>Ga0058704_10000392_pt1 | contig 23140 bp, 15 predicted proteins | sample AgamicMgSfe_FD_71363 | JGI IMG/M metagenome (GOLD analysis project Ga0058704, IMG submission 71363) | Agave microbial communities from Guanajuato, Mexico - Mg.Sf.e | ecosystem: Host-associated > Plants > Phyllosphere > Phylloplane/Leaf | place: Guanajuato, Mexico | collected 2012-05-30
CCGGAGCCGGAGCCTGAGCCCGAGCCCGAGCCGGAGCCGGAGAAGGAGAAGAGGAGGAGGAAGAGGAAGAGGTGGGTGGTGGAGGAGGAGGAGGAGGAGGAGGATGAAGATGAGGAGATGGAGGATGCGGCGGTGGAGGAGGAGAAGGAGAATCGGTATGCAGACCTCATTCTCTTTCCAACTCCAGTGGATGTCTTCGCAGCTCGGAAGACTTCTCGAATGAAGCAGCTCTGTGCTCGGAAAGAATGCTAATGAAATGTCCCAGGCCGATCGCGCAAGCCCGGTCTCGACGGTCCGTTGGCCGTCCGAACTATAGTATGTTGTCGAAGGAAGAGGTGAAACGCGAGTTCCGCCTCGGCAACTTACAATAAATAAAAAAGTACATATATTCTTGTACTGTGGGGAGTATCACAATGCAGGACGCTAACTGCGTATCAGAAAAAAAAACCCCCAGGGCGGCAATTTGGCACCATTTCTGCGCCTTTGGCGTAGCCAAGCCCGGCGGGGGTGAGCAACTTATTAGGCTTCATTGAAGCCTACAAACATTTGGCAACCGCCAGCCGAGCCTTCACAGGATTGCAATCCGACAGCCAGCCAGCAGTCCGGAGCAAATCGCCTCACGTCGAGCAAGGAATGCTGAACAACGACATCCAACACTGACGACCGAGACGTACAAATGTCCGAAGTCCGGAGCGCTGCGTCGACTCCCGCATGACCGAATGCCTTCTTCAACCTTGCTGTCACACCTGCTATAATGCAGCTCCATACCACGGTGGGGGTGAGCAACTCAAGTGGACCTGCTTTGCAAGCCTACGTCCAAGGTCGACAGCACGCACGCCGGCGAGGGTGAGCAACTTATGTGGGCCTGGTCTGCAAGCCCACGTCCAAGGTCGACAGCTCGCACTCCGGCGACGGTGAGCAACTTACGCGGATGTGCTCTGCTAACCGACGCCCAAGGTCGACAGTTCGCACTCCAGTGAGAGGAAGAACTTGATTCAGACACGCTCACCACAACGAGCTAGCGTCGAAAGGCCACATCTGGCGAGGGTGAGCAGCTTATCCGAGAACGCCATGCAAGCCCATGCTCAAAGTCGAGAGGCTCTGTGCCGGCATGGTCTCCGCGTTCACAGCCAAGTTCAACGGACCGCACCCGGCGAAGATGAACAACTTATGCGAACCTGCTCAGCCCGTTTGTCACACCCAGCATCATCTGGCCATGGTCCGACAGGGTCGAGCAACTAGCACTGACCTATCTTGTGCTCATTGCCAGCTGTTTCCGGTACGCACCATGGCTCCAGCGGGGGTGAGCAACTTATCCGGGTTCGCTCGCCTTCGGACCGCCGGCGGAACAGTCACATCCAGGATAGCCATCCCATGTGCATGTCGATGTGCCGCCGCCGCCGCCAAGAATGAGTGGTCGACAGCGAGGACACGGCCAGCATACTCGTCCATAATGCCACAATGGCTCCACTGCCGCTTCGATATACAGATTCGTCGAATCGCGTTGACGACAAGCTCGCAGTCAGCGCCATCGATACTGGCAGCTCAAGTATCGTACCTGACAGCAAGCCGGAGTCGATTCGTAAGACAAGCATACAGGTACGCCTACCACCAATCAAAGCTGCAGACGCCCACTTATTGAAAGTTACAGCGTCAACACAGCGTCAAGTTGATGTGCTGAGGATGGTTTCAAGTCTCACCATGACCAGTCCTTCGACCACCCATCCGAGTGGACCACTATAATCAACGCCAATATTCTCTAATGTATACTCAAGTCACATGGCGACAGTGTCCACTCCAACGATGTCAACCAGGCCGGCTGTTGCGGACCTCGTTTCAGCAGCGCACAGTGTCTTCAACCTGTGTGGTTGGTCTTTCCCTGAAAAGTTCTGGGAGAATATGGCCAGGCTAACAACAGTCTACCCAGCACTCTTCCGCTCCCGCCGCATCTCATCTCGGCGAAGATGCCACTGATCATTAATTTGTGATATTTGACTATCAAGGTACCTATAGACTGATCAGCATGGAAAGCAGGGTGGACGGCAAAGTGGTGACTTGTCTGGAAGAAGTTGACGGGTTTGTTGCAGATGAGGTGGTCGCTGCTGAAAGTACGGAAGGCGGGGCGGCTCTGCTTATGGAAGCCTTCATTTCCGAAGGTCCGCTTCACGTGACCTGAGAAAAATGGAACGTCGCGGATCTATACTAGCGCAGGCGGCCAGGACACCATTATGAAGTACACCATCGCCTTTCCAGCCTCGACCATCTCAGTGTGCAGTATGGGTGTAGCTTGCTGGGTCAAGTACTTTCCCGTATCAAGACGGCGGGATGAACATCTCTTACTTCGAACCCCCGACTGTTCCCGTCAATGCCGCTGAGTCTGCCTTTTCTGCTTCGTGGCATAGCAACGGTATTCCACGCAACCAACTTATAACTATTGGCATCTCGCATCTCGGACCGGTTCGTCGAACTCTAGCCATCTATCGCCACCGGTATACAGCCATCGAGATACTTCAGGTTACCATACCCTTTGGGCATCAGATCGCCTAGCATTGAGACATGCATACATCATTGTCATTGCAACAGTGACAGTCCAAACTCGAGCCTCGCTGACTGCATTGCTAGTCATGCCTCTGCCTTTCTCAGACTTTCGGTACAAACAGTTGCGAATCGATGCGTAATGCCACCATGAAGACACCAACAGTAGGCATCATTATCCATTGCCTTCGTATGCCTCAATGAGAGAAGATTCTACCATATGCTTCAATACTTCAACGTTCTTTTCTGTGCATATGTACCTTTGTGTCCTTGGTCTCCAGCAAGCATACTGCTCAATGGCCTGTCCTAACCCAACACGCTATCCGCTTACACCAGATGCTCGTGGAAGACGATGGCATTCTTCTAGATCTTATGTCAAAGAATGGGACAAACCGCTCGTTAATTGCTGTCTGGAGTATATGGCTGTAGGCTCGTCAGCCGTTGGTGTTGGCTCTTCATTACTCACTTCGTTTCTGCACAATCATGGACAGCAATCGAAATCAGACTGACACAAACTGGCCAATCAACTATCCGGCAGTCGTGATTGCGCCCTTCACTGCTCCAGCCGGTCAAGCCCTGACCTGGATCAACGCACGACTAGGCGATGAGGTCAAGGTGACATCAAAGGAGGATCGGCAAAGTCGTGGCATCTGCATCCAGTACCCAAACGATGACTCCGCTCAACAGACTGGCAGGCGTGGCTGGGTACCACTCTCCATACTGAACATTGGCACGGCTTGCAAGATTGGTGAGCCAATGCTTGTTCACATCGGTGAGCCAAGCCGCATCAAACTGTCAAACGACGCCATGACTACCAGTAGTACGGCCGGGCTGCTATTCAAGACGATCACTGGCCTGCTGTCATCATACTATCATCACCGCAACGACTTGCCGACCACACCAGGCTACATTGAATCACGTCTCAACAATGCAACAAAGGTGAGAGATTTTGCCACCAGGATGTGTTCAGGCATTCGTGCTGTCAACCCCAAACTGGAGAATCTACTGAACTCCGGTAACTTTGATGTCATGGAGATTTGCGGCTTCAGCTGGAACGCCAAAAAATCTGGGAAGACCGGCATCTACAACATGCTGAACTCCAGATACAGCGGGCAGCCCAACAGAGCTCCAGAACTCTACACTGGTAGCACAGGTGTATCCTTCCAGGATCGCTACACGACACATTCACGCGACCGGGCGCAGCAACCGCCAAAGGGCGTGCACTACCGCTCTGGCGCTGCAGCTGAGAGGCATGACTACTATCCCATCGTCATCATGGAAGACCTGGATGCAGATCAGTCGGACCTCAAGATAGCCGAACAAGTCGTCAACGACCTGTTCCAGACTACTTGTGACGCTGTACTGGACTATCAGACCTGGGGCGAGACAGATGACGACCCCGAAGGCAGTGACTACAGCATAGGTCAGACGCCTAACGCGGAGAAACTGTCTCGTGTTGCGAAGTACCAGATCGACAAAGATCAAGCATGCATTCTGCGCCATCTTGCGACCCAAGTCTTTGCGCGCACTAAATGGCCTGGTGGCGTGCGTCGAGCGCCGGACCAATTGACACCACAAGGCCAAGTCGCCAAAGATTTCATCGCTAAGGCTGGGCTCAACTGGTCAATGCCATTGACAGAAATCCGACACGCAACAACAACATGGGCAATGACATCGCTTCCGGGCAAGTACGCCAACTTTCGGCGCACGGGTCTGAGGCTGCGCGACCATGACGGGCGTAAGGTGATCTGGCAGAAGAACATGCTCAACAAAAACCATCATTTCCAGTTCTATCTTGAGAAAGATCTGCCGGGTCCTGCCATCGGTACCAAGCTCCACGTGGTGTACGAGCTGAGGCTGGATGGCCAGGCTCATCCATGTGCTTTCTCTCGAGCGCCGACCGTCGGATGCTTCAGCGACTGGGCAGACTGCACGAAGCTCGGCATGCGCATTGAGTGGCAGGACGATGATGGTCGTTGGTGGTATCGCTACGTTCAGCTTGACAACTCATACAATACTCTAGTGATGAACGGGCCGGTGGGCGCTACCACCGGCTATGTCCTCGCGACTGCACTTAGAAGTTTCTTCCTTCAGGAACGCCGGCCGCTACAACAACACTCATGGCTCTACGATTTCGGCATTGCTAGGCTAAAGGAAGTTTACATTGACCATCTGACGCAGACCATTCGCGTTCGCCAGCCACACAACCCACACGATGTGCCGGCATTCACAAGAAGGACGTTCGACCAGATGGGCAATGAACTGCTAGGACTAGGGGCCGAAAGAGTGGCTAGGGACACTGACGCATCTTTCCCGAACTTCGCGCCAGGCGCACCATCTAGGATGGGCCCTCCACGTAAGTCGTGCGACCACTGCAATGCGGGGAGAAAGATTGTAAGTTTTCCAAAGCGTCATTCCTAGCAATGCCGCATGCTAACCATAGAAAGGGTCTCCACAGCCAGAAGCATTTGAAGTGCGACAAGGTTGTCGGACACAACCAATGTGTGCCTTGTGAACGCTTGGGGAGACCATGCACATTTACTCATGAGCCCGGTCTGCTGAACAACCTCGCGCTTGTGGCGGCTTCCATCAACCCCGCCATCGATAAGAGGGTAGAGCGGGTGAAAGACCGCCTGCTGCTAGAGTACTAGGATGCAAGGGGAAGGAGAGCTGGTTGCATGTTGGTTGGACGCGAAGGAGCACTGTTACTCTTTTCCCACTGGGTTTGGTGAGGACGGTGCCTGTGTGGTTGCGGCCAGCTTCCTTGAGCTGATGCTGCACGAAGACAGGGGCATGTAGCGGGCCTTCTTCTGTAGATGTTCAATCAATATTGAACCCGCTGACGCATAAGCTAGGCCAAGCACTTCCCTCGTTCCAAGACGTACAACCTGGTCTCAAAAAAGAGCTGAGGGACTCGTCCAGCCTCAGGAGGTCGCAATGGACTGTCATTATGCATAGGTACCAGACTTCAGTTACGCACGCAATACCAATTCTACAAAAGAACTTAGAAAAGGGCACCACATGATCCCGCACATCAATCTAAGCCAGCAAACGCGATTCGACGGGGCTGGACCAACACAAGCTTTGTTGAGAAGTATGTATCATCTCATCTATTATGGACCCTGTTCACTCACCGATCGTACGACACTGTTACCATATCAAGGGTGTCATGTTCAGAATTATACGCGAATGTGACGGTTCCTCTACTCCGACGCCGAATTTGAATCTTGATCGTAGTAATCGTCCAGATGAATGCAAGCATAGAACTCTACTAAGCCTGATCTGGTAGTCAGAACCCGTTCCGACAGCAACCTGCATCTGTATTGAGACGCTTATGCATCTGGGTGGGACAGTGAACAAACGCAATACTGTTCCGCATACGGGTCGTCGCAGGGCCGCCTGCAGTTTGCTTGTCGACGTTAATCGAAATCTGCCCTGTAGTCGCGTTGTGCCGCCTCCGCGATAATCTTCCAGCAAAATGAGAAGCAAACAATCCAACCGAAAAGAGTTTTGTTTAGGGCAAGTAAGTTCCTCCAGTGTTACGAGGTCATCGTACAGGGCAGCTTGTTCTTCTTCTACGTAGCAGAAGCACGACACTTCAAAGGGCGGCTGTATACGCCCACTTGACAACGCTCCAGTCATCGCTAGTCGCCTGCACCGACTCACGACACAGCTGTTTGGGAGTGGCAGATGCTAGACAGAGCAAGGACATCTTGCCGACCGTGCATTCACTTGCTACCGAGGCCAAACCCAACTGCATCAACCTGAACACATACACCAAAAGCATGCTGAACGCAGACGAAGGCGTGATCGATGACAGCTCCGTGCCCTCTGTTTCGGAACTCTCTACCATGGTCCCCTGTCATTCAGCCGACCCGCTCATCAATACAATCAACAGCCTGCTCACCGCTGTTCTTGGAAATCTCAAATACAGATCAGCTCAATGCCCACAGATCGAGAGCGCCATCGATACAGATCAGCATCTTCGTGAGCTCAGCGCAACAATCATCAGCGGCATTGGCAGGGTTTCGGGCAGTCTGCTCGATCACCTGCGCGAAGGAGACGTTAGGGTACCGACATTGCAAACCTACTTCTCAGACGCTACGAACGACCCCGGGGCAGGCATCTATCTCCTATCATACGGGAATTCTGTCGACGATCAGCACCAGCAGCCGGAGATCTATGCAGGTAGCTTTGGGCAAGAGGTTGCAACCATGCCCGAAGGTCTTCCAAAAAGGTCTGCCGAACCAATGGTTAGAAGGCTACTGAAAGCCGGTAGGCGCACCATCTTTCACCTTGAAATGGCTCCGATACTGACAATGTAACGCGGTAGTGACTGACCGAGCCGCCAGCTTGCTGCTTCAGAAAACGAGCAGGCCGACGGTCTGCGATACGCCTACAGACTGCGTTGGCGATGCGAGAGAATCCAACGTTGACGTCACGGCACTGGCACGAGCCACGCGGTATTTGTTGCATGGGTTTAGGCGTCGCCGGTAGAGACTGTCTTGGCTGGCCAGATGCGATGTCGCATGGGTTTGGCAGACTGACTCAGTCAGAAGAGGCCCAGGAAGGTTGTTTTTGATCGGTCCGTAGTCTCTGCTAGGTGTAGAATCGTTGACAGACTTCCCAAGCCAGTGACATCCGCAATTTCATTCGAGCTCATACATTGTCAGGAAAAGCGCAGGCCCAAGTCATTCGGCAAATCTTCGGTATATTATTTGGCCGATATGTATTACGTTGCATCCGTGATGAGATATACACCAGTATCTAGCTGAGGTTCGTCGAATATATTCGTTCAAGCTAGAATATACCACTTACATCTCAAACAGTGGCGCAGCGGGTAATTCATCAACCTTCATCAGATACAGCTCTGATCTTCAGGCTAACAATGTACAAGAAGCGCGCCGGGTACTTTCAGACTTCATCTCTGTCCTCAGAACTTTGACTAACAATAATCTAGGCTCATAACCCGGAGGGCAATGGATCGAAACCATTCTCAGCTACCATCTTTTTGCACTTTTGGGGATCTGGGAGGGTTATGTGGGCGCAAAAGTCGTCAAGTGAGGTTCAAATCTTCCGCTTCTTTTATGATATGGGTGACTCCTTACACGAGCGCACAAGTCAATGACATTCTCCTATTCCACGCGGATTGGTTTGTAACCAATATGTGTGGCTACGCTGGAGTGAAGTTCCATTTTCGAAGTGAAGTCCAGCTGTGTGCGGTCGGACATCTCCGAAGCCGAGGCACGGACAAATCGAACTTCGTTCGTTCCATTTCCTCTTTTCTCTGCAACCATGATGGCATTATTGAACATGCGTCCTCGTGAAGAACATGACGAGTCACGACAACAACAGCATCCGTAGTTCTGCAATTTCGACCGAGGCGGCTTGTCGGGAACCTTGCATAAGGTACAGGCACAGCGCATGGAGTTTGCGTGCCTCTGTCCTGAAAGGGCTAGGCTTCCTGCTGAGCGACCCCTTGTTTTGGAATACTGTTTGAACGACCGACCGTTGTGTTTCGCGGACCGACAGGATGCTCGTCTCTCCATCTCCGCCTGATTTCGAGTGTAGCAAAGCACGAGAAGGATACTGCGTGAGTGTAGCACTGGAAAGCATCAACGAGATGATATGACAGCGCAATTAGTGGTAGACATTTGAACGTAGATCGTGCAAGAGCCACGCCATCCTGTAGCACCAGACGGCACTGTGCATATGCACCGATAAAGCCCCCCGGGTGCCTGACGACGCGAGTGTCGCACCTCACACAAGGAAAGCCATGCTTCCCTCAACCATCTGGACCGAGTCGCCGGAACTCTAATGCTTCTCTCCACGTTCAAGCTGTCGGTCTTGCGCAATGTTACAACGACCTCGCGCGCCTAGTACCAGTCGTTTGTTCACTCCTTCTCCAGCTTCAGCTTCTGTACATTCTTTCGCCAGCCGGTTTGTGCGTCGCACTTCTATTCGGAGAAGCTGTCCATACATTCTTTGCCATCACGGGAGCCGGCACCTCACCGACTCTGCGCTGTGTCGCACGCCGTTCGATTGAACCCAAGGTTTTCGTGGTGACATACGACGCCGTCGCCGACACCGAGGTCATCATCTTCTTTCCGCCATTGAAGCAATCACTGGTGCTCGCACGAAATATCGCTCTACATTACCAACAACACCATTGACAAGTTCCAATGGCTTATCGATGACAATTTAAGGTTATCGATCGGAAAGCCGAGGCGCCACTGGCGCTCCTTCCACAAACAGCAAGCAAAGCATATGCGTCATTCACTGGACGCGCATCAAACAATTTGAAAACCCTGCCATACGACACAATCCGAACCTTCATCCGCACCTTTGCCATTACTTGACTGTTCGACTCGAAACAGCACCGGACATCAACCGCAGGCCGAAGACATCCTTTACACACCTAGAACCCACACCTTCCTAAGGGATACTCGTGGTTCTGACCGCTATTGCCATCATTACTGCGGCGCAGTGCGCGCCGCTGCTTCCAGGTTTGCTGCGATGGGTAAGAAATTCTTCGCCGAGTGGGCGCTTTGGGAGAAGTTGTGCTTTGTATGTGCATTGCCTAAGCGACGTTGAATTGCATTACGCTAACGTGCATTTGCAGTGTCTGGCATGTGCCATTTGTATTACGGTATTACTAGGATGCATCAAACTCGGCTACACTCACTGGAAGCTACGAAAGTATGCTGCCGTCGCCGAAGAAGAGAAGAAGGAACAGGCACGACACAGGCAGATGAGCCAGCGGCAGCGCACCATTGGCACTGGAGCCAGCGATGAAATACCATTCGGCGTACGTGCGCTTGAGCGCGGCGTCGAGGTGGAGGGGGTATGGATATCGCGACCGAATACTCCTGAAGCAGCCAGCCGGCAGTCATCAGTCGGCTCACTGATGCTACAACAATTTCAGCGCGGCAGCGCCGAAGTGGACGTCGAAAAGCAGCTACCACAAGGGCACGATCGAACTACATCAAACTCTACTACTGCTTCTGCACGACCAGCAAGCTCCAGCTTCGATCGCGCAGTTTCAGCAGAGCGGCTACCAAGTAGTCATGCCAGCAGAGACCCATCGCCAGATGCCGCCGTCACCAAGCCGCTTAGGAGCCGGCACCCGCCTTGTTCGTACTCTAAGTATAGCAGCGGTCTACCTACATACCGGCACTCGTCCACAATGAGCACTTTGGAAGGTCTGGAAGCCATCCACAAGGCATCAACGATCTTGCACGCCGATGGCAGCAGTGGTAGCAGCGAGTCCAGCACTGGTGGCAACGAGACCGAGCCTATCTCAGCCGCAGCTCCGACACTACTGACTGAACCGGCTCCTGTGGTACAGAGGCCTAGGCAGCAGTCTGTGGACTTTGAGATGCTGAACAGCCACCGCATGTCGCTAGCAGCGGAGACTGGCCAACTAACTCCACGGACGCGAAAGGCAAATCAGAGCGTCGACTGGACAAGCGCGTCGCTGCCAGCGTCAGCGATCACGCCAAGTGAGCGAAGTAATGACTTCGAACGCCGACGAAGGGCGTCACGGGCTTCACTTTCCCAGGACAGCTCTCCCATCAGCCCAGTTGATCCTTTTGCGAGCCCGAAGATCAGTGCATTGCCGGCCGCTGTGCGAAGGTCAAGCATGCCAGATGTTACTCCGTTTGCGCAGTTCTGTCAGACCGCACCACCTACACCGCGACCTTCCAGTCGGTCGTCCAGCCGGGAGAGCCCGCCCAAAGCACGGCAACAGAGCGAAGCCCAGATCGCGATTGCACCGCCGGCTCTCAACACCAGCACGCCAGCGCCAACACCGCCAGAGCCTGCACAACAGCGGCCGAAGCGCTCATCCTTCGAGAAGCGAGAGTCGCAGGTCATGAGAGGCCAAGGCACAGGCTTTGAGATCCTGAAGCCAGGCTCACTGAACCCTCCGCCACCTGCTGAACATCCAATGCAGCGACAACGAGTAACGCCGCCAGTCTCTCTGCACAATGCTTACCGGTCAAGGTCGAGATCTAGTAGTGCAGACGGCCGGAGGAAGCTGCAGAAGAAACGGAGGCCTAGCATGGATTCGCAGAACAGCTGGGACACTGCGAAAAGCAGCAATGAAAGCGTGCTATGAGACATGTCACCCTAACGACCACACCTTGTAGAATATGTAGCATAAAGACCGTACATCGCCGAAGCTGCACGCCATCTCGGTCTTCGCACATGACTCACATCCATTTGCCTCCGTTATCTTATTAACTCGTGACCTTGTTGATGTCTCACGCGAATCAATATCGCTCCAACCGACTGACTCTCTCTCCGGCGCCGACTCCGGGCGACTTGCCGAAACTCTCCACTTCGTTCCTGTAGGCTGTCGCGCAAGACCCCTTCGTATTCGTCTAACTTCCACTCTTTTGTCATTCCGGATAACTGCGCTTCACTCGCTCAGCGCAGCGCGATCATGGAGGATAGTACTACGGACCAAAGAGCGAACCCATTCGAGGACCCGGTTCCGGAGCTCGACCAAGCAGCTGTATTGACCGTCGACCGTAATGCTACACTTACGCTGGGTACGGAGGCGTTGATTGTACTGGACGATGGATTAAGGCATCGGAGAGAGCCATCAAATCTCTGTGGACTCTTACCACAGCGCTCAAAGACAACGAGAGCGATACCGTTCTATAATATCCTCTGGGCGGAGCTGAGTAGCTTTGATGTTACGATACATCATGCGCAGCCGTCCGGCAAGAAGAGCTGCAGGGTCGCGTACATCAACTATACTGTGACGGATAAGAGTTTGCATGCGCATACGAAACGATGGGTGGAAGCGTTGATGGACCGAGCATATCCCTCGAATACGAAGCGCAGGCAGAGAGTCAAGGTCTTGATCAACCCTTTTGGAGGTCAAGGATATGCTGGGAAGCTATGGACGAGAGAAGTTGAGCCGATCTTTGCTGCGGCGCGTTGTGAGGTGGACGTGGAGAAGACGGCGTACAGAGGACATGCTACGGAGATTGCGGAGAAGATGGACGTGGATGCCGTCGATGTGGTGGCATGCGCGAGTGGTGACGGGCTGCCTCATGAGGTGTTCAACGGATTGGCGAAGCAGAAGAATGCCCGGAGAGCTTTGCAGAAGGTTGCTGTCACGCAAATACCTTGCGGAAGTGGCAACGCGATGAGCCTGAATCTGAATGGCACAGACTCTCCTTCACTGGCTGCAGTGGCGATTGTGAAAGGCATTCGGTCACCGCTGGATCTGGTGGCGATCACGCAAGGCACCAACAAGTACTACAGCTTCCTATCCCAAGCTGTAGGCATCATAGCGGAAAGCGACCTTGGTACGGAGTCGCTGCGGTGGATGGGCTCCTTCCGCTTTACCTGGGGCTTCCTTGTACGCCTGATGGGTCAAACCATCTACCCGGCCGAAGTCTCTGTCATAACAGAGACCGATGACAAGCGCGCAATACGTGAATCATATCGACGCGCTGTTGAGGAGGAGCAAGCAGCGATAGCAAAGTACCTGCGACCTGAGTTTCGTGACGAGGCCTTGCTGAAAAGTGGACAGACAGAGCTGCCACAACTACGTTATGGTACGGTCATGGACTCTCTGCACACCAGCTTCCATACCCAAGACTTACCTACTCTCGGCAACTTCTATGTCGGCAACATGTGCTGGATGTCGCCTGATGCGCCGTTCTTTCCGACATCTTTACCCTCCGATGGCAAGATGGACATGGTAAATATCTCCGGCTTGGTGCCACGCACGACTGCGTTGCGTATGCTCACCTCCGTCGAGCAAGGTGCAATCATGAACTTCTCCGAAGTCAACTACAGCAAGGTATCGGCATATCGCATCACTCCGCGCATTCATCCTACTTCTTCAAACCGGAGATTGCGAAAGAAGATTGGGCGCTGGCTGGGCGGCGCAACGAAGCAAAGGGAAGGTTTGATCTCAATTGACGGCGAACGGGTACCTTTTGAGGCGTTTCAGGCAGAGGTCGTGCCAGCGTTAGGCACTGTGTTGAGCAAGCGAGGCGCTCTGTACGAGTATGACGGGCCAAAGTCGCCCTGAACGGCGTTTGAGCGGCATTGAGGCAAGCATTGGGACGTTCATGATCAAGGCGTCAGGATGTGCTTGAAGATACCCAAATTTGCATTGATGTTCAGATTGACCAGATATTCAAACATAGATGATTGACAACATACATGAATAGAATAGCTTTAAACCGGACCTGGTTCTTGGCCCCTCACCCTGTCCTTCACCACATCTGTAGCTCACAGCAAAGGCGCTTTCGAGCAACGTGCGTTGCCCAGCTGCCCGGCAACTGGTCCGCGTATAGCATATACTGCAAGGCTAATCCATTTGACTCTATCCCCAATTGGTGAATGGTCCGGTCGTACGTCTGCGTAACGTCAAGCCTCACCAGCGATGCCCCGTTATAATCGGAAGTAGCTGCGCGACAACAACTTCCAAAGGGTGTCGAGCCAGCAGGAGTCTAAGTTACAAATCGATCGGCATAGCTGTCGTTCGCTTCGTTTCAATGCCGGCGCGTGACAACGCCTCCGTCGTTTCTCTTCGCTATCTGAACGGCCGCGAACGTTCGATGACTGAACGTCCCTTGCCTGCTCTGGATGCTGACGCGAGATTGTGAAGTCGTCGATAAGGGTTGTCTTGCATCGCTTGATTCTACGCCATCATCAGTCCTCGGAAGCGAGAATCTGCAAATCTAAGCAGGCTTTACGGTATTTCGATTCATCCATTTGAGTGGCATGACGCTGTATCTTGTGTCTCATCTCCTGACGAGTACTTCGACGTGCTCCGCCGGTCCGTCACGGGCAGTATAGCGATAGCGCACTGCTGGATCGTGTTGACTCGAGCTTCTCCGAACTGGAGGCGGTGGCTCTTTCCTCGCCGGTCTGGTCTCATACTCCGGCTGGGGTGTGTAGGTAATAACAGTCGCGCGTCCGAAGTGAACGTGCTTTGGATGCTTTCTCTTCGGCTTCGATTCCGAGTGCGAAACCATAGGCACAGATTGTCTTCTGTGAGTCGTCGGCGGATATTTAGCTTGCATATTTGGGAAGTCGGACTGCTGTGATAGGTGAAGAAGAGCAAATCGGAGGTTGGAGAGCTCTATTACTCCTATGTAAAGTCAAGTCCGTGGCGATCGTCAGCGCATCACCTGCACACTATTAACTCCGCAAGCTGCGCGGCAGTTACATGCGATGAGGTCAGACACGATCACTTATAGCTCGTATCTATTAATGCCCAGCTTCCACCAATACACGACAAGGTTGAGCTGAATACGTCAGCCAACAATAGCGGGGGTGGCGTAGTCGTAGACTGGGCGCTCGAGAAGGTGGGCTTGGCAAAAGGTACAGAGATAGACTGCAACTCATCGAATCTTGCCAATGCATCGCAACAGAAGAGCTGGGTGTAAAGTGTTGGTCGCAGCTTCCAGGTTTCTGCAGTGTTTCGACCACATTTTCGTTCACGCTGATTGGACGCAAAGCCAAGCTAAAGGTGTTCGCAGCCTGCAGGTGCATGCTGCATGTATGACATACATGCAAGCGGACCGTACCGGAAGCGGATAATCTCACAGCTTTTGCGCTGAGCAATTTTATCGTGCAGCCTCCAGGTTTGTCCGAGCCACGAAAGTAGCACCGAGATAAGTGTGAGTGGACTTGACCAACTGGGTGAACTGCAGGGAATGCCCCATTGTACTCGAGGGTAACTGCTTGATAGCGAGCCAGCTCCAGAGGCCGGCGTCTCGGGTCGAAATAACGGCGCTACCTTACTATGTCAGCTCCCATCGATGCAGCTCTCGGCCTCTTCCTCTTCCGCTTTTCACCGGCAACATTTAGTACATTGTTGTCAGGTGCTGGCGTCATGTCAAACGGCTTCCGTCTGCGTACCAGCTGATACCCTCGATCAAGCTCCACCTCGATAGCACACCGGATCTTAATAGCGCAGACAGCAGGCCAGACTGAGCGCTCGCCGCGCAATATCCAGTAGTCTATCTCTCCCTTCGTAGGATTGCGTAACAAGCGTGCAAAGTCTGACAGGCCGACCTGTGGTACGAGCGTCCAAGAAGTGCCCGGTACGCTTTCGTCAAGCAGGAGGCGCCGTATGCCGGAAGAGAGCCAGCCGAGCATGTCCATTTGCGTCAAACGGTGCTGCACTTCCATCATGATAAGACGCATGAGAGAAGAAGTCCACGGCTCGCGGCTCGAACGGGGTGAGTTCGAGTGATTCAGCGAAGGCGCTAGAAACGGAGCGATATAGGGTCGTGCTTGCGACACCATAAAGTGATTGACGTTAAAGAGTTCAGCTACCCTATTCAGCGGCGTGTCTCTGTCATGGTCGGTAGATGGAGTGCGGTTGGGGTTGACAGGGTTGATTCGGGCTTTTGCTTGGATGTCCCAAGGCTCGATATCGCCATCCGTCGTCTTGCACTGCAGCGTGATAGGTGAGTAGCGGGCGTCTGAAGCATTCGATGCCATCGCGGCTGACCATATCAGCACATTTGGCGCGGTCAGGTAATTTAATAGGCTGGGTACGCCGCCGCCAGTTGCAGATATGGTGATGTTGAGCACTCGTTTTGTGCGCTGGTACGCTTCTTCGAACGTCAAGTCACCAACGTTGGCTCGAACGCATTCTTCAAGCACCTTGACATCAAGCACGTAACCGTACTCCAAAAAGCGGCGAGCGCGCCGTCCCAGGGTTGATAGCCAGCCGTATGTTGGCTGGTTACCACTGCGAGCGTTGGCAGCATGCTCGGAAGCTGCTGCAAAGGCACTGAGATCGATACCTTCTCCGCTCAAGAAGCCGAGCAGCTCGTCTTCAGTATGCACGCCAACCAATGCTGCCATTAGAGCACCGGTAGCCGTTCCGGCAATGATGCGTGGCAGCAGGCCGCGCAGATGTAGCGCTTTGACGACCCCAATGTGACATAGTCCAAAGATTGAGCCGCCCTGCAGCACCAAGCAACTCCTCCCGAAAGCTTGCCGCGCATCATGCAGCAGATCCAACTTCTGCTGATTGCTTATCTCATTCGAATACCCAGTCGGAGCAGCCGTCACATACTTGATCGCAGTGGCTATCTGCGACACATAGTCCTCAATGAGCAGTTTCGTGCCCGCATACGCTCTGTTGTATAGCTTCGGCGCTGTGATGTTGCCCAGATTCCTCACCAAGCCAGAGCGCAGGCAATGCACCATATCAAACACATCCTCTTTTTCCAACGTGAGTATAATCTGAGACGCGCGTGTGTATATCAGATTGTAGTCGTAGTCCCTACTGACGGAGTTCTGTCGCCATATGTCATTGCCGAGGACAGTATCAAGCTGATACGCAGCAGCTTCCCATTCTTCGTATATGCGAGCGCGTTCGGAGGTCTCAAGGAGGAGCTGTTTGTCGCTCTTCCGCCGTACGAGTCTGCAGAGTCTCTGCGACACGATGTTGTCAGCATTTGGTCCGGTATAGATCTCTCAAGCCTCTCAAGCCATGGTGCTGTATCCATACCAACCACCAGAACAAGGTCACGTAGGTAAAGAGATCAACGAGACCTCTGAGGAAGCCGCCGAATCCAGGCAATTTTGCCAAGAGCATACTGGAGTAGTAGTACTGGAAGAAGTCATAGTGGCCGCATGAGGTAGCAGAATCGACGCGAAGAGGGATTGGGGAAACCAAAGGAGGTCAGGCGCGTCTCGGCTTTCACATGTCAGCGTCGGTGCTCCCCCGCAATGCAGGCACCGGATGGGCAGAAGTCTGTTCACGTGAAAGGACTGTTAACGCAAGATTGATACGATCATACGCAGCTGCTGTGCTCTCTCTCGGAAGCAATAGCTGTGAATCGTGAAGAGCGCCCTTGCTGCTCGGAAGATTGGAGCACGCGATGCAATTGTGAGAACCATTCAAACCACGGTACTGTAACAAGGTACAAGAAACGGTGAATGTACTGATCTTAGGAAGCTCTACTGTATACGGATGCCAACATCAGCGAAATGCTTGAATCAAGCTATCGATCATGCATTCTCTACCAAAAGCACTACATCGAGTCATTTGGTCCTCATGCTTTCCCCGAAACCTCCACCACTCACGGAGTACCTCCACTACGCTACATTACCTCTAACCCGTGGGACATCCAGAGCGCTTGTGAATCAATGCACCGCACTGCCCTGCGCCCTCCACGTAATAGATCGGTAGCATCTTTACTTCTTCGGTCAGAACCAGGCCGCCGAAGCAGCGTGCTGCGTCGCACACAGACGGTTCTCTGCCAGTCAACCTGTACTCAATCTGGCTGTGAAAACGGCGTCCGAGATCTACCTTGACGCCGAGACGGTAGTTGGGAATCCTCTCGACAGCCTCAGCGAGCCACGGCCAAGCTCGAGCGTGACTGGAGCAGCCGTAGTTCTCGTCGAAGCGGCGTTGACAGCTGCGCTGCTTACACCGGGAGCCCGGGCAGCCAAACTGGCCGATGAACGCATGGATGAGCTCGTGGAGAAGAGTGCCTAGGATAGCGTCGCAGCAGGAGACACTCGGAACCATCTCAACGTCGTGGTCAGGATTGATGCTGATGAGTACGGTGCCCACGTATGGAAAGCTCGGATACGACTTGAAACCCAGGCTCTTCTCCGTATAGTCACAGGCGAAGTCTAAGTCTTTGATGCCATCAAGGAAGAAAAATCGATTCAGAAAACCTATGCCTTCTTCCATGAGCGCCGGTTCCACTTCGATACGATCACCGCTGTTGAGTACCGGAGAAGCTCCTTGCAGCCACTGAGCCCACTCGTCGAGAGCGCGACGCTGCCTGTAGGTCATCTCGCTCTTGTTACAATCGAAGGACTTGATAGCGGCGGCAACCAGATCGAGGGGCTCATGGCCCAGAAAGTTGAGTAGATAGTACTTCTTACCACGAGCGGTGCGACTACAGACAACCTTTGGGTGTACATCCATGTCCGCCTGGTAGAGATTTGGGCTGCAGATATGACAAGCGCATTCGTCGTTTGGACGTGCGTTGATGATCTGGCGAACAAAGCGGGCTTGCGGTTAGAGTACGGTGGCGACTGCCTGTCGGGTTGCAATGTCCTTTGGTTTTGGGAAACACATCGTGGTTGTGTCGTTTGAAGCCTTCGTACCATGGTTGTCAACTGTGAATGTCGAAACAAGAGAAGGTAAGGACAGAACTGGTAGATATGTCCACATCAACTCGAGACAACGTCAAATCGAGACATGTCTTGCGCACAAGGCTTCAAGACAACAAACCAAAACATGGAACGCTCGCCCGAAACTGTGTCCCGCTTCTATCAAGACAGTACAGAAGACAACGTGGCGAATGTCCGCCTCTGCTGGAGTAATACAACGGTCTAGGTTTGGTACTGCCTGTCAAGTGGGCCACTCACTGCATCACCAAACCCCAAAGCCCCTTCATACCTCTATCTTCCCTCTTCCACCACGGCCGCCCGAGCAATCGCGCCCACTTCCACCGCATGTCCCACTAAGACACATCGGCGTCAGCAGTGCCCGCGATCACTCCCTGCCCCTGCGGCCCAATCTCCCACAACCCCAAATCCTTCCCCTCCCTGTGCGCCTTCCTCGGCCTACCATTAGCCTTCATAACCAACATCAGCTTGCTCGTTTGCGCGAAGCTCGTGACCAGCTCTTGCATTCTGCCAGCTTGGACGAAGCACTCAGTCAAACCTGTAGCTTCGTCGGCGATGGCGACCGAGAGGTCCATGACCTCGATGTAGCTGTCGCGGGTGATGGTTGGGCCGGCGGTGTAGAGGGCTGTGTTGTATGCGATGATGATCTCCGGTAGGTAGGTCTTGCGGATCTGCTCAAGGTCCGCCGCTTCTGCTTCGTCCATTGGATGACGTAGGATGCCAGTGAGTAGAGGCGCCATCGCTTCGTCCAGAGCCGCCTTGGCGTCGCGTAGTTCAGGCGGTGCCGTACTTGCAGCCCTCGGCTTGTCCGTGTACTCACGTTCCACGTTGGCCCACTCGCTAAGAGACGATATCGCACGAACCAGCTGCTCAAGCTCGTAGTAGGTCCGTGACTGGCGCTTGAGCAGAGCCCACTGGATCGCTGCCTCAGTGCCTTCTTCGGGCCAAGGCACGGTTTTCTCCATTAAGTTGACTGACTTGCGGATTACCTGCTCCGACTTCGAATACGAGATACTCTCGTATGGGAAGTTCCGTACTATCTCGAGCGCGCATCCGAAACGTCCAGTTACTGCAATCTGTTAGCCATGAGCTATCTATGAGGATTGCACAACACTCACCTAGAGCCTTCCGCAGAGCCAGCGATAATGATGAGAACGTCACCTGCCACTGCCCACGCAGCAGCTCGAACCACTGCAAACTGCGCACAAGCGCAACGTCCGTCTCTTCCAGAGTGTCCGGCATGAAGTCTTCCATGATTCTTTGGCCAGGATACAGGTTAGTAGTCTTCGTGTCCTCCAGGATGCGCAGCGGTCGATCCGGAGCGGCGGCGATGCTCACCCTTTGGCTCAAGATAAAGTTCAATTGTTCGGTGAAGATCGCCACAACATCCATATCGTAATGGCTCTGCATCAAGCTCAAGATCTCCTTCTGCTCGGTGGGATTCGAGACATCCTGCAGCACGTTGCCCATGGTAAGAATATATCTTTCGCGCTGCATTCTCGACGCATATAGAGGCGCAGAGTCTCGCACGCCGGCAGCGCGTAGAGACTGGATGTAGGCGGCCAGCACATTCTCCTCTGCACCCACAGTCTCAGCTTTAGGCTTACCCTCATCAATCGCGCGTGTGACGACATAGATGTGCGCAGCAATGCGTAGAGCATGGTTGTCAAGCACAACCTGCGCTTCAGGAGACAACTGGGCTGGAGGCTGCCGGAAGCGGTAAATCGTGGTGTCCTGGCCTCCGCGAAGGCTATCGAGGTCGGAGGCAGCCATGCCCATGGTGTATATCATATCTTCCGCCGCATTGTTGATCAGATAGCTTTCGATGATCTTCATGGGCTTGACGGACTCCTCCTTGGTAGTGCCCTTTCTGAGCTTCTTGATGATGTTGTAGGTGGCGTCTTGCGCCTGATCTTTGTCCTCGAATACCTCGTCTACCGGTCCTCGGTTGATGGCCACAGCAGGCACTCGATCCGGATAGTACTGTTGTAGATATTGCTCGAATTGATGCACCAAAATGCAGCTGTAGTTGGCATAGAGATGATCGTCGACGGTCCGGCAGACCTTCTCGACAGCTTTGGCATTGCCACCGAGTAGTCCGTAAACCGCTGCTTCATAGTCGTTCGAGCACCCAGATTCTGAAGCAAGGTAGCACATCTTTCTCCATGCTCCGTTGGATAAGGCATCCGTTGCGCCTATCGCGTTGATCGCAACAGCTCGCCAGCCTTCATTGCGCTCTTCACACCACTGTTTGATCTCCTCCCACGGCTTGCCACGACGCAGCATCTCCCAGCAAGTAATCCACATGGCCTTCTCGTAGAAGCTGTCCGGCTGCTCGAGCGCGCGCTGTTGCCGTGACGGAGCATCTGGGTCGAGGGTGGTCACAAGCATGTCAGTGCCAGCAGAAGTCCGAATCTGAGGTTGCACAGAGTCGGACGGGCTCGGCCAAGTACGCAGCCGCTTCTCGCCTTTGATGTGCTCGCGCGTGTTCATCCAACCTTGAGACCACAAGCCTTTACCGCTGCCAGATTTCGCTTCCAGCTCTTCCATGATACCAGGCAGACCGCTCTCTTGGTGATCGATAGTCTGCTCCAGCCATTTCTTGATCAGAGAACGTTCTCTCGCGATGTCGTTCTCAACCAGAAACCGCTCGTACAGCTCCGCTTCCGTCGTGTAGCGATGCGGCTGCTCTAGCCTTGCGAGCTTCTCCTCCCTTTCCTGCTGGCGCTCCCTGTCCAAAGTATCCAGGTCTTTGCGGTAGCTCAGCTGCAGCATCAGCCGGAACAGCTCCCAAACATCAGCTTCCTGCTGCCAGTGCCGTAGCTCTTGCACCTCTTCCGCCTTCCGTGTAGACAGTGTACCTGTGCTACTAGCCTTGACTTGTCGTCCTGCACCATCCGCCGGAGAGAGGTGCGCCTGCTCGCTCCATTCTTTCCTCAACTGCTGCGCCCTCTCTTTCTGATGACTCTTCTCCAGCTCGCGGACCCGTCTCTTGGCAATGTCTTTGAACTCCGTCGCAACATCCATCGCCGCCTTGTACTTGTCCTGCCGCGTGGGCAGATCGTTCAGGAAGGCATCGAGAGAGACTGCGAACCGCTCAACCTCTTGCCCGACTCTGTCCGCCATCTCGCGCAATGGATTGACCGCTTCTTCCACATCCGCAGGACTCTCGATGGCTAGCTGCTCCTCTTGTTCCGAGTGGTCTTCAACGAACTCGCGAACGTTGTCGTTACTTGTGTTGATGAAGTTCCAGCTGTCGGATTCCTTGCGAGTGACAGCCTGAAGGGCACGCTTTCGCGTCACTTTCTTCGCGACACCACTCCCGCTACCGGCTTGCGACCGACGTGTAACTGGCGGCATCGTGAATGAGTGTCTCGTTGTTGACGAGACGTGTTGGCGATTGCAATCGCGAAGCTTGACATTGGAGTAGCACCTTTCGGAGTTCACTCGGAAGCGCGCCGCTAGCGTGTTCTGAGCTAAGACAAAGTCACGTGATAAGTAAGGGCTAACAGTAAGACTCCCACCGTTCGAAGGATCTCTACGGTGCTGAGGCCGCTCATTTTCTCGAGACGGTCTACAACCCTTGCAAGCAATCCTACGCTTTGCGCAGCTCTACTGCCCCCTGGCTACCGAAAAGCTCGATGCTTTCAGTTGACAGGCGGTCCATGAACTCTGATACCGACCCTTCAGGTATAGCAATATTCAGACATACATGGCAAGCATGTCAATTCGGTGACGGAGATGGTGCCGTGGCAGGCTTCCATGACTTTTATAGATTCTAACTTCCATTCACATCCTGTGATCCCAGGAACGCCATGGCGCAATGCCAAGCTCTCGAGCATTTCCCGCTCGCTCAGTACACCTTCTTCTTCTCGTCGAAGCTGACCTGCCCAGGTCCCATGTTGACTAGCAATAGTAGACCTCCGACGATGGAGAGGATTTGGAAGAAGTCGTACTTGGCGAAGTCCTTGTGCGGGTGATGAGGATGTAGCTAGGAAGAATGTCAGCATGTACGCTTTGTCTCTACAGCCATGCGGTGTACCCACCGTCCAGAAGTTGTTCACTAGGATGTTGAAGATACTCAGAATCATCACTAAGATAATCGCACTCCACTTCGCCTTGAACCCCACCGCGACCATCACACACGCCACCGCACCCACGCAAATCACCACCACCCTCCCGAAACTCCAGTCTCCCGCAAACACAAATCCGATGAACAAGAAGATCAACAGCACTCTCCCTGCCAGCTGGAAATACATCTTCCTATCTTTCTCATCCAATGATGGCAGACCCGCGGGCGCGAACTTCTTACGCACCCAGCTGTCAGACAACACCATAAGCAGGCCACCCATAACAGAGAGGTTGCGCAGGAAGAAGTTGAGGTCGAAGATGAGGCCGTAGCCGAGCGCTTGAGTGACCACGACGCCGATGAGGCCCATGACGGCGTATTCGGAGTACTTGCGGATGATGATGAGGAGGGAGGAGACGGTCATGGCGAGCACATTGGCGACGAGGAAGAGGTGGGTTATGCCGTTGGGGACTATGTAGACACATGTTCGTCAGTAAATAATTTCTCGTCCATCTTCTGCCCATGCTATTGATCATGGTGGGGTATGTGGTGTATGCTCACTATGCCTGTAATCATGCAAGTAAACCAACTGATCATTCCACTGCGTGATGATCCTCAACGCATCCTCCAAGAATGTGACCACGATCAAGAACCGCCCTATCGCCGGCAGATATGGCTTCACTGGATCCGCAATCGTGTCCAGCCAGTCCTCGATCTTGCTCGTCTGCTCTCGGATCGTATCCAGCGGTGACGGGTCGTTCGTGGCATTCTGTCTCGACGGACCAGAGCCGAAGTTGTTCTGATTGCCAAGGTGATAGCCTGCTGTGCCTCTTATCTGCGCCATGTTGTTCGGTTGTGTATGCTTGGACACTCGGTATTGTAGGTCCGAAAGAGCTGGCTTTGTTCGAGGGTCGACTGATGGGTGTGGTAGCTGCTGCACGGCAGCGCTTCGATCTGTTATGCTGAAATGAGCGTCGGCACCGCTGCAACATACGATTCGATTGTGTGATTTAACTTGCTATGCTTGCACAGCCAAGCAAGTGACTTCGGAGCAGTGACCAAAGAAATGCGGATGGTGTGGATGTGGGGTGTGCGATCGACTACCCGTTCCTGAAAGCTGGCGTCTTCGGCTCAATAAAGTTAAACTCCGGTAGCAGCGACAAGGTTTCGAATACGGGACAAAGGATGCGTTCTGCTTGTGGTAAACAGCTTACGAAGGATAAGACATTGGAGAAGCTAACATGCGCATACCGGTGAGTAGACAACGGTCAGGACATAAATAGCATCGGAATGCCTTGTGCATGTGCGGTCCGAGGCTCACCAAACATCAAATACGAGCTTTCTTATCACAAGCATGTGGTGGCACAACACGCTACTGGCGAGTAGTGC
>Ga0058704_10000393_pt1 | contig 23138 bp, 10 predicted proteins | sample AgamicMgSfe_FD_71363 | JGI IMG/M metagenome (GOLD analysis project Ga0058704, IMG submission 71363) | Agave microbial communities from Guanajuato, Mexico - Mg.Sf.e | ecosystem: Host-associated > Plants > Phyllosphere > Phylloplane/Leaf | place: Guanajuato, Mexico | collected 2012-05-30
CCCACCCACGCAATCGCAGCGTTGCCCCGCAGCGGCAGGGACGGGAGCTAACCGCGGGAACGGTAGCGCCATCCCGCTCTGGGAAATCCATGGAGATTCTGGTATCGCGACTTCAGGTTGCAACAGACAGAAAGGAGATCAAGGCGACGACATCAACAACCACAATGAAAGCCCCTTCGTCCGCTCTCCTCAAGACCTTCTCGCCACTATGGAGGGGCGAAACCCTACCCTGGACGGCGCGCGGATGTCTGGCGCAAGCACAGCAACAACAGCAGAAAGCCGCCTTCTCCTCCTCGCCGTTGCGACTGGCGAGGAAGAAGGGAGGCGGTCCAAAAATCGACATGAGGATCAGTCAGTTCCCCTCAAATACGCATGTCCTTCGCTACAGGATGTGATGGACTGACGGATGGACGCCTCACAGCCCTGATTAGATACTTCCTCTTTCACCCCCTCACCCCGCGACCCCTACGCTTCTCGCGGTAAGCCTTCCCCATCCCTTCCCAATCCCACGAAAATCACACCAAGATCCTCCTCCTCCTCCGACACAATAAAGCTCACACCAAACCAGTAACCGCGCCCTCCGCCACTGGACCATCCACCGCGCCTGGACCCTCTACCAAAACCAACTCCGCCAACGCCGCGAACGCACCCTCGAGCGCCAATACAACAGCATGGCTGCGGCCTGCGAAGCCCTGCGGTTGATCGACAGCGACGGTCTGACGGCCGAGGACCGGGAGCGGATAGGGGCGAATGCGGAAGGCGGGGGTTCGCGGGAGATGGGCCGGTTGTATCGGATCGCCATGCTCAAGGGCGATGTGTATGGGGAGGAGAGTTTGTGGACGGGCGTGCCGATTGAGTATGGGAGGATTCAGACGGATAGTCCGGCGAGGAAGGGGTGGAATCATGCGTGGACGAAGTGAGACAGGGATCATGATTGGGACGGTGTTATATTATGCTTTCATATCAAACTGTACTAACACATTATCGAATGACTGGCTCAAATACCAAACAAAAAGGCAGAAAACCCGACACTACACATTCGCCTCTCCGACCAATTCCTCGAATGAACGACTGAGCTCCGCAATAATCTTCTCCGCATCTTCGAGCCCAAGCATCTCCACCGGGCAGAAAACACCCACATCAAGCGAGCCGTCCGCCACCACCGCCTCGACGTCCAGCGAGTACTGCATAATGTCAGCGTCGTCCTCTCCCTCAATCGACATCCTGGACATAAGACTCACCAAGTACGACCCCTCCACTCGTCTCAAACTCTCCAACCCCTTGAAGCTCTCGCTCCCTTCAGGTCCTGCTGCAGCATCGACGACTCTACTATACCCTCTCTCCCTCCTCTCATTTACTTCCGTGATCAGACTGGCATTCTCGCCATCCCCATTCAACTGCTCTTCCTCCTCCATCTTCTCCGGCAACCTTAAGAAATTCACAGAAGTGTCAACCTTCACCCCCGTCCACTTTTCAATCTCCCACAACCCCACCGCCGAGTTCCCGGCAGATCTGATGTCCTGCAAATCTGCTTGGATCTGCTTCGCAACGTCCACCAAGCTACATCTGCTTGGTGTGCGCACACGGAGCGGGACGAGGTTGATGGTAGGTGCGGCTAGAGTGTCGAGGTTGGGGAGGTGAGAGCGGTTGGCGAGGTACATGCCGAGGACCACATCTTCCGCGGCGTCCGCATTGCTTTGACGGTTGTTGTTCTGCGGACTTTGGGTGGAGAGGAGGTTGGCGTAGAGCTTAGCGTACGCGGCGAAAAGGAGAGCTTGGATCGCCACGCCTTGTCGTCGAGCTAGCTGCTCGAGCGGTACGCACTGCTCGAAGACACCAGGGTGGAAAAGCTCAATTCGCTTCTGTCGGCCTCTGCTCTCTGGCTGTCTGAGCTTGGCAAGCTGCTTTGCACCTCTCAAGTAAGACGTCCAGAAGGTTCTACGCGCTTCTCGTACCTCATCGGTAACCGATAGGGCTGCAAAATCCGCCCGCGTGAGGTCTCGCGCGTGGAGCTGAGTGTTTGTGAGCCGAGCTTGGAAGTCCTGCATCAGAAGTGGCAGTGAGACGGCGTCGTAAAGGGCATGATGGATAGAAAGTTCGAGCGCATGTCCGTCCGGCATCTTGCGGGCGTGCAGGGCCACCATTGGCTGCGTTCTCGAAGTTGTGACTTCCACTTGGTCGCCGCAACTGAAGCCGTTCTTGGCTTTTGCCAGCACGACCTGCAGGACTGGCATGTCGGCGTCGTCTGTGGCGGTGAACACAGTCCGTAGAATAGAATGACGGTCTACCAGCGCATGCCAGGCTGCTTCGATCTGCTGGTCCTGGAAGCCCGGTCCGAGTTGGTACTTGAAGGTTGGGTAGAACAACTGCCCACCGGATTTTTGCCAGATGCTGAGCATGTAGACTTGACCAGCCGTAGCAGGCAACACATCCTCAATATTGCCCCGATCGATATTCAAAGCGGACGAAACGTCACTCAACCCTCTCTTCCCAAGCGCCTCCGAAACAACATCAGCAGCCAGCATCCCAGCATCTCCGTTAGTCTCGCCGCTCTTCGCAGCAGCGGTATCCGTTATCCTCCTCACGGACCGGGCTCGGATGATCTCACTCACGGATAGGGTGACGGACTGCTTGCGAAGCAGTGAAGCCACCTTGATGGCGGAAATGGAGTCGACGCCAATGCTCTCGATAGTTGTCGCGGGTGTTATGCTCTCGGCTGGGACCTTCGAAACTTGCGCCAGAACCTCACGGATAGTGACGGCAAGCGGCGTGAGCTCGCTGGACGTTTCCATTCCTTCTTCGACATCCCCGACAGGGATCTGGCTACAATAGAGATTTTTAGCCTCACTCTCCAGTTCGAAGGGTCGTAGCCCGCAGATCGAGACGCCTTTGTCCGTGAAGTCGACTGTAGGGCACTCGGGCTCTTCCACTATAGCCGTAAGCACTGTGTCGAAATGCTCCAGCAGCTGCTGCGTGCCTTGTGCATCGAATACATTGTCTTTGCACGCTGTGCGTAGGATTATATCGCCAGCAACAGCCTCCATCTCCACCGCCACCGGGTACTCCACGCTCGAGCTGCCACCAACTGAGTCGTAAAGCCTGCTCGACATATCACTTGGAGCATCTGGTTTATGTTGGTAAATGAACAGAGTGTCGAACAGGCCACCAAAGGCTCTAGAATCCCTGCCGCGAGTCGTCTCCGCAAAAGCCTGCTGGATGACGCGCAATGGCGTTCTCTGATGTGGTCGCATATCGTTGATCATGCTTTGCACGTATTGAAGTATCTCTTGCCTCGACCCATGAAGACTTGCCCGCATCGCGATCGTGTTCATCGTGGGGAACATGACCCGCTCCGCTTCTTCGCTGTCTCTGCAAGCAAGGACAACGCCAAACATGACCTCTAGACTGCGGGTGTAGAAGGCCAGCACGAGCGACCAACAAGTTTGTGCAAGCGCTTGCATGGAAACGCCATTCCTTCGGCAGAAAGAGCGAGCAACATCGCCTGTCATCTTCGCTGCAATTTCTGTTCGATGAGTGGGAGACTCAGCTTCCGAAGTCTCTCGAGAAGGCAGTCTGGTGTGTCTCGCTCCTGAAAGAGTGTTGATCCAGAAGTCCTTGGCTGCGTCGCTCGTCGCTGTCAGAGACTGTTCGATCAGCTCATCGTAAGCTGACCTATCGTCGAGTTTGTGCCAGTAGGCACGATGCACGTCTTCGTGCAAGAGTCCGAGACTGTGTCCATCGTACTGTGCATGTGAGAGCGATAGAACAAGGTAGCGCGCAGTCTCAACGCGGACAAGAGAGAGGCGTAGCGGAGACGCGCCGTTGGCGACAGCTGCCACATCTTTGGTGATTGATACAAGAAGGCTCTGTATGTCTTTCTCTCGAGGTGCTTCATGCAGGTTCAGTGTCACTGGGGCAGGCCGATGAACGATCTGCGCAAAGGCAACGGCAACATCGGGATTGTCCACCTGTACGAACCCAGTACGTAAAATCGGATTCCGATCTACAACCATCTGCCATGCGTCTCGTAGCTTCGATACATCAGTATGTGGTTGTAGTAGCAGGACATCATGGTTGTAGTATTCCCGAAAGTCCGATCGTAGCAGGTCAGCAATCAGAGCTTCCTGGTTTGGGGTCGCTGGTAAGATACGTTCGATATCAGCATTCTTCGACAGGGTTGGCCGCAACGAGTCACTCAGATACTGCTCAAGCTCTTCAAGCTTGTTGGTGGTCGCTACGCCCTTCGACGCAGCTTTGGACTGCGTCACATGCTGGAGCATACGGTGTATAGTCTGAGCTTGGAGTATCTTGCTTACGGGTATCGGCAGACCGGCGTTCTTTGCTCGTGAAGCAAGCTTCACGGTTTCGATGCTGTCGATGCCAAATGCGAAGATGGTGGAGTGTTCATCAACGCTCGACGGGTCTACCCCTGCGACCTGCGCAACAATCTTGCGCAAGGTCTCGGCTTCAGCGCTCCATTGGAAGCCAGTGACACCATTGACGTCGCCTGGCACTTGAGCTGCCCGGTTTGTGTGTGGTTTGCTTGCACTACCTGACCATTGAAACACTTCCTGGATTTGATGATCTTGCTGTTCACAAGCGCACTCCAGTGCATCGCTGAAGATCTGCAGAAGAGTATCGGCATCGCTTCCACTGACGAAGTTTTCTTGAGCGATAGCGGTTACGATCATCGACTGATCTTCTTGCAGCGTGATCTCGAACGACAGCGGATAGTCTGCGCGGGGTTGCTGCTCCATCTCTCTCCAAAGGTCATGCGCTTGCATCGTGTCATGCTGAAAGACGAAGAGGACATCGAACATCGGGTCCGACGAGCCCTGACCGCACCATTTCCGGATATCCCTGAGTGGCGTATGCTGATAGGGCAAGACGGAGGCGTTTATGCCTTGGCACTTGCTTATGAGTTTGGCCCATGTATCAGCGCCATCTGCTGCAATTGCGGTGGGTAAGGTGTTGAAGAGTGGTCCGATCACACGATCAGCGCCATCGAACCCGAATGATCGCCCGGAGACTACGGTGCCGTAGACTTGGGTGGACGGGTAAAGTTGCTGCAATGCGACTTCGAAGCAGGCTTGTAAGAGTGCTTGATGGGATACACCGAGTCTCTTTCGAAGATTCTCGACCCTGCCCGGCTTGGGGACCTCCATAGTCGCTACAACTGTGTGGATGTGATCCTCCGCTTGATCGGACGACGGAAGCGGCTCATATCCTGCATACGAGAGACGCTTCTGCCAGAAGGCTTTCGAATCTCTTCTTTGGTTCAAGGGACCACGAACCAGCGCATCGGAGAAGCTAGGACCGCAGTCAGGAATGGTTCCAATCTGATACGCCTTTGCCAGCTTTTCAAGAAGAAGATTCCAGGAGATCCCGTCGTATAGGCAGTGATGGGCAAAGACTTCCAAGACGAGACATGAGCTTGTCTGCACTACGTGGACTTCAAGAGGTTGTATGAGTTCGCTGGAATTCTTTTCGAGCCACCAAATCCTTCGCTCGGAGGAACCTGCTTTCTTGCTATTCAATTTTGACGTCCATTCGTGCCATGGTATCTGAGCATCTCGAAGAATGACTTGCGCAAAGCCGTCGTCGGTCTGGATGTACCTTGCACGAAGCACTTGGACGACACTACTCAAATCGTTGAAGATTCTGTGCACTTTGGCGAGATCAACGTCGCCTAGCGCATAGCGAAAGACGTTGAAGTATGGACGTGGTTCATGCCGTATCGAATCGAAGATAAGCCCTTCCTGCAGCGCAGTACACGGAAGAAGCGTTTCGATGTCGTCAACTGAAACGTCAAATCTCGCAGCTGCGAGCCTGCGATAACGCTGGTCGAATGCAGCAACCGACAGCTGAACCTGTTTGATCTGGTTCAATTCCGCGAGAGTATCTTGCCTGCGAACATCGGATAATGCTTTCGAGAGCTCGCCGAGGGTTGGATCTAAATTTATGAGTAAAGCAAACGGTCCCATGAACTCCTGAGACTCACTGGTCATAATAAGCTTGACGCTCGCCGCAGCAAGTCCTTCCCGTTTGAGGAGCGTCGCAAGTGTAATCGCAGAAATGGATGAGAGACCCAGCGAGAAGACGTTGCTGTCTCGGCTCAATTGCTCGAAAGGTATACCAAGAAAACGGGACAGCACAGCGCCAATCTTACGCCCTGTACTATCCAGGGGTCGTTGTGCATTGCCGCTATGTCTCAACTCTTGCAACTCCTTAGTAGTTAAAGAATTATAGAGTGCCACCAGCCTCTTGACATCGACCTTGTTATTGACTGTCAGCGGGAGGAGGGACACCGGCAAGATATGGGTGGGCACCATGTATAGTGGTAAGCGGTTCCGACAGGCTGACTCCGCGAAGCTGGCTAGCTCTCGCGCCTGGCCACTGCCGTCGACCTCCAATTCCCGTGCCCGCGAGTCACCTTTGCGGACCAGGAATGATACAAGAGTCTCCTTCCCTCCTTCTCTCGCTTTGATCACCATCGAGACGGCATCTGTAACGTTGCCTGAAGAGCTCTTGAGTATACAATCAATCTCTCCGATCTCGAGTCGCTGTCCACGAAGCTTGGTCTGGGAATCCTTCCGTCCGATGAAAGAGAACGAGCCGTCTGCGAGAAGTCTGACGAGGTCACCCGTCCGGTAAACCCGTGCCTGCAGGCGATCTAAGTAAGGGAACGATGTCGCGGTCAAGTCCGGTCTGTTCAAGTAGCCTTTACCTACGAGCTTCCCAGATACACACAGCTCGCCGACAGCACCCCGAAAGACTGGCACATCCGTATCAGGCTCGAGTACAAAAGCACCGACGTTGAGGAACGGCGGACCGATGTTGGAAGGTTTCGCGTCTGGCCCGATGAAGGGGTTCATGGTGACACCGATGGTTGCCTCGGTCGGCCCGTACCCATTACAGATGATCATTTTCGGACCCCATGCATCGATGATCTCTTGCCTCAAGGCCTCACCACCAGTGATGAAGACGCCGCGGTGGAGCGATGGAACTTCCTCAGGGCTCAACAGTCGAGCGAGCGCTGGAGTGAGGTCAATATGGGTAATTTGCAGCCGTCGGATGAAGTCCGCCAAGTCGTCTAGGACGATATCTCTGGGCGCGCCGACGACCGTGATACCCACACTCCAGCTCCAGAATTGTTCGAGGATGGAGACATCGAACCAATAACTGGCGAACTGCAGCCAGCGAGACGAGTGGTCCCAATGGCCTGCGAAAAGCCGCTGAAAAGTCAGCATTGCCTGCACCGCATTCTCGTGGGTGAGCTCACACCCCTTAGGATTACCAGTTGTGCCCGACGTGTAAAGATTGTAGCTCACGGCTGAAGGGCTAATGCTGCCAACATCACGCGAATTGGTGGGTAGTCCAGACAAGCTGGCCTGATTGAGCGCGATAACTGGGATGTTGACCAGAAGGTCATCCCGAGCATTCCCACCATTGACGAACAGTAAGGCGGACGCGGAGTCTTCCAAGATGAAATTCTGGCGGGATACTGGGAGATCGGGGTCCATGGCGAGGAATGAGCAGCCAGCCTTGAGGATGCCAAGGAACGCAAGAGAAGCCTCTGCAGACTTCTGCATGCACACCGCAACAATACGGCCGGGCTGAACGCCATGCTGGAGTAAGAGGTGGGCGACCTGGTTGCCGGCTTCGTCCAGCTGGCGGTACGTCCAAGTCTTCCGGTCGACTGCCTTCGATGAGAGCTGACACACAAACTCAAGGGCCGGCAGATGCGGGCTCAAGCGGGCACGTTCTTCGACGAACTCGTGCAGTAAGCGGACTGTAGATGGTAGCTCGGGGCATTCTGCAGGAACGATAGAGCGAATCGCTGCAACATCGATTCCATTGTCTTGACGCCCGTCAACGAAATCCGCGAGAATATACTCGTACTGTTTGAGCATCAAAGAGGCCTGTGCTTCCGGAATATTGCTGCGGTCAACAGTCAAGCGCAGCGCCAGCGTGCCATGCTGAGTGATCTCAAGCTCCATCGAAGCGGTATAGTCCACAGCGGCAGTCTCGTTGGCAAGCGACCAGGTAAGCTGTGCCGGATCCGTCAAGGGGGCCTTTTGGTAGACGAAGACGGTATCGAAGAGCGGTCTGTCTGCGGTGCCGCCAAAACGCTGGATGTCGGCGAGGGATGTGAAACGGTGTCGCTGTGCCGTAGCGTTGTACGTCACCATGGACTGCGTGGTCTGCGCGAATGGCGTATCTGTATCACAGACTATTGGCACAGTGACAATACTCGGGAAGGCAGTCGGTTCGAGCTCCGAGGCTCCTCGAGTGGAGAAAACTGTCCCAAACGTCACAGTCGGCTCTCCAGAGTATGCGGCGAGGAGATGAGCCCACGCAGCTTGACCCAGAGCTTGGATTGTGGCATCGGCCCGCTTGCATGTCTCTTCTATCCGTGAAGGCTGCAGTCTAGATTCGTAGGTTGTCGCATGGAGTTCGCCTTGACAGATGTTGGCCGGCTGCAGATCTGGAAATCTCTGAATGTTCGCGCGCTCCAACGTCGTCCGCCAGAAGTGCTCCGATGCGCCTGGCTGATCAGCGGCTGCGTTCAATATGAAACCCAGGACAGGATCGATGCTCATTGGTGAGCCAATCTCCTCGGAGCGTACAGCCGCTTCAAAGTCCCGCATCAGCAGCTGTAGGCTCGCGGCATCGAACAAGGCGTGATGTATTGATAATCTCATAGCCACGCCTTTTCCAGATGGGAACGTTGATATCCTCCAGGCTGGTTTGCGCATGTCGGACACTATCTCTTCTGCTATTATGCGAGGGGCCTTCACCTCCTCGCATGAGCTTGAAATTTTCACGACTACTTCAAAAGGAATGGATGTTTGGCCAGTGCTCAGTATAACCATCAGAAAAGGCTGCCGTGCGTCCTCAAGCTGATAAAACGCCGTCCGCAGGATGGGATGCTTGCGCTGCACTCGCTCCCAAGCCTGCCGGATCGCCGAAACAGTCACACCATCAGGAACATCGTACGTGAGATGATTGACATAAAGCTCTCCAGCCGATTGTAGCGACTGAGCCAACATCCCGCTCTGCACAGCCGTGCACGGACGAATGGCCTCTACATCAGTCGCGGAGAGGCGGAAAAAGTCCAGGACAGAGGCGCGGTACTTGCGGTCGTATTCCTCCAGATCGACCCGTGGCTTCTCGAGAGATTTTTCGGTAGACTGCGCACGTGCTGCACGCGCGATAGCTCGTGGGGTGAGCCCTTCAATGACATCCGTGGCATCGACTCGTAGACCCCGAGCGCGCAGCCTAGCAGCGACCTGCGCAGCGTTGAGGCTGTCCAATCCCAGCTGATACATAGACGTGTTTTTCCGGATGCGATCGATCTCGACCCGCGTGAGAGCCGCGAACACCTGTCGCACTTGTGTTTCCTCCGCCGACCACACCACAGCTTCGGACTCATGGTCTTCCGCCACGTCATCGCTATCCGCAAGGTCAGCTTCCAGTCGATTGGCGATCGAATATTGGTCGAAAACAGCGTAATCCATGACCGCGCTGGAAGTATACGTCACGATGTCAGAGACTGCGGCAGTGAAGGCGTGACTGAGGGCTTCCGCTAGCTCCGATGATACCTGCGGTGGCATATGATGAAGCGTGAGGCGATAGCTAGACTCCTCCGGGACAATTTCAACGACGAGCGGTATACCCATCGATCCTTGATCCCTTGTCACAGTCCAGATGGACGCATCCAGAGGTCGGGTAGGTGGCTGGACCAACAATAAGGCGTCAAACAGGCGGAGATGGGGTTTTTGGCTCAGTGCCTGCAGGCGACGTAATGGAGTGAGCTGGAACCCAAGGATCTTCGTATTCTGCTGATGAAGCCGTTGAATCAGATTTGCGTGAGTCTTAGTTGTCGACAGATCCACCCGTATCGGAACGGTGTTGAAACACGGCGCCACGAGCCTCTCGATCCCGTCCATCGGGACCGATCTTCCGCTCACGACGTTGCCGAAGCAGACGTCCTGCGCAGCCTGACAACTGCCCATGACCTTGGCTAACGCGGCCTGGAATACGCTCAGTGGTGTCACACCGTGCCGGATGCAGAAGGTTTGTAACGACGCCACATCAGTCGGTAACGTACGCTCGACAGTGCACTCCTGAGCGGGCGATCCGATCTGGCCCGGGAATGGTTTTGGTCGATAATCGCCTAAATTGGCTTCCCAGAATGCCTTCGCCTCTTCGCTTTGCTGCGCGAGCATCTCTTCCAGGAATGGGTCGAATAGCACCTTTGGTTCGAGGTCTTGTCCGCGATAGATCTTCTCGGCTTCCTCCAGGAGAACTGACATGGAGACGCCATCGTATAGAGCATGGTGCATCTGAAGCTCAATGTAAGAAGTGGATGATGAACGATAGCCAAGGATCTGAAACGGGTGTGCCAGATCGACGTGTGAGATATCCTCACGCTCTGGACCCACGTGCTCTCCATCCAGAGTAGACCAACGCCACGGTAAAGGACATTCGGCCAGCACCACTTGCGCGTACGGATGCTCCAAGGACTCCGTTTCGACGAACCTCGTTCTCAGAATGTCGTGTCTCTTGACCAGCGCTTCCCAGCAGATCTTGAGCTTAGCCATATCTCCTGCGACCTCGATCGCAGTGGTGTTGCAATACGCCATCCGTTCGTGCGGACCGCTCGCGGACAGCATAGCTTCTTGCAGAGGCGTGCATGGCAGGATGCGGTTCACGACCGAGCATTGAGCGCTGTGATCTGCCTTCACTCGATTGACGAAGTCAGGTGAGAAGCATCGTGAAAGATTCCGGTCAGATTTCTCGGCACTGAGAGTTGGGCCTGCCGGTGCGGCGAGTACGCGCGCCAACCTTGCGCTTGTCGGGTTGCGGAGGACCTGGGCCACAGTGACGCGCCGCCCAAGTCGCCGTTCCAACGATCTGGCAAAAGCGATCGCGTTGAGAGAATTCAAGCCAAGTGCAAAGAACGACGTCATCCTCCGGACTTCAGCTTCAGGAAGGCGAAGGACATCCTTGAGTTCACGCACTATATGTTGCTCATCCGGCGACCACTCTTCGCCCACATCGCCTCTGTCGTCGTCAGCGTGGCGTGAGAAGCTGTCTCGTAACGGACCAGACAGCTCCTCGAGACAACGACGGAGCGCCCTCTTGTCCAGCTTGCCTTGGGACGTAAGCGGCATCTTCGAGATCGCCATCGCAATGTCCGGAATCATGTAATCCGGCAATGACGCTTCGAGACGGCGGAATAGCTGTCGTACAAACTGCTGGTCAACCTCGACGACGCGCAAATCACGGGCGGCGCTCCGGCCGGTAACCGGCACCCAGCAAACCGCGAGTGAGTCTCCAGTACCATGGGCATGGACGACAATGGCAGCACAATCCGCGACATGGGCATCTTTCATCAACGTCGCCGTGATCTCGCCGAGCTCAACCCTGTTCCCCCGGATCTTGACCTGATCGTCTATCCTGCCGGCAATGAACAGCGTTCCATCAGCAAGGATACGGCCGACGTCACCACTTCTGTAAATGCGTCCATACTCCGGGTGTTGGACAATCTTGGCAGCATTGAGCTCCACCATTCCCAGGTATCCACGGAAAACCTGCTCACCACCGAAGGCGAATTCGCCTACAGCTCCGGCTGGAAGGATGCGGAGATGTTCTCCGGGAGCCACGACGAAAGCGGAAGTATTGCGCAACGGAGGCCCGATTTTGCCGAGCAGATCATCGGGGGACATATCCATATTGACCGTACAGATGTTGGTCGTTTCCGACGGTCCGTAGCCCTGATGCAGACCCTTTCCAGCCCAGCGCTGGTGCACAGGATCCGTCACGCCCTCGCCCGAAGTGACCAGGAACCGCACGGCGGGCACGTTGACGGGGTCGAGCAGGGCGGCGACCGTGGGCGTCAGGGAAAGGTGGGTGACGCCCATGGCTCGGATGCTGTGTTCCAGGTCTCGGAAGAGGACTGCTCTCGTCGCGGAGCACAGAGTCATGCCCGTGCTGAGTGCGAAGAAGATCTCGAACACACTGACGTCGAATGCTTGGGAGCATGCCTGGAGCAGGCGACTGTCACGTGAGACCTGGTAAAGCTCCGTGAGCACGGCGATGTTACCCGCGAGATTGTCTCTGGTTACGGCTACGCCTTTGGGTTCGCCGGTACTTCCACTTGTGAAGACGGTATAGGCGATATCACTGCCCCGATACGTCGCGACGGGCGCACCCGTCGAGTACTGAACCAAGTCGAGACGAGACACGACCGCGACCTCAGTGTCAGTAACTTGCGAGACTGTATGTGAGCTCGTTTCATCGCAAAGACAGAGCTTGACATTGGCTTGCGACAGAATCGACCTCATCCTAGCCTGTGGTGTCTCCGGTAATATCGGCAGATACCCTGCGCCCGCTACCAACGTGGCTAGTATGGCAACGTAGAGATCGATGGACTTCTCCATGCAGATGCAAACAAGATCGCCCGGACGAACATCGTGTGAGGTGAGGTATCTCGCCAACCGGTTACTTTGGCTTCTCAATTGAGCGTATGTCAGGGTTTCCATGTTTGACCCAGCATCGTCAATCCCTTCGGCGAACAGTACTGCAGTGGACGATGGGCGCTCGTCCATCTTGCGTTGGATGATGTCAACAACATCGACGTCGTTGGCACAAGATGTCGGCGTGGGATTAGCGATGGAGAGCAGTTCTGACGGGAAAGCCGAAGTGAGGTCTGCGACAGGACGTTCTGGGTGCTCCATGATGGATTGAGCGACGGCGTTGACTTGCTGAAGCAGTATTCCCACTTGCTCAGCAGAAATCAGACTCTGCTCATACGTCGCTCGCACATTGACCTCACGGTCCGAGGGCTCAAATTCCAGTACGAGATGAAACTCATGTCGGTCCATCGAGTCCATTTCTTCCACGCAGAGGTCTCCGGGTCCGGACAGACTAGTCTCTTGCCAGACGAACAAGGTGTCGAACATAGCCGTGCCGGGGTCGCAGTCGCAGACTCGCTTGATGTAAGCGGGCGACGTGAGGGCGTGCCGTTGCATGGCGCGATTGCGGTCGTGGATGAACGTGAGGAGGTCTGAGCATGTGCGTGTACTCGAAGTATCGATACGGCAAGGGAGCGTGGTCAGACAGGGTCCGAAGATGGTGTCGATGTCCGGCAGCGAGATGTGTCGGCCGGAAAGCACGAGACCAAAGGTTACATCTGCGCTGCCCGTGTAGCTTCCAAGCAGATAGGCCAGTGCCGCCTGGAAGACGGATGGATTACTGACACTTCGTTGCTTCGACCAAGCCCGCAACGAGCTAGTTGCTATGTTCGAACCTTGCCAAGGAGTCCGGGCCAAACCTTTGGTGACCTTTTCGCCTCTCAGTTGAGGAATCTTTGTGGGCGTGAAACCGCGGAGCTGTGATTGCCAGAAGTCGGTCGACTCGTCGGATTGTGCGGTATCTCGGTTCGACGCGTAGAAAGTTGACAACGGCCGGAAAGGGCGAGGTCGACCGAGGTCTCTCCCGTGCAGCAGACTGGTGAGATCGAGTTTGAGGACATCCATTGACCACTGATCGTACGTCGCGTGATGGAGCTTGATGAGCACGTCGAAGCCGTTGGCAATTGGCCTGAACTGGAATGAGGTCGGGCGCAGAAGTGCTTGTTCGTCAGCTAGTGCGAAAGCATAGTTAAACTGCTCCACCAGGAAAATCTGGGAAGGCAGGAGGTCTCTCCAAACAATGACTGCGTGACTGGCTGTAGAAGACTGAACTGGTAGGAAACCGGCTCTCAGGAGCTGGTGACAACGGGCCAACGAGTAGAGCGCTTCCTCAAACTGCGACGCATCGGCCTGAGTGATGATCGCAAGCTTGACCCAATTACAGTATGCTTGCCCATCCCGCCCCGTTTCACCGAGCATGGCCGATTGCGTTGACGTGCAAGGATATACGTCTTCCACCTGATCACGGTGATCCTGCAGCAAAGCATGATCCAGAGCGCTTTCACGGATCTCCGTGAATGCCGTCGATACCTCTTGTGACACATTCTCAGACGGCTCCGGCTGCTGTGTTGTATCGTCGACTAATGCTGCGAGCTCTCGTGTCGTTGAAATGCCCAGTAAAGTGTTCGCGTCGACTTCGAGAAGACCACGACGTCTCAACTGCGAAGCGATGCGGATGGCGGACAACGAGTCGAGGCCGGCACGGTCTAGCGGCGTTTGCTCTCCCACCACATGGCTTAGAGTAGACTTGACGAGTCCGATGACTTCCTGCGCTCGCGGACTGAACGTGGCGTCTTTGGGAAGTGAGTCACTGTTCATTTGAGAATACCGGACTTGTAGCGCTTTGCGGTCAACCTTGCCGGAGGCCAGATATGGGAGATTGTCCAACAGCACAATGCTGCCGGGAACCATGAACGCAGGCAACCATTTCCGGCAGGTTCGACGGAGGTCGGTCTCGGTGGTGGAAAGGTTGTCGCGGATGCAAAAGACCACGAGCGTGCCGTCGATGACATCCGCAATGACGGATCGGCAGCCGGGTGTTTGTTTCACGGCGTATTCGATTTCACCGAGCTCGATCCGCTGAGACTGGTCAGTAAGAATGCTTGCACACGCGGATCGGTCTCGCTTACCTGGCCCCGAAGTTTGACTTGACCACTTGAAATGCGACCAAGACACTCCAGCTTGCCACTAGGCAGTAGTCGAGCGCGATCGCCGGTCCGATATAACCTTCCATGGTGAGGGTGATGCACGAAGGCGGCTTTGGTCTGCTCCGGCCGGTTCAGGTAGCCCTCTGCTAGCTGGTGACCGCCCACCGCGAGCTCACCTTCTTCGCCAACAGGAAGTATCACCACGTCAGTCGAGTCGCCGTCGGACTTGAGGACAAACGCCGAAACGGTGTCGAGCGGTACCCCGATGTTGTTCGATGACATGCGTTTGCCAAAAGCGACTTGCAAAGTGCAGTGAATCGTCGCTTCAGTTGGCCCGTACATCCCATACAGGATGCCCGCATCTTCCGTATCTCCGCCGAACTCCTCGACCACTGAACGCTGGAGCATCTCACCTATGGTCAGAAGCAGTCGCAAACAGGGAACGCTCGCGCGGGTGCACAGCAGGCTGCTGGCCACGGAAGGGGTGAGCTCAGCAGCATCGATCTTTGAGCGAGTGATGACTCCGGGTAAGTCGTTCAGCAACAGCCTTCGGTCGCAAGAGACAAGAGTGGAGCCGCGGAAGATGGGGAAGAAGATTTCGAAAACCGACACGTCGAAGGTCGGATTGGCAAATTGGAGGAAGCGAGAGAAACTCGGGATGTGTCTATCGTGCGCGAGCAACGCTTGTGTGGCGGCTGAATGAGATATGATTACACCTTTCGGCTGGCCGGTGCTGCCACTTGTGTACCTATGTAGTCGGACGATATTAGCATGTGCTCGAACTGACCACGATGAGTGTCTACGTACATTATGTAAGCTGGTTGAGAAGGATCGATTCTTGCCGACGAGTCTTGTGGGCTGGTCACGTCTATGTCACCATCGACGCACATAACACGAACTTTGTCCAGAGTCGGCAGTCGTGGCTTCAGCCGGGAGGTTGTGAGTAGAATGTCTGCATTGACATCTTGCAGGATGAACCGGAGGCGCTCTTCCGGAGCATCGAGAGCGATGGGACAGAAAGCACCGCCCGCTTTCAGGATGGCAAGCTGGGTGATGTACAGGTCCGGGCTCTGCTCCACGTACAGAGGGACGAAGAAGTGGGAGTCGAATGCCGGTTCGCCTGTGGTTCTCATCGCTCGGAGTCGCAATGCCAGTGTGTCCGACTGTGAATGCAGCTGTTGATAGCTGATAGTTTGATGATCTCCATCTTGAGAAGTGTGGTCGATGGCAGGGTTGCCGTCGGTTGATTCCCTCGCCACCAGGTCGTGGAGGAGTCTTGGTCCTGGCAGAAGGGTTGGTGTTGGGTTGAGAATCGAGAGTGGGCCGGTTGTTGACTCCATGTTTGGCGTTAGTACAGAGGAGACTGTCGAACAATGTGAATTGTCACAGATGTCAGTGATAGGAATGTCTTCGACAGAGGACGTCGAGGTCACGGCGGATGCACGTGAGGATGAAGACTTGGCTTCCCATGCAGTCTCTTCATGGTCGCGGCGCAGATGGTACGTTTTTGCGAAGCGCGGCCATGGTCTGATTGTGGCAGGCTTCTTCCGAAACAGCCCTGCCGATTTCGCTAGATGCTCACGTGAATACTAATCACGAAGACAGGCGGCGGTAGACACCGAGGAGTGGGTGGTGAGGGTGAGGTAGGGCTCATATGTGTGGCCCATGCTTTTCTCTACAGTACTTTGAACGGACAATACCGAGCCCACCGTTGCTTCATCAACCACATGCCATTCTCGCCAACGCGTTTGATACGGCCTCAGTCCCATCAGACAAACATTCTCGCCATGTTGTGGATCGACCTTGCTCGTCGCCATTGTATCCATGCATCCTGGCACCGATAGGCGTCCACATCTGCAGTGGTCCTTAATTTACTTACGTGCATGGCTAACGAGCAGACCACACCTTCAAGACTCTACCGGATGATGATGTGACATTGGATGCCTCAGATCCACAACTGATCATCATTATCACACCATCTGATTAGATTGCTCGGCGCTTGGCATCGTCGCACCACCCACACCCACACCCACATCTGCACTTCACCTCAACCTTTCTCCACACGGACTAGTGACAACTTTTATTGCTGCAGCACCCACCACACAAGAGCCTATTCGTCCCACATGCATGTGCGTCCGACTGCCGTCATGTCATTGTTACGGCGTGACCGGCGTAAAATTGATGAGTGAGCGTCGGCACGCACGGGCGAGCCCACGTTGCAATGGCCGAACGTCGGCGTACACTGGGTCCTGGCCGCATCAGCATCGAATGATACTCGACTTCGAGGTAGGAACTTTCTGTAACGAAGACCGCACTCCGTACGGCAAGTCCATGCTGTTCCTCTCGCTGCTTGATCCCTCCTTCTTGAACCACCGCATTACCTTTCGCCTCTCGGCAGCCATGTTTTTCCGTATGAAGCACCCGATTCGCAAGTGAAAGCGCTCACCATTATAGCCTCTGGCCCCTTGACGACCTGCCGAACTCGACAAACATTGACATATGCTTGACTCGAGAACTAGACCAGGTTCTGGCGAGGCCGTTCGTTCGAGGAAGGTCGTGCGACTAAGAGACTCAACAGAGTACCACGCTCACGATAATGCCCGGACGGCCTCCATCTCCGGCTGCCTCCAACTGCAGGTCGGGCGATATTCATGGACACTCTGTGGCCCTGTCCAACCTGGCCAAAGACAGGGCCTCGATGAACATTGCCGAACCTTTCGAGGAACCAACTCTAGACCCGGCGCACCCTCGAGAATGGCATGTTCCCCTCTTGGCCGTGTCCGGCAGACTGTACCGACAATTGCTCGGACTGAATCCCTTCAAGAGCTCTTACATCAGCATCTTCTACGCCCTCGAAACCAGGCTGGAGAAGGCAGTTGCGTGCAGTGGCGTTGTGTTTGCGATTGCAGCCGGTGTCCCTCTGCCAATCCTTGGAGTCATACTGGGCAGACTGATCAGCACCTTCCCGCCACCAGAAGATGAGTTGCGCACGAGAATATCGCAGCTCTTGGGCGTGGCGGTGGCATATTTTGTGGCCACCGCTCTGTACACGACGGCGTTTGGCCTGAGCAGCGAAAAGATCTCGATGCGCCTTCGACAGAGGCTCCTTCGCAGCCTGTTGCACCTGGACCAGTCCTACATGGATACACATGAGATTGATGTCCACTCCATGCTGACCGAGAAGATCGATCTTATACATAACGGCACCTCGGAAAAAATCGGCATCTTCATCCAGTCCATGTCGTACTTCGCGGCTGCCTTCGCAATCGCCTTCGTCCTCAGCCCGAAGCTCGCTGGAATCTTACTTTCCGCCGTCCTGCCTACCATGGGGCTGGTGGTATGGTCGACTTCACGGAAGATAGCACAGACCTCCAGCCAGGCAGACAAACACCGCGAGACTGCCAACGGACTTGTCGAGAGTGCGCTAGGGGCCGTCAGAGTCGTCCAGGCGTTCGATATGATGGCAGAGTTGTGCAGGAGCCACAGCAGACAAACACAAAGCATCATGACGGCTACTGTGCGCACAGCGGTGTTCTCGGCAGTACAGCTGGGTGCGATCTACTTCGTTGCGTACAGTATCAACGGTCTCGCCTTCTACGTCGGCAGCCAAATGGCGGTGGATCATCCACAGACCGGCGCGGCGGGCACCGTGTTCGCTGTTGTCCTGTTGATCATGGACTCGTCCTTCGTCGTCACACAGTTCGCGCCATACCTTGATATCTTCGCTCGGGCGGCTTCGGCACGACAGACCATGCAGGAAATCTTCGAGGCCTCGGAGGCCTCGCAGTCGTCCAAAGCTCCCGACGATTCGGAAGAATGTGGCTCGCTGCGAGGCAAGGCGGTGAGGTTCCAGAACGTCAGCTTCGCATACCCGGCCAGGCCAGAAGTCAAGGCATTGAACGGGATGGACCTCCACATTCGCCCGGCTGCTCTCACGGCCATTGTGGGCACTTCGGGAGGCGGCAAGTCGACCTTGATCTCGCTGCTCACGGGTTTCTACCCGTACGTCGGTAGCATCAACCTCGGACAGGACGAGCTCCGGGATCTGAGCATTACCGCGGTTAGATCTCAGATGGCCATGGTCGAGCAGGAGCCGGTGCTCTTCGCCGGTACAATCTTCGACAACGTTTGCAGCGCGATCGTCGACGCCCATCTTCCCGGACCGGAACTTGTAGCCAGATGCGAAAGGGCATTGAGAGATGCGTCTGTGGACTTCCTCGACGAGCTGCCGCAGGGTATGCACACTCACATCGGCAGCGAGCTTCAGTTATCTGGAGGTCAGAAGCAGCGAATCTGCTTGGCTCGAGCTCTCATCAGGCGTCCGGCCGTTCTGATACTGGACGAACCGACCAGTGCCCTGGATGCACGGAGCGAGGCCCGTGTGATGGAGGCGGTCGGCAGGGCGACGAAGACGGGGATGACGGTGATCATGATCGCCCACCGTCTCTCTACCGTCCTGGCTGCGGATCACATCGCCCTGATGAGCGAGGGAAAAGTCCTCGAGCAAGGAACTCCCGACGAGCTCTCAGTGACGGGCACAATGTTTCAAGGGCTGTTGAAGACGCAGATGACCAAATCATCTGATCGCAGGAGTTCGTCACCCATTGGATTAGCCCACCATGATCAGCCGAAGAAGACAACCCCGATAGATTTTGACGTGAATGGGAAGGCCGATCCATCCGCATCGCTCGAGTCTCCTCCACCCACCAAGTGTGAAACGGAGATCTCGGCCTGGACACTGATGAAACGATCCCTGCGCGTCGCCATGCCGGAGAGCTTGTGGATCGCGGTCGGCTTACTAGCTTCCATCACCAACGGAGCCCTCGTGCCCGCCGAGGCATACGTGTTCGGTGCGCTGGTGCAGCTCCTCAACACCGCCGGCAGCGAACCCGATTTCCTCCGCCATGCGTACTTCTTCTGCCTGCTCTTCTTCATCCTCGGATGCGTGGCGCTGGCGTCGCGGGTCTGCAGCGGCACCGCTTTCGGCGTGGTGTCCGCCCGCACCGTCGCGCGCATCCAGAGTCGTCTGCTGGATCACCTCCTGCACCTCGACATGGAGTGGTTTTCGGGGAGCGGCCGCTCCGTGCACGATCTCATGAGCGCTTTCACCAAAGATGCTGGCGATCTCAGTAGTCTTTCCGGGCAGGCGCTGGGTACTATCTTCTCCACCATCACGTCGGTGTTCGGCGGCATCATCCTAGCGCATATTGTCGCGTGGAAGATCGCCGTCGTGCTCTTGGCCGCGGTGCCCGTCATGCTTCTGTCGGGCTTCTTGAGGTTGTGGGTCCTGATGAAAGGCGACTCTCGACGTCGTAGCGCTTACAACCACGCGACGGCCCTGGCGGCAGAGGCGTGCCGGCATCGCAGGACGGTCGCTGTCTTTGGGCTGGAGGCACACATCCTCGGGAAATATGCGATGGAGTTGGAGACGCCACGGAAGCAAGGTCAGCGATTCACGGTGTGGTCCAACATACTGCTAGCCATGGCTTTCGCCGTCACGTACTTCATCTACGCCCTGGCCTACTGGTGGTGAGTGCGAAATGTTACATGATAGGGTGCAGAAACTGACTCGGATGCACAGGGGCTCACGCGAAGTCGCGAGTGGCTTGTACAATGAGCGACAGTTCTTCACCGTCATGACGGCCATGCTGTTCTCCGCACAGTACGCCGGCCAGCTCTTCAGCCTGTCCCCCGAAATCGCTCGCGCGAAAGCCGCGGCGGCCAGCATCTTCACGCTCATGAGTCACGTTCCACATATTCTATCCCTGGAAAAGCAAACCGGTAAAGGCAGCTCGAACGTCTCCAGGAGCCCATCGCCGCACCATTCACCCCAGTCAGCGCAAAGTGAAGACGGCGGCAAGATCTCATTCGACATGGTCTCCTTCGCCTACACATCTCACGCATCGAGACCCGTCCTGCAAGACGTCAACCTCTCCGTCCCAGCTGGCTCTACAGTAGCTCTAGTCGGTCCCTCGGGCGCAGGTAAAACCTCCACCATCAGCCTGATCGAACGCTTCCACGACCCGACCTCAGGCTCCGTTCGCATCGACGGGCAAGACATCCGACAGATGGACATCACCCACCTCCGCAACACCATCGGCCTCGTCTCCCAAGACCCCGACCTCCTGCCGGGTTCAATCGCCTATAACATCCGCCTCGGCGCCGCCGACCCGCAAACCATCACCGACGCCAACATCGAAGCCGTCTGCGCCCAGTGCGGCCTGCACGACTTCATCACCAGTTTACCTGAAGGCTACAGCACAGAGTGCGGCTCCTACGGCGCGACGAAACTCTCCGGCGGCCAACGCCAACGCATCGCTTTGGCGCGAGCCCTGATCCGGAAACCGGAGATTCTCCTCCTGGACGAACCGACGAGTGCGTTGGACGCACATACCGAGCGGCAGGTGCAGGATGCGATTTCCCGCATCAATGAGGCAGGGGGGAGGAATTTGACGACGGTGATTGTCGCGCATCGGTTGGCGAGCGTGCGGCGGGTGGATTGCGTGTATGTGTTTGATCAAGGGCGGGTGGTGGAGAGGGGCACGCATGGGGAGTTGGTGGCGGTGGAGGGGGGACTGTATGCTTCGATGGCGAGGGCGCAAGGGTTGGGGTGATTTGGTTTTTGCTAAGTGGGATGTGTGGTATGCGATATGGATGATGTCGGGTCCGTAGTGTTGATGGTACCTGCCTAGATGACTTCAAGGTTGTTTCTAGACACTCACACGAACGTCGCGGCTGACTCCCTCTTCGTACACCCAGCTGTCTCTTTGATATTTTGAGGTCGTGCCTCCCCTCATACCTTAGCTACGCAACTGTGAAACGGTGGCGATCAAGTGCTGACGGATAGGTGTTTTGTCAACCCACGTCTCACAGACCCTCGGCGCCAAGGGGCCCAAGGTCCTACGCTCGTGGTTACCCACATTGTCACCTTCTCGGATGGGGAGGTGGTCTGCTGCCCTGCACGCTAAAGTTGGTTGAAGACGACGTGCCATCCTCGCCCCCGCGATGAAGCCGATTTTTGCCTGACCGCTTGATGATGCTGGATGTAGACGGATCTCGCCGTGATGAGAGTTAATGTCGATGCATCGTTCCGGAGCACACCTCCTTTCCCTTGGCCCGCATTTGGGTACATTAGCGTCTTGGACGGTTGACACGAGCCCTGCGTCCGATGTTCGGCCAGAGAGGGGAAGAGAAAGCGGATCTGATAAAAAATTCGACAGAATCTGATAACGTTAATTTGACGACATTGGGCTCCACCACGTCAGATTTCTCGGGTGGATCCTGATGGATCGGATTAGATGCCGACGGATCTGATTAGATTGCAACTTAGGGCGGGCTGGTCTCATTGTATCGAAAACAAAAGAGCTGCTGCATGCGGGTCTCCGACCGTTGTGTGAGGGACAGGAATGACACGGGTGGAAGTTTCCGCTCAAAAGCCCGTCGTAGCAGAGACCAGCCAAGTGCTGCTGGGTGGGACGTACTCGGCTCGTACGATGTCGCCGGCATTCACCATGATCGAGTAGGATCGTGCGTTGGCATCTCCCGACTTCGCTTCACGCTGGATAAAGCCTCGCAACGCCTATCCCCACCGCCTGCTCCCGCACCTATTGTGTGGTCACGACGACCGTCTTCAGTGCTCTCGCTATACTTTGTCTTTACACTCATCTCCCTCCAGAAGGTTGTAAACCCTCAAAATGTCGCCACACGCCCTCTCTTCTGCAGACTCCGACGGCGACTCGACGTTCGACGGAGCGCACCACGTCAGCGGTCATGGAGAGATGCCATCGGCTACCTCACATCAGCAGTCCCGGCTCCGACGACACGACGACGACGACGTCCACGATCTCATCTGTGTCGGCTTCGGGCCGGCTTCTCTCGCCATCGCCGTCGCTCTACACGACGCCCTCGAGGACGGTGTGCCCAAGTTACGCACCCACGAGCCCAAGGTAAGATTCATCGAACGCCAACCCGGCTTCGCATGGCATGCCGGCATGCTCCTACCCGGAGCCAAGATGCAAATCACCTTCATCAAGGACCTCGCCACGCTCCGGAACCCCCGCAGCCAGTTCACCTTTGTGAATTATCTGCACACCAAGGACCGGCTCGTGCAATTCACCAACCTCGGGACGTTTCTGCCTCAGCGGATCGAGTACGAGGACTACATGAAGTGGTGCGCCGGCTTCTTCGACGACGTCGTGGATTACGGCCAGAGCGTCCAGTCGGTCGATGCGGGTGAGACCGACTCCACGACTGGTGCCGTCCGATTCTTCACCGTCACGTCCCGCGATCGCACCACCGGAGAACTCAGCACGCTCAAAGCGAAACACGTCGTCATCGCCGCCGGCGGCCGGCCCAACATCCCCGAACCGCTCGCGCTAAACCACCCGCGCATCATCCACTCCTCCCAATACAACACCAGCATCTCCCAGCTCTTCTCACCCGACCAGCCCCCTCGCTCAATAGCAGTCATCGGCGCCGGCCAAAGCGCGGCCGAAGTCTTCAACAACCT
>Ga0058704_10000394_pt1 | contig 23132 bp, 17 predicted proteins | sample AgamicMgSfe_FD_71363 | JGI IMG/M metagenome (GOLD analysis project Ga0058704, IMG submission 71363) | Agave microbial communities from Guanajuato, Mexico - Mg.Sf.e | ecosystem: Host-associated > Plants > Phyllosphere > Phylloplane/Leaf | place: Guanajuato, Mexico | collected 2012-05-30
CATTTATCTCCTTCCCCGCTGACCGCCCCCTGTTTGCCAGACGGTTTCATCGAAGCCAAGTCCAACACGTGCCGCTTCGACGACATCAACGGCGTCGTGCTGGAGAAGGTGTGCGAGTACTTCTACTACAACGAGAAGAACAAGGACGAGAAGGACGTGCCGGACATGGATTTCCCCACCGAGTTGTGCTTGGAGTTGTTGATGGCGGCGGATTATTTGGATGGTGAGGCCCTTGATTTTCTATGGTTTTGCTTTAGGAAGGGTCGATTGGTTTTGCTAACAGGCTTGCAGTGTGAGATTGTTGAGACGCAGGTGCTTTATGGCGGGTAGCGTGGCGCCTGGTCTTTCTGACTTTTTGTGCTGGCGTTTGCTGGAAGTATTCGCCTTTGCGCGCGGTATTGAGAGGACGCGTGGGCTTGAGCGGTTACTACGATGTTCCTTCTCATGCAAGGCACCTCTCCTACGGCAAACGGCTCTCAATCGCCTGCTTTCTTCTCAGTGGACGTGTATAGGGATCTGGACTGTTGTACAAGCGTCGCTTTCGCGAACAGATCTTTGGGCGAGAAGTCACATCTAGCATCTCATGACTGATCGACGAGCCCGCGCGAACTTATTTCGCCCGTCGAGAAGCTGAAGCATCTCGACGAACGTGCAGACCGATCTGTCACAGAGCTGTCGACTGCGGGTCAAGAGAACTATCGTTGATGTGACGAATAGCGGCGCTTTACTAGTCGGCAACGTCCTGAGATTGATATCTACAGGTAACATACGTTTTGGTGTGCGGCATGAGGGCGGTGGGACGGTACAGCAGAGTGTCAAGCTGGGTTCGAAAGCACACGCGACGTATATGAGCTATCCGTACATTGAACGTGGAAGCCTCCAGCATCAAAGAATCCAGTTTGCATGACAGCAGGATCCGCTCAGGATGGTGAGCGTATTCTACCCACGACCATATCAAGTCGAGAGAATCCCGAAAAGCTGACGTTCATTCGTCCGTATCTACAGCACTTCACGGCGACGACAAAGCCCCGTCATGATTCCCCGAGTGCAGTCGAAGTTCAAAAAGATGCCAGTCAAAGATCGACCGCTTTCCTCGCTATAGTAGAGTATTCGCTGAGCTTCCAGCTTGCTCACTTCTTGTCACCTATCGTCTCACGTTGAGGAACGTCTGCCACAATCGCCAGCATTGTGCCAATTGGATGGGTCAGCGTGCACCGCATCCGTTCACGTCTTCGCCTTACCGTTGCTACTGAAAGCTGCGGCTGCTGGATGCCTTCTGCTGCATGTTTCTCGTTGGCGTCGTTATTGCGGCGCGGAACGAATGCGACCACGCTTCTGATGGTATTGTGAGTCTTCCCCCTGAAGTCCCGACACGAAAGACTATAGGGGTTGGGTTTTAGTTGTTGTTGTTCCTTATGGGATCCAAGGTGTACGGGCGGCCTTGGCGTTGATCTAGTTTCCCATTGGTTGCTTCCCTGCGACAGTGAAAGCGTAACGGTATCGACGACACCTCGTCTGCATGTACTGGAAAGTAGTATAAAGACAACCTCATCGTCACTCCGCGAGACGCTTGAACCCTGACAATGCACGCTGGATTCCTGCAGTCTGTTTCACATCGCGAGGTGCGGCAGTAGGTGAATGCTTCCATATTCTACATTACCAACGCAGCGCCCGCCAGGCGGCGTCAGCCCCGCCGGCAAACCACGCTGATAATGGATTGACGACCTGCCCGCCTGTAAGCTCGCCGTGCGCCATCCTTCTTTCATCAGCGAGAGACCGGTACAGCATCCCTTTCTCACACTTTCTTCCGTCCTCTGCTTGAGACCTTTCACCGTCACCGCACCAGCCCAAGCCTTCAGACTCGTGCGATTCGATCCGTCCGAGCAACCCCCGGCGCATAATCTCCATCTGCGGGCTGCTACACCCATTGCCTTTCCTTAGATCACATTCCTGCCCAAGTCAGCTCCGATGGGGAAAAGAACAGTGTATACCAAGATCACGGCGCTGCCGCCCAACATCCCGCGACAGCTGGCTCTCGACATGTTGCACAGCCACACCGAAGTCATCCAGCTCAACCCGCTCGTCACCGGCGTGCGATCCATCGACGCTCCTCGCGATGCCGCCTCCGACGAGTTCTTCTCCCAGTGGTACGAGATCTCCGAGGTCATCACGTGGGGCTTCGGGATGAAGAAGAAGATCGCGTTCAAGGGAGTCTTTCATGACCAGCCGTGGGGCCTGCAGTCGCACGTCTACGCGCCTATGGGTGTCGACCTGCGCAACAAGTACAGAATAGGCGGGAACCAACCAGGGGAACCGAGAGAAGCGAGAGAACTGGGGTTGGATACACCGCTCGATGGCCTGTACCTGCGGGAGGACGTGGAGATCATCTGCAACGTCCCGCTCACGACGAACTTTGTCAAGAAAGAAACGAAAGCGGCGACAGCCATCATGGTCGATAGATTGGCCCGAAAAGCCGAGCTGTTGGACGCGGGCAGACTACACGCCATGTTCGAGGACGGCAAACTAAAAACCGCGAAGCCGAACACTCAGCCCACATACGCAGAACGACCGCTTCCGTCGCCGAGCAGTGCAGGCTGTGCGAGTACCTCACTACCTGGCAGCCCGCCTTTGCCATCCGAGTCGATCTTTCCACCTCCAGCACCTACGGATGACCAGGGGTTTGGAAGATATCACGATGTCGTCGCCCGTCAAACGGGTCAAAGCCGAAGGGCGAGTTACGTTCCGCATTACCAGCAAACCGGCTATACCGGACCAGAGTACACGAGCGCGGGTGCTGAATTACCCAGCGTTGCGGAAATGCCGGTCGAAGCGCCAGGCTCCATGTACTATCCCAACCAGCAGACCAACGGCAATCTCTATCCACCACCGCTGAAACCGCAAGGACAATCTTTCCGCTCCGAGCTACCCGGCGATTCCATCCACGCAACAACGCCATACTCACCGCCAGCAGCAGCAGCAGCAGCACCCATCGAGAGTAGCGCGTCAGGCTCCCCGTACAAGCCATACAAGCTCCCAAGTCCCCAACCCAGCCCCCGACTGCCGGACCGACGCTTATCAAGCAGCAGCCACCGCATCTCGAACCCGGACGTCCCTCCCCAGCACCCAGCAGCGCATCGCAGCAGCGCGCAGACGGCGGACTGGCAGCGCGGTCTCGGCATCGCATCAGCGGAAGACCGTCCCGTCACGACTGGGAACTCCACTCATTCCAGGCAGTCGTCATCCCACAACGCTCCCGACCACCAACGCTTCTCACAGCTGTCGATCGACCAGACGCCCGTGCATATGCAGGCAGCTGGACAACAGCACACGAGCGGAGATGTGTCGAGGTGTCCCGTGTGCAACGTCTTCGAGGGCGACGAGGCGGCTGTCAGTCATCATGTTAGCCGGGCGCATTTTGCTTGAGATTTATCTTTTTCCACTTCTTTCCCTGTACGAGAGGGTTTCAACTTTCTCGTGATGGAGATTTGCTTCTTTGGATTGCTTGCACAGGACGTGGATGTGGCGAAGTTCGAGCTTGTGTCGTGCTTGGTGTTGATACCCTTGATTTGTTATGACGTTACGGCCATTTCTGGTATATAATTTTTACTTATCCACCATCAGCAAAATCTCAGTCGTTGGTCAATCATGTTCTACTTTCACTTGCAAGGCGTGGGTGGCCCATCTCTGCACCTTTCGACTCGTTGCCTGCTGTGTAATGACGATTATGCACAAAGATGAAAGAAAAGGAAAGGAGCAAAAGTCACTGTAAGTTCATCCGATTGCAAACGGAGACGTGACGTCGTTTCGGGCCAATGTCGACATCACATCCCATGCTTTTCGTACGTCTGATCCACTCACCGGCAACTGGCTCGTGAGAGTAAGGATGCCCGTGTCCCTAGATATCATGGCGGGTCACATAATGAAGATGGCGAAAATGATTGTGAACGACAAGAGCTTGCCATAGTCTACTCGGTCTCTTTCAGAATCGCTCGACACCAACCCCTTCGAGGGATGAGCCTGCTCGCGTTCGAAATGATCTTGCCCTTCAACCCAGGTCGACGATGAACTGACCGAGTAAAATCGCGATAGCCAGAAGGGACGATTGATCAGAGGTTTATGAAGAGGAGGAGGAGGAGGAGGACGCGCAGCCGGTTGATGTGGGCTCGGCGGACCACGTCGACGAACGAGGTCGATGGGCGAGTCCGGGGTCGTGACAGCTGTTGAGAGAGTGAGGATCAATCGCTTCGAAGCGGTTGGTTGTACGCCTTGCTGTCTGGTACGCGGAGTCGGGAAATTCATGGGGTCAAGGGCGGGAATGCAGAGGGAATGCAGTGAGTGAGGAGATGAGGAATGGTCGTGAGGTGGATTGGAGAGGGAATGGAAAACAGAGACTTATGCTTGGGAGCTTGCTCGGTGTAGAGTTGTAGCAGCGGACCTCTGTGGACCGGCGAGTACTCCTCCCGAATCGATGACTGATGGCGTGGTGAAGTCACTGGTCTGTCCGCTCGTGAGTGCCCGTAGCGTAGTCTCTGGTGCATAGCATTGCAAGGTCGTGCTCCAGAACTCCCCGGGTGCGTTCATTGAGAGCCCACGGTCATGTGCTCGGTCATATTCCTGGTGCATTTGAAGAACCTCCGAAAAGGTCGAGGAATGAGTAAGGTTGGCCCTTATACGCTCGCCCGCGTCTCTGTGATGCCTTTGGTGGCTTCTCGGAGAGGTCACAATCGGACGGGCGAATCGTAGACGCCACCATAGACGGTGGGCTCCACGTATCACGTGCGAAACAGGAGCCGTAGGTCTGCTGGTCTGGTGGAAGTAGGACGTTGGCGCTTTCGGTACCCCGACGGCGGGAGCGTGGAACCCGTATCGTCCCATAATGAATCGATCGGTCCATTCGTCACCGGCCGGCCGCCGGTGGTATGAAGGGATGAGCGACCAGTCGCGCAGTTTCTGGGCATTTGCTTGCACGTTCCGGGGTGATTGGTCTTGACGGCAGTCTTTGTGTGACGCAAGGAACGGTTCAGGGGCAATCTTCTGCTTGCTTTCTTCCCGGCAACCAGCGATAGACGTGCGAAATCTTGAGGACGAGGCAAGGAGGCAGAGTTTCCATACAAACGGAATCCTAGCACCCATAGCTTGGGTCCGGGTCCTCCACCGTCTGACAGATGCCGATTGGGTCGGATCTCGGGGATGAGACGACTGTGCCGATTCGGTCGATACGGTACAAGTACATATGTATGTGGCCATGCGTGCGGGTGAGGGAGGATGCTGTTGGACAGACCATGTCCGTGGTGGGACAGATCTTCATAAGGGCAGCGTCGTTATACATGTATTCCAGAGTGTTCGGGGGAAAACAGCTAGCGTCGCGGGCCGGCCTTGGCAAATGTCAAACGTCGGAAGCATCATCCTCATCATCATCCATCTCGGTGTCCGGGTGCATGCAACCACTGCCGTTGCTCGTCAGCCGCACGCCCTCCCACGGTCCACCCCTCCGCCCTTTGTCCTTTGCTTTGACGCCTCCACCCACTCGTCGTTCCTCGCCAACAACGTGGCCCAACCCTGACACACCACACGACTCATCCACTCCTTTCCAACCCGACGGCAGGATCTCGCCCGTTTCTTTCTTTAGCGAACCACTGGAAGGGGCGTACCGTACGGCGATAGGGCTTAGTGGCTGCTGGCAGGCTGGTGACGATAGCCGGGTGCCGCGAGAGATAGCGAGCAACACCAATTCCTGCCATTGGCGCCGTTTGCGTGGCCGGCAGCACCGAGAGACCAGATGTCAGCCTCATGTCGTCGGAAGATCATGCGCTTGGGCATCGCTCGCGATCCAAAGAGCTCGCCGCCGACCCGGAAGCCGGTTCCCCCCGTCGTGAGGTCGTGGCGGCAGTCCAATCGCACCACCCGGCGACAAACGAGGCGGTGGGTGCGGTAGCACGGCCGGACGCTGCACATACCGCTGCTGCACCTTCGTCCCCATCTCCTCCCCACCCCCAGACCACACCTCATCATTCCCTCCCCTCCTCGCCTGTCCACGCCACCGGTCGTGCCATTCACGATGCCGTCCAGCCGCAACTCTCCGAGCGCGACAGCATCTTTGCAACGCACTACATGCCCAGCACCAGTCCCGCGACATCGCCCGGGCTTGCGCCGAACGAAGCAGACGTGGCTGAAGGCTGGGATGTGGTAGAGGAGGACGATCCCACCATGGCAGTCTCGGCGCTGTCGTCCGGCTCAAGCGAGCTACCTCACGTCTTCAGGACGGACCGATCGCCCCCACCGGCGGGATACGCGGCGCAGCCACGCAATCAGAACGCCATCGGCAGGAGACCGAGCCGTTGCAGCCTTCCATTGCAATGGCACCGTCGATCACTGTACGATCTACACGAACTCGGTAGCTTACCGCTCGCCGCGTATCTACAGGAGTATCAGGACGAAGGCACAGCCTGGCGTCATGGCGAAACTCCGCAGAATGCATCCCCGGCCACGCCCAGTGAGCCTGCGAACCCGCAACACAATGAGCAGGACGTGGAGCGGAGCACCGAGAGGCAGCAGTATCGATGTTGGAGACAGGGCAAAGCCAAGTTGAGCGGGATGACAATCGCACAGTCGCAAAGGCGGCAAAGTCGGGCGGAGCTTGGCGTCGACCAGGTCATCGACGCTCGCATGCCCAAAGCAGAGACCTCAATGGCCAATGCGCGCAGCAGGAAAGCCAGTCACTACCTCGGACTGTTCCGGGAGAATGAGGCCGAAGAACGTCGACAGGCGGACAAACATAAGACAAGCCAGATACGAGATGGAACGCGAATATCCGAGCCAGCGTCGAAGTCCGCTACACGGCAGCCTCCTGTGGATCCCACCGACACCAGTCTCGAGGCTGTTAAGCGTCTCAACTCCGTCATTGCATCCACGGCCACTCTGCCACCGCATTTTCCCCTCGACTTGCTGGAAGACATCCGCAACAAACATCATCTTGAGCCTGGCACACGAAAAGCAGCGTACCACAAAACGGTACCGGCGCACGGCCAGCACGATGCGCAGAGAACACGAAGCGGGCCGGAAAGTCACAGCAAGCATGAAGACGAGGCATCAGATGACGAGCATATCTCATCGGCAGTGTACTTCCCTCATCAGGGTCTGCAGCTTGGTGATTCACCTACAGAGGATCAGATCAACCAACACAAAAGCAAGGACGCAGCGAAGACAGGGAAGGATGAAAACAGGGCCCACGGTGCTGTGGACGATGTCGAAATCAACATTCTCTCACAAGAAGGAGGCGCCAGCGACGTTATGCACGGGAATCTCTCGCGCGTAGCATCATCCGCGGAATTTGCACCCCTTCCGGCACCCATGTTACCGACCGACCGGTCTCTATCCGACACCGAGTATGAGTCGGAAGCTTCGCCGTCCGAATATGATTCCAACGTATCCGACGAAGACGACACAACGCCGACGGCGACGCCACAAGCCAACTCGGGCTTCCTTGACGAAAGAGAGCACACACGCAGGCATGAGCACAGCCAAAAAGATGCCCCAGCTCCGATCGGCGCGGTCGAGCTGAAGCCGTACAAGCACCAGGTTGGCGGGCACACCACCGTCTATCGTTTCTCGAGGCGGGCTGTCTGCAAGCAGCTGAACAGCAAAGAGAACATGTTCTACGAGACTGTTGAGAAACACCATCCGGAATTGCTCGGCTTCATGCCACGGTATATAGGGGTGTTGAACGTCACGTATCGGAAGGATGGCAGGAAGCGCAAGCCGACCGTCTCGGGAACGGAAGCGAAGGAGCGTGGAGGAGAAAACTTGGAGCAGAGTCACACGGAACTGAACAGCTTCGACCCTGCACCTCGTGCAAGCCAAGCTGATCTGTCCCAACACCAGAGGATCTTCAGCCATTCGCAAAACACTTCCACAACTGTACCCCAGGTGATATTCGAGAACAATAGACATCTCATCCCCGACGACCTTTTCCACTTGCCACGAAGGTCGGTCACGCCGGACCCCATTCGAGCCAGATCATCACCGCCGAAACGCTGCGGCGACGATGATGACGAGGCGTCTCCGAATGATGTCCGCCGACCCTCGCTGAAGGCGCATTCGAGCTGGGGATTTACATCGGTGAACAGCAAACTGCGCGATCATGTGCTGCGCGAGGTCTTCGCCAGGCCGGTCATCCATCGCCACGATCGCAGGGACCGCGCCGCGCACACCCGCTCGTTGCGTCGTTTGCCGAAGCATCTGAAGGACGAGCTGAGCCCGGCCGGACAGCAGATCCACGCTGGAGGGCTTGCGGTGGATGAGAAAATCGACAGCTCGACGGCCCGGCGGCAGGCTATCAGGAACGCTATGGAGCGCAAAGGACTCGGTTCTGGTGATCGTGCAGCGACAGCCCTCAGCGAGCTACTGAGTGACGGCGCTCTAGCCAGCCTGAGTAAAAGCGCAGGGACGTCTGACACCGAGGCCTTGAGCGCAGCTGGGGAACGTCACCATCGAAGGCGACATTCTGGAGGCGGTTTGCTCAGGAAGCCGGCAGGCATCGAAGGCAATCGTGGCGATCTAGAATTTCACGAGGACGAAGCGTACCGCGCTGATGGCGAGGACGATGTCTTCGCCATGGATGATCTGAAGACGGCCTTGCCCTCGGATGTATTAGCACAAGCGGAAGAGGCGATGAACGGGACACAAGTTCCGCAGTCTGAAGCGCCAGCAGAGAAGCCCCCGCCGCGACTCGGCCCCGCTTTCGAGTTCCCTGGCGAGCCGGAGCCGCGCAATCCCGAGACATCGCTCGTGCAACAAGACGAACGTGTGGAACATTTCCTGCTGTTGGAGGATCTCACGGCGGGCATGCAGAAGCCGTGCGTGCTCGATCTCAAGATGGGAACGCGACAGTACGGTGTGGAGGCGAATGAAAAGAAGCAGGCTTCCCAGCGACGCAAGTGCAAGACCACCACCTCGCGCGAACTCGGGGTCCGCGTGTGCGGCATGCAGGTGTACAACGTGCAGAAGCAGTCGTACCACTTCGAGGACAAGTACTTCGGCCGCGACCTCAAGGCCGGCGCCGAGTTCAAGGACGCCCTGACGCGCTTCTTCTTCGACGGCATCGGCCACGCGCAGGCCCTCAAGCACATCCCGAGCATCCTGGAGAAGATCACGGCGCTCGACCGCATCGTGCGCGGCTTGCCCAGCTACCGCCTGTACGCCAGCAGCCTGCTCATGATCTACGACCGCGGCGACGCGGACGAGCACGGCAAATCCCGGCCCGTCAGCCGACACGGCGAGGGGCAGCACCACCACCACGCCGACAGCAGCAGCGGCCCCGACGCGCACAAAAGCACCCCTTACCCGGACATCAAGCTCAAGATCGTCGACTTCGCCAACTGCGTCACGGCCGAGGACATGCCGGACATCCTGCGCCGCAAACCCCGCGCCCCCGCGCACCCGCCCGACGTCGACCGCGGCTACCTGCGCGGGCTGCGCACGCTGCGCATGTACTTCCAGAAGATCTGGGAGGAGCTGCAGTCGCAGCGGTACGTGGAGCGCGGGGAGGGGGAGGGCATGGCCCTCAGCGAGCAGCGCGGGTTCTCGGCCGCGACGACGCTCAAGGGGTGGGGGGACAGTTTGATGGAGGATCCGGGGGAGGTGAGTACGTGATGTTTTGCTGGGGGATATGTGTGTGTGTGTGAGAGAGAGAGAGGGGTGGGAGTTTGTACGATTTGCTCATATCCACGGCTGATACGATCGGGGTTGGTGGGCATAAGGCGGGGCGTTTCATGGGGTTTGCCTGATCCTTTCTCTCATATTCTCGCGGACCAGGACACACACTTTTTCTTGCTTTGCTGCGATTTGAGCATGGCGCTGGCTGGTTGCGGGGGGCCCTTTTCGGTTTCTTTCGTACGTGGAAAGAATTAGAATTGCCTGGTTTCTCGGATTTTAGTCTCTTTAGCGGGTGGCAAGTGTGTGGGATGGCATTCGCAAATACTATCCATGCTTTCGTTCTTATGCCATCCAGCGGTCCTGTATCGAGCGTGTTGCTTGGAATTGAGTCAGTGAATGTCCCTTTTGCCCAGCGGCTCAATCGACGTTCATTTGCTGTAAAGGTTCTGTTGGGATACGAAGTTCGTGGACACGCTTATGCTCTTGCTCGTCAAATCCACGCTTGGAAAGAGGCGTTCTCCATAGGTGGACAAGAACTCATGGTTCGTCGCAGTCGTGATGAGAGAATGGTATTCTAGAGAAAACGCTTGGATTATCACACAGCGATCCCCCTTCTCGCCCACCCGTCCCGTCCCCTCCAAGCCCACAACCACATCCCACACGCCACCCACACGCACGCCGCCATCGCCCAGAACGTAGGCGCGTAGCACCTGGCCCCATAGCACAAGACGTCCTCGGGCCCTGCACCGCCGCCGCCGAAACCCCCTGCCTCGGTACCCCGACCCGCCGCCCGTTGATAAACCCCACTGTACACCAACCCCCACACCGTCGCGCCGACGGCCGGCACCGTCGCCACGATCCCCCAGTTCGTGCCGAAGTTCTCGACGCCCCACACAATGGAGACGATGATGGGCGTGAGGCTGAAGACGGCGCCGTAGCCGGCTCCGATCGAGGCGCTCACGGTCCAGAAGAGGTCGCCGCGGCCTTGCAGGAGGCCGGAGGCGAGGGTGAGTTGGCCCGCGGACATGAGGAGGGAGAAGGTGAGGAGGAAGGTGAGGCGGGAGATCTCCCATTGTTTTGGACGAGGGGAGGTAGTGGGGAGGGCGGGGTCGGGCAGAGAAGAGATGGAGTTGGCGAGACTGTGCGGACCGCGGCGATGTTGGTGCGGGGGAGCGGTGGGCGCGAGGATGTCGGTTAGTGTGCCGGTGAGGATGCGGGCGACGGTCGAGGTGATGGCTACGATGGAGACGTGCGTGGCGGCGCTGGTCATGTTGGTTTCTTCCTGCGGCGAGGTGGCGGGAGGGTATAGCGTGCCGATGATGGTACCGAGGTTGTTGATGAAGGCTTCTCCCGGCCCGGTGACGAGGAAGAAACCTGCGGCGAGCCACCACATCGTGTGATCTGAGAGAAATAGGCGTGTCTCTTCGTTCAAGAGCCAAGTCTTCTTGCGTTGTTCTTCCCGTAATCGAGCTTTCTGCTCAGAGGCCTGGCGGTGCAGTGCTTCCACTTCCTCGGTGTTCATTCGGCGGTCCCCAGCGATAGTGGTGCCATATCCGGTTTGGACGTCGCTAGTGGTACGTTGGAAGAGCGCGCTGTCTTCGAGTAGACCACTTTGCTCGAGCTCCTCCACGGCCTCGTCGATCAATTCTTCCTCGCCTACAATGCGTAGGGCGAAGAAGCCTACGATACCTGACGCCAGCAACAAGCAACCGAGGAACAAGAAAAAGCGATGGACGTCGACATCACCTTCAGTGCCGTCAGGTTTTCTTTCGTACAGCAACTGACTCCCAACCTGGGACTCCCAACTTCCGCTCAAGCCGAACGACGCAATGGGTAACGCCAGCGCAAGGCCCTTGTACTTGCCTCGTCCAAAGTTCTTCGCGCACGTCGTCACGGCGGAGAGGTACATACAGCTCGTCGCGCAGCCGATCGGGATGAATGACAGGATCATCGCCCAGTAGGGCCATCCTTCCCCACCTGCACTGGGTGGAGCGCCGCTCTTGTAGGCGAATGCTGCAAGAATGTACCCTAACCCAAACAGACAGCCGGCGAGTAAGGAGGGAGAACCAGGACCAAAGCGATCGCACAAGAAGCCGAAGAGAGGAACGGGAAGGTACATGGCCAGTTCCGCGGTAATGCTCACGCCATTGACCTGCAACTGCGTGTAATGCAACCTTCTTTGAAACAGGGGCGCGTAAAGGCTATATGCTGTGATGCTTCCTGCGCCGAGGCAGTTGACGATGGCCCACGCGAAGCTGATGTATCGCAGCGCTTGCCGGTTGAACTTCCGCCGATCTTGGTCCACGATGCCTTCCGCGATATCCTCGAAAAAGCTACCAGCGTAGCTGTGTTCCCCGCTCGCGCGTACGCTGGCCTCGTCACCGTTGTCGACAGCTAGAAGGGGTCGGCCGCCAGGGTGGTAGTCGAGCTTGTCGATGCCTGATCCATCCCCATTGCGGTCGTGGGTGGTGGTGTGATTGCTAGCAGGTTTGCGGCTGGCGGGCGTGGAAGACATGCCGATGAGGAAGCGGACGAACAGGACCGAGAGGTGGTGCGTGTTTGGTGTTATCGCGTTGTCATGATGGATATAGATGCTTTGGATGGCAAACGGGCTGTTTCGTCTGCTCGTGAGACAGTCAAGGCGTGACGCGGGAACTTGTAGTCGCGTGCGTGCAGGGATGACGCCGATCCCAGCGGCAACGGGTCGGGCTCGGGACCCGGAGTGAACCCTACATTGCCGCCCCCACCGCGGGGTTAGTGATATTCTTCCGGATGCGACTTGGTGAAATGTAACAAAACTCCAGACGACCCCAGGCGACTCCCCACGACCACTGGACAGCGACTATGGAGGCCTTGACCCAGCTCCCACAAGAGCTTCTCTACCTATGGCACACCCACCGCACCGAGATCCTCCTCTCAGCTGGTGTCGCGTTCGCCATTGTACGCCTGGCTCTGCATTGGCGCAGTAGGAGCAGTAAAGAAGTCTTAACGCCTCCGCTACTGAGCCCCACAGACGAGAAGGTACCAGTCGCAAAGGAGAACATAAAAGAGCTTTTGGTGCAGGCGGATCATTACCAACTTCTGTCGCCCCGCCCAGCGGCGAGACCTAAACCGGGCCCGAAGCGCGTGACTGGGACGAAACGGACTAAACCCTCTCGTTCCGACGAGAATGTAGCAATCGACATCATCCAACCCGTTATATTCTTCTATTCTCTCGGCGGCAGTACGAAGGCCCATGCTCGAAAGTATGTGCTGGAGTCATACCAAACAGAATCACAACCCGCCATACTGTCCCCCATTCTTCATGACCTGACCGAGATCGACTACGACGACTACTTCGTCAGCCTACCACATTCAACATCGAACAACGTCGCGCTGTTCTATATTCTGCTCATCCCAAGCTACGACATCGACACTGAGCTCTCCAACTTCATCGAGCACCTGAAAGAGACTCATCATGATTTCCGCATCGACACTGCGCCTCTGTCAGGACTGGCGGGGTATAGTGTGTTCGGCTTGGGCAATAAGCAGGAGTGGCCGAGCGAGGAGCAGGGCTACTGCAGTCAAGGCGTAGAAGTGGACAAGTGGATGGCGAAGCTGACCGGACGGAGAAGGGCGTTCCCGTTAGGTTTGGGTGATGTGAGAAGCGATGCGCAGCAGAGACTGGAAGAGTGGACGGAAGGTGTGAGAACTATCATGCAAGACCTTGCAGTTGGCAAAGGTTTGGGTGAAGGTGTGCCAGGCAGTGGAAAGGCAGTTGAGAGCGCAGACGAGGAAGAGGCAGAAGAAGCGGACGAAGAGACCGTTCTCACACAGCCAGAGCCGCAAGTGGTGAAGAATTCGCTTCGCGGAAGATCACGCATGGACGATCTCGAAGACCTCAAAGCACCCATACCCGTCGACTTCACCACCTCCAAGTCACCCACAGGACCCACCGCGCCTAAGCCAATGGTCCCAGCATCGTCGCCGACCTACACCTCTCTCACTAAACAGGGCTATACCATCGTCGGCACGCACTCGGGCGTCAAGATCTGTCGCTGGACCAAGTCGGCTCTCCGCGGCCGCGGCTCCTGCTATAAGTTTTCCTTCTACGGCATCGCCTCCCACCTGTGCATGGAAGCTACGCCCTCCCTCTCCTGCTCCAACAAATGCGTCTTCTGCTGGCGCCATGGCACAAATCCGGTGGGGACGACCTGGCGCTGGACCGTCGACCCTCCCGATCAAATCTTTGCCGGCATGAAAGAAGGACACTACAAGAAGATCAAGATGCTCAAAGGCGTTCCCGGTGTCCGAGCGGAGCGGTTCGCCGAGGCAATGCGCATCCGGCATTGTGCCCTCTCCCTCGTGGGTGAACCGATTTTCTACCCCCACATCAACGAGTTACTGGCGATGCTGCACAAAGAGCACATCTCCAGCTTCCTCGTCTGCAACGCGCAACACCCCGATCAACTCGCCGCTCTGGGTCCCGTGACACAGCTGTACGTCTCGATTGATGCTTCGAACAAAGAAAGTTTGCGCAAGATCGACCGGCCATTGCACCGGGACTTCTGGGAACGGTTCTGTCGGTGCATGGACATCTTGCGCGAGAAGCAGTTCACGCACCGCACGGTCTTCCGCTTGACGTTGGTCAAGGGTTTCAACATCGACGACGAGGCGGAGGGGTACGCGGATCTGGTGCAGAGGGCGCTGCCGGGGTTTGTCGAGGTCAAGGGCGTGACGTATTGCGGGACGAGCACGGCGGCAGGCGCGGGGCTGAGCATGCAGAATGTGCCTTTCTATGAAGAGGTCAAGGCGTTTGTGCTGGCGCTCGAGGCCGCGTTGAAGCGGCGAGGACTGGACTATGGGATCGGTGCGGAGCACGCGCACAGCTGTTGCATCTTACTCGCGGATCGGAGCCGGTTTTTCAAAAAGAATCGAGCGGAGGTCGGTGGCGGTGGTGAAGAGGGAAGATGGCATACGCGGATCGATTATGCGGCCTTCTTCCGCTGTGTGGAGAGCGGGAAAAAATTTGGACCGGAAGATTATGTGGATGCAGAGCCGACGCCGGAGTGGGCGCTTTGGGGCCGGGGCGGGTTCGACCCGAGGGATGAGAGGGTGGATCGGAAGGGGAGGCCGAAGGGGGACAGTGGTAAGGTCGAGGAGGTGAAGTAGTGAGATATTGACTACATATTGTCTTTCGAGCGACCTGTCATGCATTCCCAGCTCCGTATCCTCCGGCTCCGCGGTCCACATCTGCGAGACTCTGCATTCATGTGGCGCAGTGAAGTCTGACGTCTTGCTCCTCATGGTACATCCAGATTCCACGTCAAACGCCCGCCATGTGGGGCACAGTGGTGTGAGAGGCTCAACTTGTCAGGACTTCGCTCCCGTACGTGGTTGGCCGCATTGTATAGACCCGGCTTGAGGTCATCTCGTGGATGGCTGTGAGCGCCCACACGGCAGACACAGGAGCGGGGTTTTGCGCAGAAGGACGCACGTGTGAGCGTGCGTTTGTGCATGGCACTGCGATGCATCTCTAACGTCGTGCATGCGCCTAGGATGTTGCTCGGTTTCGAGTGCTGTACTACACAGCGGTGATCAAGTTGGCGCAAGCGCGGGGCGTTGACTGCGCTGTATTGCAATTTACAATGCGTGCCTTCCGGTCTCGGCCCACGACGGCAGAGAGAGCGGCGACCTCACCCTTCCGTGATCTTGTCTGTGACTGGTTTGTTTGGCATGACTTGCCGAGAGCCAGTGTACTCGGACTTCCGCTTAGGTGGCCATCCCACCACCTCTTCCTCTTCGTACACCTCCTCGACGTGCATCTCCGGAAACTCTTTTCGGACTTCGTTGGCGAGGAATCTCACGCCCCATTCCTCGCAGATCCGGTGTCCGACGCACGTGACCCTCATGCCCTTGTCCCTCGCTGCAGTCAGGCCTTCCTCTCGCACCGCACCCGTCAGGTACAAGATTCGATCTGCCTCGGACTCGGATGCGATGAACCCGGCTGAGATTGCTGCGGAGACCACTCGCTCGACCTCCGCAGGATGGAAGGCGTTCATGATGGCCAGTGCGCTGACACGCCGTGCTTCATCGCGTACGGGCACGGGGTCCAGGGGCACACCACCTTCTTCCAATTCCGATGTCGCGGTTGTAGAAGATGACGAAAAGCCGAACTCGCCTTCGCATTCTGCTCCGCCGAACTCTGCGCGGATCTTCGTCCTCAAGTCGAACGCATCGACTTCTTCACCCTCAACACCCAAACGTCCAATGACACCAATCCTTCGTTCCGGATCTCCCTTGTACCCCTGCAAACACACACTGCCCTGGACATGCACGCCCAGTTTGTGAGCGAGGGCGATGTTGTACCCCACCGTCAGCACCTCGTCGAAGCCCTTATGACTCGCCAGGACAGTGCAAGCGCGGGGCAATCGTTGCCGATCCAGGTTAAAGGGCCTGTGCAGGAAACCAATGACCGGTCCGGGTGTATTATTCAGAGCGGAGTAGAAGCCGGCTGTTGGGGTGATGCCGAGGACCAGTTTGGAGATGGGGCTCATCGACGGTGGAAGGGCGCCGGGTCTGCTTTGATAGGGGATGTGGTACACAAAGGGTACATCACCCGGTCGCGGAGGTGGCAGGAAGTCCTCGATGAACGGACCTAAACGGGCGAGGGATGGTCCCGGGGGCAGTATTCTGGTATTGGAAAGGCCTCCTTGGTTGGTGGGTGGGACTGGCCAGTATGAAGGGACGGATGGGTTGAGTGGCCGAGGGACGAATGGTCTGAACGTGGGTATCTTGTTCATGTTCTCTTCAGAGTCCAGTGGAGTTGAGCTTGTTGTTTGCATGATGAGGGATTACGAGTGGGGGGTCCTCTCAAGAGGGTGCCACTTCAATCGATTGGTCTCAATGATCAGGACCGAGCAGGCGCAGATTATGTTGACCGTGATAGCGACACTGCTGGTCTATCTAGGATCCCTCGGTGACATCTGTACTCGTCAACGTGTTGCTGATGTTAGTATCGATGTCTACCTACCTAAGTAGGTATGTACAGTAGGTGTACTAACCTGGAAGGTAGGTATATGTAGTTGATGTCAATCAGCACCGCCACCCACGCCACTTGCGCCACCAGGGTCTGAAGCTTGCGTTTGGTGTGGCTGATCTGTATATCAGATTGTCGACCTCGAGGAAAACATTCCCATCTGGCCAGTCGCTCAAGTCACTATTTGCTGCCCATTTGGGCCCGTTATCGCCAAAATGCCCGTCTACATGGCGGCCTCGGCGGTCTTCGACGGTGTCGACTCGGTGCCTTTCATTTGGCCGATCCTCAAGACGCTGCCGTGGCTCGCGCTGCTGTACGTCGTCAAGAGATGGTTTGCGGGAGCCATGAACACGAGCGAGAGAAACATGCACGGCAAGGTTGTCATGGTCACGGTATGTTCAGCCCTTCTGACGATACCTCATACAGTCGCTAATCGGTACCTAGGGCGGCACAAGTGGCATAGGCGAAGCTGTCGTCCGAGACCTCGCCTCTCGCGGCGCCCAGATCCTCCTCCTGACCCAGCACGCCCTCACCGACCCCTTCATCGTGGAGTACATCGACGACATCCGCCGCGAGACGGACAACCAGCTCCTTACTGCCGAGCAGGTGGACCTCACTTCTCTACACAGCATCCGCACCTTCGCCACGAAATGGATCGATAACGCTCCCCCTCGTCGTCTCGACATGATTATCCTATGCGCCAATACCATGACTCCCGCGGGTGGTAATGTTCAAAGTACAGGCGAGGGAGTCGAGCTGAACTGGCAAACCAACTACCTCGCCAACTTCCACCTCCTCTCCATCCTTTCCCCAGCCTTACGCGCTCAACCTCCAGACCGTGACGTGCGCGTTCTCTTCGGCACTTGCAGCAGTTACATGGGCGGCGACTTACTCCACATCACGCAACCTGCTCCGACTTACACCAGATCCGCCAAAACATCAAACTCTGTTTCTGACTCTGCTTCCATCCCTCTTCACACGGCACCGACCAAATTCTCCCCCGGCAACGCTTACGCCACCTCTAAACTCGCTCTCACCACCTTCGCCCTCGCCTTCCAGAAACACCTCTCGTCCTTCAAACGTCCGGACAAGATGCCCACGAACACGAAGGTCTTACTCGTCGACCCCGGTTTTTCCCGTACGCCTGGAATACGCCGCTGGTTGAGCTGGGGCTCTCTCCTCGGCTTGCTTCTATACCTAGTACTGTACCCTGTTTGGTGGTTCGTGCTGAAAAGCCCGGACATGGGCGCGCAGAGTTTCCTTTACGCGGCAATGGAGGAGAAGTTCAGCAAGAGGGACAGTGAGGGTGGATCGTTGATCAAGGAGTGCAGGGTTAGGAACTTTTTGCGGAAGGAAGTCGAGGACGAGGATTCGCAGAAAAAGTTGTGGGAGTACAGTGAGCGGATGGTACAAGAGGCGGAAAAGAGGGGTGCGGTGGAGAGGGCGAGGGTCAAGAAGGAGCAGGGTGAGAAGAAAGAGGCGGAGGATGCTGTCAAGGAGATGCAGGACTACAAGGAGAAGATTGGGAAGAAGGATGGTGGAAAGAAGGAAGGCAGTAGGCGAAGTCGAAAAGCGGGAACATGATGCTAGGGCTACTGCTTGCTACGACGAGTGGTTTCATCTGTCTCGGGAAACCACGTTGGCACGAGTATGCTGTACAGGCCCAGCGAGACTGCTTGCTGTGCACTTGCGTAGCTATGAAGCGCTGCGCACGACTTGCATATGCCAGAGTCTACGACAACTGAACTCAGCCTCCACAAAGACCACCGAACCAGCTCGGCCGCGAGCACGACTAGTTGCATACGGGGCAGAATCTGACATGTTATCGTCCGCACATCTGCATCTACGACCAGACTTACACGAGGCGGCATCATTAAGACAGGGGTTGTTACGCTCACATGGCTACCGTTGCCAGTCTCACGGTCGATACGCAGAGATCGCTTCGTGCGCACCATCTTCAATGCACTCTCCGCGCGACCGAACGGTCAGTGACGAAGCAGTACCAGCTGGATCGGGCTATCAGTTGAGAAGTCAAAAGACCAGGTACGAACTTTCAGAGCATGTTTTCCGACGATACTGCAAGAGTATTTACTTGAACTCCACGGTCGCAGTCAAATGAACCGGGCGGGCGCGATCGGGTCGAGGTCTACTCCGCCGTTACGAAGATGTTCTGTGGAAGTACAAGATTGCCAATCTACAAGCTTGTCCAGTACTGATGTCTAAGAGGGCTGGATGTGCACTGGCCGGCAGGCTCTCGGCCGTTTGCGCCATCGCTGGGGGCGCGTATGCGTTACGTTGTACAGTTCACAGCTGGACACGTACGCATATACGTGACCTATTAGTGTGAAAGAGATGGACAATGAAATGTTTTGTCAGCTCACTGGATGTTCATCGCTCTCATCATTTCTATGTGCGGAAAGCATTCGAATAGATCAATACCAATACTAAGATATCCGGGTATACCCTCCTGGCGCTGTTGAACTCCTCGCTAGTTGACGGATCAATACCAAATACAGACGCACTTTTTGCAGACCTCCTAGAATATACTGCTACCAGGCCCCTGTCAATCTCATTCATAGATTCCCAACTCTCTCCTCATTCTCGGTTGCCAGCCATCAGCCACCCGCGGCTTACTCATATTTGATCTCATAAAAATCACGCCAATGCTCGTTCTCGTCTTCGTGCTCGTGCTCGTCCTCCCTCTCGTCTTCATCTTCGTCTTCGTCCTCGTACTCGTCCTCGTCCTCGTCCTGCATCTCCATCAACTCAAAAAGCTGGCGCCGCTGGCGGCGAGCGAGCGCTTGCCGATCTCTTTGCAACCGCAGCAGGCGTTCATACTCCGCATCATCGAAAGGCGCTGGACCAACGGCATTACGGTGCTGTGGCGGTCTTTGTGCTGTTGGGGGAGCACCCATGACTGCAGGTGCAGGAGCTCGAAGCTGACCAACGAACCGGTTGGCATTATCCGCCGGGTTGGCGTCAGCAAGAAAGTCAGCAGCCTCGTCATCACCGAATCCCATGAGGTGCGCAAGATGGTTGAAGGGTTCCTGTGCTGCTGCAACAGGGGGGACCGGGCCTGGAAGGTGGTTGTGGATGTTACCGTTGGCCGCTAGTCTTGGTACTGGGGCTCGCGGGATAGGAGCACGCGGCCCTGGCATGAACCCTAGCCCAGGGATTGCAACTTCGGGCAACCAATTGTGAGCTTGTGGCGGCATTGGAGGTAAAGCTCCTGGTCTATTATCTGGCGGCAGGGGAGCTGGAGCTCGAGGCGGGCCACCACGGCGCAAGCGGGCGAGCATAGCCTCACCAGCGCCGATGACGTCCCTGCCCAAGTCATCAAGGTAGTCGACGGGACGGTGCGGCATTGGGGGTACATACGGTGGGCCCGCCATGAGCGCAGCCACGTGAGGGGGAAGGCCACCACCACCAGCACGCCGGATTCGTTCGTCGGTGGTCTTCTTGACGGCATCAGAGACCTTGATTTCAAGATCGTTGGCATCGATGTCCGGATTCTCTGCGATGACCTGCGCCCGAGCGGCCGCTTCAGCTTCTTTGACTTCGCGCTCATGGCGCTCTTCGGAATTATCGTAGAGAGGGCACATTTTGGTCGCCTGTATCTCCGCCGCGCGGCCAGGCCCCCGGTCATCAAAATGTGTGTAATCTTTGATAGTTGCAGAGCACACATAGCACTGAAGATTACGGCACGAAGGGCAAGTCATCTTGTTGCAACCGTAGTCTTTGATGAATTGCTTCTTGCATTTGTTGCAAGCTCGCACGAGCGCTGCCGTCATAGCCTCTTCGATCTTGTGACGACTGTTAATGTTGGTTTCCTTGGCATGTTGTTCACAAGAGAGTGGGATGTGTGAGACCGACTTGCAGCGGCGACAGCTTACTCTTTCGCACTCCGGGTTGGCGCAGCGGAACTCAAAATCCTGCTCCACTGGCGGCAAAATAGCCTTGTAATCGCAAAAGGGACACTCTTCCAGGTCCTCGAGCCCAGCATCACGGATGGCCTTCTCTTGCTCAAGCTCTGCAAGCTTCTGCAACAACTGCTTGTCGGACAGAAGCTGCAGTTCCCTGTACGCAAAAGCCGAACCGCAGCCGGCAGGACACAAGACGTTGCATCTAGACTCGCCTACCTCGGATTTGATGTAGGTCAGCGCACATTCGTAGCAAGTGAAGTGGATCGTGGCTCCACCACATTGAATCATACGGTTTATTGGCAGATCGTCGAAGCATGCCGAGCATTCAGCAGTCTCACCGCGCTCTTTCGCCAGCTCTAGGTTGTCCTGCTCTGCCAGCCGTTCAGCAAGCTCAGCTACACGCCGATCACGGAGTACAGCAGCGCGCTGTTGGGCCGCTTTGAGCTCATCGAGCAGCGCAGGAAAGCCACTACCCGTTGCAATGGTTGTAGCATCAGCGAGGTGGTTCCTTAGAGCTCGACCTCTACCGTAAGGTGGGTTCGCGGGGTCATACAAGTCCTTCGTGGTGGCGAGTGCGATGTAGGCCTGAAAGAGATGCTTGTGCGTCGAGAGCGTGGTTTGAATGAATTGCTGTGGAATCTCCGGAAACTCAGCTTTCAGCATGGCACGCATGCAGCCTTGAAAGGCGCGCGGTACGATCTCACGATCGTGGCGCTCCCATTGAGTGCTGTCGATGTCCTCGTCGGTGTCCTCACGCTTGCGCTTTTGAGGGGCTTGAATGCTCTTCTCCTGTTTAGGGTAGCTGACGGCAGACACCAGCTGTTCGACGATGTTGTCGAGGCGCGCTGGCCCCGGCAGGATCTCGTAGTCGCTGTTCGTATCGAAAGCATTGTAAAGCTCACGCACGTGATCGTGCTTGATGTCCGGGAAAATCTCCAATACGCGGTGTAAGCATTGCTCCACCGTGCACAGATGGTTCCCCGTTGCAGGAGCAGGGTCACGGTCGTCCTGCGCCTCAGCTTGACGAGGGTGAGCCACTCGTGGTAGGTCGACCTCATCCGGTATGAGGACACCATCGTCGTCGTCTCCTAGCAGTGTATCACGGCGATTCCCATTTCCGGAGATTGACGGCCTGGAACGAGGTAAAGGCCCTGGGGTGGTGTCGAAAAATGGCAAGTCATCCGCGAGATTGAAGAAATCGTCATCGTTCAGTCCAAACGTCCCCATACCTCCCGTTGGGGTAAGGGTGGCATGGCTACCGTCGCTATCATCGCTCACTAGGTCGATGACCTCAGATCGATGCAGAGCTGGTGATTTGGATGCCATGCCGCTGTAGTCCAAAGTTTGTCAGGCTCACTCCTTATTGGTGTTTGCGGAACGCCAGGTGACGAGAAAATGTCGGCGTCTTTGCAAGATCGAGGAAGCCGGAAATCAGGGGCCGTAGTGACCAGGTGCAAATGGAACAATGTCTCGGTCAAGATAATCACATTGCCATGACCACCCTTTTCAGATTCAACGGACGCGAGTGAAAAAGGTGTACATAGTCGTTAGTGAACTCGGAACTCTTCGTGAGTGCTTCGTCAAACGTCGTATCGAGATTCGCACTCTACAATGGAGCTGTTGATGCGGTGTAGGCTCGCGGTGTCCTCCGCAGCGTCTTTTGGGCGATGAGCGCAAAATACTGGCCAGTGCCTCGTAACATCAGGAGGACAAGTTTGCAGTGTGATTGCGCTTCGCAAATGCTCTTGCTCAACGTATCTCGTTCATGTAGGCTTGGAAGAAAGGCCCCGGCTCATAGGAGTCGCAGAAAGGGCGTCAGTTGCTAAATAACAGCCGTTAGGAATAGAAGCTAGTTTTAGATAGTCGGATTTACTCAAAGTACTGTAAGATAGTGCTAAACAATAAAAAGATGTTCGTTAGCTAGTAAACTTGTTTGAATACTAAAAAGTACATCTATATACTAAAGATACTTTTTGTTAAGAATTGGCAGCTAAGAAGAGTGTACTTAATCTACTAATTGATTAAAGGTAGACTAGAGGCAACGCTACCACCTTGTGTAAGAAGTAGGAAGTATTACTCCTTCCTAGTGCATATAAGATGTAAAAGAGCTTAGGACCTATACTATCACTTAGGTAGGTTAGTTAATAGATCTACTAAACTATTACTATATAGTTAGTAGTTACCTATAAACCATATACACATATATACACTTTTCTAGATTTCTAGTGTAGCTATTTCTAAGGCCTACACATTCATTTAATTTAATTCATTACTACCTTTACTATGAACTCCTAAAAGTCTAACTAGAAGAGACCTATTCCCTTACCTAATAGGGAGAACTATAAGTTTTGGTTTAAGTAGATAATTCTCTTTCTAGTTTATAAGGATGTTGCCTAGCTCATTAATGACAAGTAGCCTATTCTACCTATCTTAGTAGGCAATACACCCTCTACCTCTAATAATAGGCTAAGGGTTAAGCCTTCCTAACATTTATTAGAATTCATTAAGGCAAATGCTACTACCCTATTCTAGATCAA
>Ga0058704_10000395_pt1 | contig 23107 bp, 12 predicted proteins | sample AgamicMgSfe_FD_71363 | JGI IMG/M metagenome (GOLD analysis project Ga0058704, IMG submission 71363) | Agave microbial communities from Guanajuato, Mexico - Mg.Sf.e | ecosystem: Host-associated > Plants > Phyllosphere > Phylloplane/Leaf | place: Guanajuato, Mexico | collected 2012-05-30
CCCCCCCCCCCGTGCGATCTCCCGCACTCCTGCATCACACTCGAGCAACCAACATTCAGCCATCTTGAAGACAACATCTAAATATCGTCGACATGGTGCTCGAACGTCTCCAGCAGATAAGCTCACATCTCACGGGCCGGGTGGCAAAGCACCACCCATTCGACCCGCTAACCGCCGAAGAGATCGCCGCGGCGGTTGCAATCGTAAGAGACCAGTATAGCAATCTTTTCTTTAATGCCGTCTCGTTACAGGAACCGAGAAAGGCAGACATGGTTAGGTGGCTGTGTGCACCAGAGACAGCACCGACGCCGCACAGGATCGCCGACGTTGTCGCCATTGGTCAAGGCAGCAAGGTATACGATGGTCTGGTCGATCTCGACGAGCGCCGCATTGTCACATGGGAGCTCACGGAAGGCGTGCAGCCTCTCATCACCATGGAAGACCTGCAGATTGTCGAGAGTGTGGTACGCAAGGACCCCCAGGTGATCGAGCAGTGTGGGATGATCGGGATCCCGCCACAAGACATGCATAAGGTCTACTGCGATCCCTGGACGATTGGCTACGACGAGCGCTTCGGCTCCAGTGTCAGGTTGCAGCAGGCGCTGATGTATTACCGGCCCAATCCAGACGATAGCCAGTACACCTATCCGCTCGACTTCTGCCCTATATTTAACTCGGACACACAAGAGATCGTCCACATCGATATACCCAAGACACGAAGACCACTCAACACTGCGCCTCCGAGCAACTATCATGCGGACGCCATCGAGGCGCAGGGTGGCTACAGGAAAGACATCAAGCCAATCAACATTTCGCAGCCGGAGGGCGTGTCCTTTACCGTCGACGGTAGGACGCTGAAGTGGCAGAACTGGAGCGTCCATGTGGGGTTCAATTATCGGGAAGGTATCGTTCTGTCGAACATCACGTTCAACGACAAAGGCACCGTACGTCCCGTCTTCTGGCGTATGTCACTTGCTGAAATGGTTGTACCCTACGGGAACCCTGAGCACCCACACCAGCGTAAGCACGCGTTTGATCTTGGCGAGTACGGCGGTGGGTACATGACCAATTCGTTGGCGCTCGGCTGTGACTGTAAGGGAGCGATTCACTACATGGACGCCGCGTTCGTCAACCGCGCCGGCGAGCCCCAGACGATCAAGAACGCCATCTGCATCCACGAGGAGGACGCCGGGATCCTGTTCAAGCACACCGACTTCCGCGATGACTCCTGCACCGTCACGCGCGCGCGCAAGCTCGTGGTCAGCCACGTCTTCACCGCCGCCAACTACGAGTACTGCGTCTACTGGATCTTCCACCAAGACGGCGCGATCCAGCTCGAGATTAAGCTGACCGGGATCCTCAACACCTACTCCCTCAACCCCGGCGAGTCGGCCGCCCCATGGGGCACCGAAGTCTACCCTGGCGTCAACGCCCACAACCACCAGCACCTCTTCTGCTTGCGCCTGGACCCCAACATCGACGGACAAGACAACACGGTCTTCCAAGTCGATGCCGTGCAAGGCGAAGGCGACGTCGGCAGCGAGCAAAACAGGTACGGTAACGCGTTCTACGCCAAGAAGACGAAGATGGAAACCATGAGCACCGGCGTCAGCGATTACGACGGTTCGACGAGTCGGACGTGGGAGATGGCGAACACGAACAAGCTCAACCCCTACAACAAGAAACCCGTCTCGTACAAGCTCGTGAGCCGCGAAGTCCCGAGCTTGCTGCCGAAGGAAGGCAGTCTCGTGTGGAAACGAGCCGGGTTTGCGAGGCACGCCGTGCACGTGACCAAGTGTGAGTACCAAAAGAAAAAAGAAATTGCATAGACGAGAAGCTTCCACTGACTTCGCTATTCCCCCAAAGACTCCGACGACCAAATCCACCCCGCCGGCCGCCACGTCCCGCAAACCTCGGGCGAACCCTCCCAAGGTCTCCCAGCCTGGATCGCCGCCGACCCAACCGGCAGCCTGGACAACACCGACGTCGTCCTCTGGCACACCTTCGGCCTGACCCACTTCCCTTCCCCCGAAGACTACCCCGTAATGCCCGCCGAGCCCATGACGGTCCTGCTCCGGCCCCGCAACTTCTTCACGCAGAACCCCGCGCTCGACGTCTCGCCGGCGTTCTCCAGCACGCCGAGTCAGGTCGCGGCGGGCAAGACGGGCGTTCGCGCGGTCGTGGATAATTTGAGTCGGTTGGCATTTGGGGGGAGGCAGGAGAAGGGTGGGAGCAATGACCAGTGAGAGCAGTTAAAGTGGCCCGTCGCGAGCGGTGCACACCGACTCGTTTGGGTATACTGAAGGTTTTGTATGCATGAATGATGAGACAATGACTCCAACGCGCGAGCTCTTCCCTAGACCACGGCTTCGGCACGCCGGTTGAACCGACTCATTTCCGTCTCCTAACCCTCTGCTTAGGGAACTCAAGCGGCAACTTCAAACTCGCCATCTTCACCACCGCCGCCTGCGCCTTCCCCAACTTCCTGTTCTCCCTCTCCCTCTCCGTCAACGCGCCGACCTTGCAGCCCAATTCGTGGAAGTACTGCGTGATCTGCTTGTTCTCCATCTTCAAGTCATCCTTCAGATTGCTCGTGTCCGTGGTCCAGCCGTCGACAAACAGCGACAGGGCACACATGTGCGTGTAGAGGTTGTCCATATGCCACTTGGGCAGCTCGTTGGCCTCGGTCGCAAAGCGTCGACGGACCGAGTCGACGAGAGGCCCTGGCCAGGCGGCGAGGCGCTGGGACAGGACATCTTTCTTGGGTACCTTCTTCCCAGCACGACCGGCGTTCTGTAGCGCGTCGTGGAATTCCAGCAGCAGAGTGAGGTAGCGAAGCGCTTTCAAGCGCAAGATGTCGTCGCTCTTGCCGATCTCGTTGACGCGGGATGCGGGGAAGCGGTGGGAGAAAATGATGTTCTCGTCCGTACGAGCCTTCTCCTGCCAGTCTTTGACCTGTACCAAGCGCGCATCGCCGGGGGGAATCATGGTGTTGAATGGGTAGACGTCTTCCGCGTTCTCCGCCGCCAGGTTCGGTCTGGGGATCGGTTTCGAGGCCAGCGCGTCCGACTCCAAGTCTTCCTTCTTCGGCGCATCGGCCGTGTTGTCGGCTATGGAGTCGAGGATGGCGGCCTGGACGTCCGTCTTCTTCCCACCCTGGTTCTGACCTTTGGTGATGGCGTTCACGGTCTTGCTTGCGATGGCCTTCTTGGCCTTTTTGGTACCGAACTCCTTACCCAATTGCTCCCTCTGCTGCGCATATGTTCGCCGGCCGTCATCTTTGGCGTTCTCCTGCGCTGCGGCGCGAGGCACACATCGCATGTTCACATGGTGTGCGGGTGACACGTGGAGCTGGTTGGTCGCCGGGTCGAAGACTGCGACGTAGTGGGAAAGGTGCTGGTCCAGCGATGACGGGGAGGCGGTGTAGTCGAGGCGTGGGTGTTGCGAAGATTGGAGGATGAGATCGTGCGTGGCCGGGTTGGGGACGGCGTTGCCGTGTTTGCTCGACAAGGCTTTCGCGTAAGGCTGGAAGGGGATCGAAGGCGCAGTGAGGCCGGGCGATGAGACGAGGACCGGATGTAGGCCGCTGTCGTTGGTAAAATTGACCTTGATATTGCTGGCGTTCACAGCTGCTTCGCCGGCCACCTTCTTGTTGGCGGTCTCGGCCGCGGTCGATTGTCGTTTACGCTTTTTGCCATCCTTCTCCGCCATTGCAGCCTCGTCCTGATATGGAAAGTTGGCCACTTGAACGTCTGTTGCTCGGGCTGGAGGTCTCATGACTGTGTATCCTGATACACGTGAAGTCGGAAAAAAGTTGAAGCTGTCCACATCCAGACTAGTGTAGCCACGGGAACAACCGATTGTGGCTCACAGGTCTGGGCTGGCACGTGACTGCTGCTCTGGCTTCGTTTCTCGACGATGCTCAGAACGTTATCACTATATCAATGATCCACGGAACTATTGTACATAACATCATAAATATCAAACACTTTGGCAGAATCTGCTGTTTGTCAGGGTGGATTGATAGCATCCCTTGGCTACACTTGACCGAGAGGATGTGTAGGAACAGAACGACAGGGCGAACCCAACAGTGTTTGACCACAGCTGCCTCTTCGCCTTGTCCTCTGTCGGTCGACTTCTGGTCCACAGGCTTCATCATGCCGGTTGTGTGCAGTGGTGTTGTACTGTAATCAAACTTGGGCTGTGGTGATCCATTGGCCTAGACGCGGCGACGAACCGACGGTGCCCTTTTGGTGGCTTGGGTGGCTGAGCTTCCGCGGGCGGGAAACGACGTCAAGTTTGTTTGGTTTCCCACACAAACCGCGTGGACGCGAAAGCTTATGGAGGACAGCGTCAGACTGTTTCCGACCACGCTGTCAATGGTAGTACAATGAACCGGTAACTTGGTCTTCTTCTTCCTCTCTCTCACTACACACAACACACCACACACACTCTCTCTCTCTCGCTTCTCCACTTCAGCCACGGTACACGCAAAGCGAGCAGTCACTCACGGCGCAATCACGATAGCTTCTCCGTCGGGACATCCGAGGAAGCTCGAGATCCGACCCAGCAAGCACCCCAACCGCAACGACATCATCCGAGAAACCTCTCGCTTGCCCTCGCCGTACAGACCGCGCGTGCAATCGCCCGCCATGGCCGAGCAGGTCCAAGGTGTCGCCGGGAAGGCCCAAGGAGCCACGGGCGGAGTGCAAGAAAAAGTACAGGGCGCGACGAAAGGCATATTGGGGACGATTGAGGGTTTCGGCAACTGGGTGTCGTTGAAGGGAAAGCAACTGCTGGACCGCGTCTTCCCACCTGAGCAGAGAGCCAGTTTGTTGGCGAAGCTGCAAGCGTTCATGCTCAAGAACCCCAAGCTATCCGTCCGCATATCCCACCCCCATGCGAAAGGAGGTTCACCCTGCTAACGACCATGCGTAGACGTTTCTGGGCATGAACTTTGCCCTCACCGGCATTCCACTCGGTCTTTTCATCCTGTTCAGTCTCACGGTCTTCATCTTCAGCTTGGTTGTTGGTCTGGTGCTCGGCCTGCTAGCTGCTGTCCTCTTCACCCTCGGTGCCGTCGGCTTCGCCCTCGTGTTCGTCCTACCGACCATCTTCTTCACGACCATGACAGCCTGCTTCCTCTTCCTATGGGGTTTGGGAGGCTATTACATCCTTCGATGGGCCAACGGAGAGGACGGGGACAAGCCCGCGGCCGAGGGCCAAAGCATCGGAGACCGCCTGAATGGCCTTACCGGCGGGCGTCTGACGGGCTTCATGAGCGCGGCCAAGGACGAGCGCTCCAAGGGCGACATCAGTGGCTACAATGACAAGCACACCAAGCCGAACCACGAGGCGGGCAAGCCGCAACAGAACGGCTCCGCTCACAAGGATGCGCCCCCGCACAAGCAGGTTAGCGACAGCGCGTCCAAAGCGACCAAGGCCACAGGCGTCGAGAGTGTGCACAATTCCACGGCTAACGTGACGGGTACAGTGAAGGGTGGCGCGAGCGGCGCGACGGGGCTTGGATGATGTTACGGTCCGGCTTCGATGAGTATCTACGCTCCCTCAGAGAAGATTGGTGTTCTCCTACTTTAGGTGTTCGGTTGTGGACGAGTGAGAGAGGGTACGCAGTGGGCGATTCTGTTATGCCTGCGGCTAGTGCACGGAAGGCGTTCATTGTGTGTTTCATAATGTTTCTGTATTGTGGGACGCGGGAGAGCTCGCACCGGTTGATGAGTTGCTCGATTGACAATCGTTTATGGGCAAACGTGGTACTGCAACTAGTAGTAGCTACTGTCTGCATATTCCGGGTATCATTTAGCCGTCAAAACGGGATCTCCACGAGAATAACGTTAACACCCCTAGCGACTTCCTGACTGGGAAACTCGTGCTGACTAAAAGGTACCATTGCCGCCGAGGGTCCGAGGCCGAGCGATTGCACCTCGGTACAGAGTCTGGGGTAAAGTGTGGAGAGGCATCATCGAGGGGAGGCGACCTCGTACTCTCTCTTCACATATCTTCCCTCTCGTCAACGCCAAATACATCGGAACAAGGCGAGATGTCTGTTCCCTACAAGATCGAAGCGTCGGAGAAGCTCTTGGTGGGTAGTGACGTTCCGCAACCGAGAGCCAGCGAAAGGATCCCAATCATTGCACGACCGTTCGTGAGCGACAGAGCGAAGAAAACGTTGGATATTGTAGGTTGCAAAGGTTGAAGAGAGGCATCGGTATATCATCTAATCCGGGAGTACTCCTACAGGTGGAGAAGTTTGTCGAAGAGGAATGCATCCCCGCCGACCCCGTTTACGCCCAGCAGATCGGCGAAGGCGTGCAAAAGCGCTTCTCCGCCCATCCCCCCATCATCGAAGACCTTAAGAAACGGGCCCAGGAGCTCGGACTATGGAACATGTTCCTGCCGAAAAATCACTTCAAAGAGGGCGCGGGTTTCAGCAATCTGGAGTATGGGCTGATGGCGGAGTATCTGGGCAAGAGCCTCATCGCCTCCGAGGCGACCAACTGCGCCGCGCCGGACACGGGAAACATGGAGGTGTTCGCAAAGTACGGCACGCAAGAACAGAAGGACCGATGGCTGAAGCCGCTTCTGGAGGGGAAGATCCGCTCGGCCTTCCTCATGACGGAACCGGATGTGGCGAGCTCGGACGCGACCAACATCGGACTCAGCATGGTCAGGGAGGGCGACGAGTATGTCCTCAATGGCTCGAAGTGGTGGTCGTCTGGCGCAGGTGACCCAAGATGTCAGATCTACATCGTCATGGGCAAGACGGATCCGAAAAACGAGAGTGTGTACAAGCAACAGTCCGTCATGTTCGTCCCGTACGACACTCCCGGCATCACGATCAAGCGCATGCTCTCCGTGTACGGCTTCGACGACGCCCCTCACGGACACGGCCACCTCCTCTTCGACAACGTCCGCGTCCCGGCGAAGAACATGTGTCTGGGCGAGGGCCGTGGCTTCGAGGTGATCCAAGGCCGGCTCGGGCCCGGCCGCATCCACCACGCCATGCGCTCGATCGGCTCGGCGGAGAAGGCGCTCGAGTACTTCCTCGCGCGCATGAACGACCCGCGCAAGAAGCCCTTCGGCAAGCAGCTCCACGAGCACGGCATCATGCTCGAACGGGTAGCAAGCAGCCGCATTGAAATCGACGCCGCCCGTCTACAAGTGCTGAACGCCGCGCTCATGATCGACTCCAAAGACGCCAAGTTCGCCCTGAAGGAGATCGCCGAGGCCAAGGTCTTCGTCCCGGACGTCATGCTCCGTGTGGTCGACCGCACCATCCAAGCTTTTGGCGGCGCGGGTGTCAGTCAAGACACGCCGTTGGCCTACATGTGGGCGCACGGCCGCACGATGCGCATCGTCGACGGCCCGGACGAGGTGCACATGGTGCAGCTGGGTAGGAACGAGAACAAGCGTGGCAAGTGGTTGCTCGAGAAGATCGAGTGGCAGAAGAAGAAGACTGAGGAGATGGCGCGGAGTTATGGGATGGAGAAGAGAGATGTGTTGCAGCTCGACAGGCAGTTCTCGAAGGCCAAGCTTAGGTAGATCCTCATCTTCACTGTCGGAAGGCGGTTTGTATGAATGAAACGGTCTTGGGTCGAAGTCTGCATATCATGTGTTCCCAGATTATCATATCCGTATATGTCAGATACGTTAAGCTATCACTTTATCCGTGGCCCGATATGCTTGTCTAAGAACCTCACAATCCTCTCCCCCATATCGACCAAATGCTTCCTCTCCTTCATGATATGCCCTTCCCGCGGATAAATAACATACTCGTACGGCTTGCCCGCATCCGCCAGCGCCCTCCGCATGGCCACCGCTTGCTCGAGCGGAACCCTACGATCATCCGCTCCATGGAGGATCAGCATAGGCGGGATTAGGACACCGTCCTTGATCGCGCCCGCGAACTCCCAAATAGCCGACATCTGGCGATTCGAGGTATCCCCTTTGGCCAAACGCCAGGGCGCGTCGCCGCAGATTTCCGACTCGAAAACGCCGGCGTCCGAGGTGAGGCACATGGTGTCGCCGTCCGTCATGCCGGCGCCGGGGATCGCGGCCTGGAAGTGCCAGCCGTGGCCGTGTCGGCCGTTGCGCGTGCTGGCGAGGTAGGACAGGTACCCGCCTTGCGAGTACCCGCCCACCGCCAGGTGCTGCTTGTCGATCCATCCTCGCTCGATCGCGGCTTGCGTCTGGCTGACGACGTCGTTGTAGTCGTGCTCGCCGACGTGATGGCCGTACGACGCCCAGTGGTCGCCCCGGCCGCTGCTGCCGCGGTAGTCGGCCAGGAGGATCGCGTAGCCGGCGGAGAGGATGTACGGTGCCCACATAAAGTACAGTCCGTCGAAGCTCTCCGTGTGTCGGTTGTAAGGTCCGCCGTGGATGAGTACGACGGTGGGTAAAGCCTCCTTCGGCGTGCCGTCCGCATTTGTGGGTGCGGTCGACGGAATGAGGAAGGGACATTCGAGCTGGTATTTCCCGTCCTTCGTAGGGCATGTCAGGAACCTGCAGCTCCCGAACTGCCGACCAGCGAATGCCTGTCCATGTTGTGAGAGTTGGACCATGGCGCCGCCGGACGCCGTCGTGCTGTACACCTCCGCCGGGAGGTTGACGGAGCTCTGCGCAATGGCGAGGACGAGCTCGTCGCTGTCGTGGGTGAACGCGGCGTGCCAGGCGTCTATCTTTCGCTTCTTGCTGAAGAGGGTCCGGCCGTTCAGCATGCGTAGCTGATCCTCCATGCCGTTTTGCAGGTACGCCACGATCTCTCCTGGACCGGCTTTCGACAGTGCCAGGGCGCAGTTTTCTTCGCCGTACGCATACTTCTTACTGACGATGCTCCCGTCCGGAACGCCCGCATTTCCTACCTTTACGGTGTGAGCCATATACGACGACCCATTTTTGTGCTCCCTAGCTGCCGCAATGAAGAAGAGACTGTCGCCGGACCACGTAAGATGCGTGACTTTGTTCCCATAGTGACACAACGCCTTGACCTTTTTCGTCGACATGTCAAGGATCGAGATAGTCGTCCCATTCACCACCGGCGCCTCGAACTCAGTGTCTTTGACCTCTGAGAATGCAATCTGCACCCCGTCCTCACTCCACGCCAGATCGACCACATGCGCGTCCCTTTCCACAAGCGTCAAAACCTCCTTCGTTGACACATGCACGACCCTCAGACGACCATATTCCCAGTCCTCGCCCCAAACCTGCGCATCGTCCTTCTCCGTCTCCCGACGCTGCTGGGCCTCCGTCTTCTCGTCCGCGGAAATATAAGCGATCGACTTACCATCGGGACTCCATTCAAATCTCTCGATCCCTCGTTCATTGACCGTGGGCGTTACAGCTTCAGGTTCCGTCTCGCTCACGGACAAGACGTAGATCGCGGCGCTCTCGCCCGCCTTCGCCCGGTCCGAGACGAAGGCCACGTGGTTCCCATCCGGACTCCATCTCGGCTCGCGGTCGTTGAACAGTCCAGACGTCAGCGGCCGGGATGACTGGGGCTTGCCCGTTTCCGCGAGCCAGAGGGTGGATACCGGGTGTTCGCCTGTCTTGTGCTCGAAGGTCAATGTCGTGGAATAGACGATCGACTGGCTATCAGGCGAGATCCGGATGACATGTGGGACCTGAAGGTCGAGCAATTCGTCCATGGTAGTCGTTGCGATTGGAGTGTCGCGTCTCGTCACGAAGCCTTACTGCTGCAGTTGGTGGTCGGGTGGACTCGAGGTCGGCTTGTATCGCTGGATTTCACTTCGACTGGAGCGACGCGTATATCCGAGCGGTGCGCCCGTACCACCAGCACTCAACTCGGTGGTACAGTCGAGGAGCAATATGTTATTGAGTCGGAGAAACACTCCAGTGAAATGGACGAGCCAGGCCGAGGACGAGAAATACTATGGCGCATATACAGGAGATTGTTGTTCCGTAGAAGATATGGATATTGCGTGAAGTGAACCAACAAGGCAGTGACTCAATCAGGCTTGAGGGGGGTTAGTCCAAGAACAGAAGGTGTATTGTTTATCGTGATTTTGGGATGTGCCGATGTGACTGCAGCAGCCTCGGCATCGACGTCGAGATGCACCTCTGTCACTACCATCGCGAGCGACGGCGCGAACATAATCTCAAGGCCCCTGACATCGAGGCGACGTGGTCCTGCACTGAGCGTACGAGAAAAAGATACATACCAGGCAACGTCCACACACTTCGAAACGAAAATAGCTACTATAACTACATATACACAGAAGTTAACTCGTGAAAGGGTGCAACAAAGAAGGCCCTGCCATCGTCAAACTCGAATATCCACTGGGTAAACATCAAATCCAACCACCACTCTCGTCAATAGGAGATACAGTCGCCGCATCTTGAGACGGCAGATAGCGTGACAAGCGGCTCGGAGTGGTGGGCGGAGCGCGCTGTACCGCCCTACCTCTGACTTGCGGTGTTGCCGCCTCGGACGAAGGGAGAATGAAGCTATCGCGCAGCGGCTCGATCACCGATGCGCGGTGGGTGATGATGCTCTCTCTGGCACGCGGCGCGCTGGACACGGTGCCCCGGTCCGGGCTCTGCGGTAGGGACTCGAGAGGGCGGGTGATGATGCTCTTGCGGAGCGAGGACTTGCTCCTGCGCTTGCTGTGCATGAGGTCGGGGACGCCGTTCGACGAGGCGCACGACAAGCGGGCGGTGTCGCGTGAGCCGGCGGCGGCGGCAGCAGCGCCTGGTTTTGGCACGCTTTCGTACGAGCTGTAGGAGCTGGATCGATATCTGGAGCCACCTGTGCAGATGGATTCGGGATCGCTGAGGTACTCTGCGCTGATGCGCCTGGCCGGATCATGCTCGTGAAGTTGTAGGAGATCGGCGGTCAATGGGGTCTCGGGCGGTTGGTCGTCTCCACCAGTCACACTATATACTGGGGAAAGGACGGAGACCAGGGTGGAGTTGGACGTGAGGTCCAATGCTGATGGTACGGATAGGGTCGTCCCTGTTAGGTCCATTGGGCCTTTTCTCGCCGCAAGGAACCCCCGGTGTCCTATAGACGTGCCTTTCCGGAACCTAGAGCCCATGGTAGCGGCATCTTTCCGGATGTCGTTGGTACTGTAGGCAACTTTGAGCATTTGAGAAGTGGCCGGCTTCAAGGGAGGAGATGACGCGATCCATCCAGATGGGTGAGCGTCACCATCGTTGTCGGTAATCGACGATTCCCTCGGAGACACAGCGCTGCGCCATCGAAAGTCGCATGTCGACTCGGCTTCTTGTGCGTATAGGTACTCGACTTCCTCCTCCCAGGTCCCGGTTGACTTTACGCTTGGTGCTCGACTGTCGCTGGCGCTGGAGCAGGCGCGAGGTTTACCCGCAGATCTCGAGGACATCCGCGACGAACCCTTGGACTTCCTCGACAAGGACCGTTCGTCAGAGGAGACGGAGGCCGCGATCGTGGAATCCCCCCGCTCGGCAGACCGAAGCGAACTCATCGAGCTCGTTTTCTTGGGACCTTGGGATAGGGGCGCTGAAGGTGGTAAATTCGGTGGCTCCGATGGGGGCGATCGTATTGGAAACACCCTCAACCCAGGCTTGCCCGAGACGGCCTCTCTAGGTATACTCGCCCTCTGAACGTCGGGACTTGCCCGTGGGCTATCTGCTCTTGTGGCGTCGCGCTTGTGTGAAGAGCTGCTTTGGTCTGAGATGACTTGCGCTCGGGGAGGGCAGCTCTGAGACTGACGCCCAACGCCTAACGACGAGAGTCGATTCGGATGTTTTACAGGCTCTACTGTCGAGCCGAGTGACCTCAATGCGTCTTTGGTGTCGGTGTAAATATCTTGCAATTCATCGAAAAGATTCTCGTTGGTCGAACTCTCGTAAGCACTCAAGGTCCACGGATTGCGGGCAGGCAACAAGTCAGGCGCGCGAGCGGTCGGCTGCGAACTCCGCGGGCCTCTCGTGATACCCGTCATGTGGTTGTTTCCCATGATGACGTTGGCCCGGGTTTCGTTGGGGTGTTGTTGCGATGGTCCATAGCCAGATGCGGCCCAGAAACTGGCAGCGAGATCTTTCTCGTGTACTGTCTCCAAAGGCGGCAGTCGCTGCTTGGCTGAGTTGTGTTAGCAAGCCCTCGCCGGGTAGTATGCACCCGTCGCAGGTTCGCCGACACATACTATGCAGTGCGTCAGTATATGAGTGCTTCGCTTGAGATGCATGCTCATGTACTCACCCTGTGTGTGTTACATGCTCGAAGTGGAAAGGAGTCGAAATGCTCTTTTTTCGAATGTAACGCCGGTCTACGATGGTCGTCAGCGGGCGATTCCTTGTCGACTGTGTGAGTGCCAAACCCACATTCTTCCTCGGTCTGGAAGTGTTCGCGCTGAAGTGCCGGGACTGCCTCCACGTTGGTGCTGTCTCGCTCCGTCCGTCTCGACGAAAACGTGGATTGATCTGTCGCGTCCAGGGCAACGGTAGTTCTCCGGCCCCCAAGTGCCGCTTGGCGGATGTTGTCCGTCACATCAGCCCTCCGCCTGCGCGGCTCGCTCAACACTGTGCTTTGACGTGGCAAAGGCGGTTCTCCTGTGTCCCGCGGGCCGGCCGTAGTAGATCGCGACACTGATGTTTTGAGGTCGGGGGTTGAGCGGCCGAAGAGTGACAGACGCTTGCGCCGAAGAGACTGTGCCCATGGTTCCTGATCTGAGCGCATATAGCGATCGTCCATTGCTGTGGATGACTGGGATACTACCTCCGCATGGTATTGTTTTCCTAAGGAAGTAGATGGTGAGGCCCGTACGGCAGTCTTCGACGGGCAACATCTTGAGGGAGCGCGGGAATGACATGGTCTTAACGATCGATGAGCAGAATCAAATGCGCAACTAGTGACACGTTAGGCGTCGCACCACTGCCGGATCACCCCCTGCGCCTTGCCCTGATCCCAGCTGTCGGAAGTTTAATATATCAAGGTACGGCGTGCAGTACCGACTACCGAGTACGGTCCCGATTCGAGCGCAACACATGTGCATGCCATATGTCACTGTGCAACGCTCTCAAGCGTGGACGGGCCGGGTCGACGAAACTGGGGAACAAAAGGGCGATGATGTGCGACGCTTGCGACATGCCTTCTTCATCAACCTCACCATCGTCACGAAACGTGGCTGGGGTTAGAATGGAGATTACGTGCAACGCTGCTGCATGGATCGCAAACCGAGGGATCGGGAGTAGGAGGCAGCAAAGGACAACTTTCGATCGACGTGGGTTGATCACTCGTCAACATGATGGGAAAGAGAATTGATCTTCCAGAAATCTGAATTCGGTCGAGTGCCGTGGCTCCATAAGCCTGTGATGATGAGCCGTTGCCCGTTATCAGTCCAGTGTGACACTTATACAGTACCTAATCAATCAAAACGATCGCGGCCTTCTCCGCTCTATTCTCATCACCACTCATCAGTGATTCATCTCATCATTGAAACGCGAAGCTAACGGCTCCGATTACCTGGTCCTTGTCAAGGACCAATTCAAGCCGCATGACCGTCCATCTAGAATTTTCGATGGCGGCGAAGAACCATGCGCTGCCCGAGAAGGTGCTGACCACCGTCCTTCAAACGCCTGTTGACAGCTGCCTCTCACTACCGCTTGGAAGCTCCGTCTGAGCAGTAACAATCCCAGCTTTCGCACTTGGGATCGTCGCACAAACGTATGTGTCGAACTATCTGTGTTCGGAAGCAATGATGGCTCTTCAATGAGCATGCGAAATCACACCTCACGCAGCCACGCACCGTGTACTTTGCCACCAGATTGGGCAGGCTTTCTGAACTGCTTGAATCTTTTGGCATTATTGACCGCACCCAACGTCAGTGATCGGATTGACGGGTGATGATCGCCATCAACTCTCTCGACGTGCCGATCAAGCGACAGGGATGTGAGCCTGAGTACCGAGAGCTCGCACCGTCGAGTGTGCCCCGTCGCCTGTGGTACGTATCGCAGCGTACGCGCCGATGAAAAGGCATTGCACGGACCCAGCATACGCCATGCTCGTCAGTATGGAAGCCTGGAGAAGGATCAAGACTCCAGATGAGGTCCTCCCTCATCCGGCTTGACCGCGCCGGTGCTATGTTGACCTCCCAAAGTTGACTGTACGTCGGAGTGCTTGAGGACGGACCGCTGTTCTATTACGGCGAAGGGAATCGGCCGCCATTCTGTCGCAGAGCTTGCCACGATGCCTCTGCCCGTTCTTCTTGCCAATAAGCCTTCCATATCGCGATCATGCGAAACGTTCATGCATCGCGACCTGACAACGGAGTGGTGTGATGCTCGAGTGCAATCACGTGGGTTTGCAGCTGGCATGATGGTGGTCCGACGGTGGCTCAAACCAGGGTTCTTGTGTTTGGCTAGAGTCTCACTTCTGTTGTACTCCGGTTTCGCCACCTCCAGAGAGTAATCACCCGGGGCAACAGACTTTTGACTTCTCATTGAAGCCCTTCTCATTCCCAGCACAACTGTAGTAGTAGACGAGGTCGCGGTCAGACGCGTCACGCGTGGCTGACACGTTTGAGATGGTCATCACGGTGGCCACATCGCACCATAGTCGCTACGTGTGACGTGTCAGGGGTTTTCTTGGAGAATGGAAAGGAGTTTCAGTTTGTCTGCGTTCCGCGGCCTCGGCTAAACATTCTTATGCGTGAAGTATCAGGTGTGTTGTACTCAGCGCTCTCGCATCGATGTGCTCTCCTATCCGTGGACAAGCGCACCTCATGCCTACCGATGCAAATTCCAGGAGAAGTGAGAGGAACTGTCTCAAAACAAGGTATATAGAAAGAAAAAGCTATCATAGCGTATGAGCCGCCGCGGCAAATGCATACACTGCGCGATCCGGAGATCCTCCAAGTTTTGCCACCTTCATTCTGCCTGACCAGCATCTCAACCCACGTGCACGCCCAGGGAGGTCCGGTGCTGCGATCTATCCAGTTCCACCTGCGATTCCTCCACGAAACTACGCTCGAGGCGCAACCTCCACCTGCTCGGTCCTGGTGCCAGTCTTCTCCTGGTAGCCGATGGTGTATCCACCTTCCACATCATCGAGCTCGGAAACCAGTTCAGTGGCGCCTGAATAAGAGATGCGCCGAGACGTGATGCGTCAGTATGGTCACCAATCAGTATGTGGAGCTTACCGCAACAGATGATCCCTAGCCTCAAGAGCCATATCCTCAGTCTCAGACACCTGAAACCCAGTGAAAGAACATTCCTCCGCGGAAACATGAAAAGGCGATGAAGGCGCCGTAACCACCTCTTCCCATCGTCGTCAGCATCTTCGGCACGGCGCGTGCTATGACAAGGTTGAAAAGCCACTGAGTGGCATCGGCGGGGGGGCGACCACCACGTCAAGCAGACGAGCGGTCGGGATGTCCGACACGTGGATGACCGTCTTGACTACGCCGTAGATGCCGGTGGCGAACAGGCACGATTCGGTCGTGTAGAAGCCGAGATTCCTGAATATCTGTGGTGCATCTGCATCTCCTTTCGCCGACGACATTCGACCGAAAACCCCTGCCGAATAGGAGGCAGCGTCGCCAATGAGGACAGGTCTGTGCTAGGAAGTGGTTCGAAGCGAAACCTTCCAAGGTCGAGAAGAGCTTCCCGGTTCTGACTCCGAAGCTTTGGATACTGTAGCTGTTACCGTATCGTTACGTACAACATTGCTCAAGCGCAAGACCAACGCCTGGCGGTCCATGGGGTTGGCGCACAGTCATTGATTGCAGGGATTCAGGAATCAGGATGTACTGGCGCATGAAAGGCCCCGACCAAGCGATATGGGCTTGGAGCAACACGGGGCGGAGGTTTGCCAAAGTCCCAAATACATGCCATATATTATCTATCTACTATCTATCTTGAAAGCTGCATGTGTCTAGTTAAAAATGCTATCCCCGGACACGGAGATTTGGGGAACATTGTGGGAATGTGGAAAATCCGAGCGGTTTCGCCATGTGTCCACGCAACTGTGAATCTCACCTCATGGTATCTAAATGTTAACAATCGTGTCATGCTAAAACTGTTCTTTCATCCGGATCGCATTCTCATCACGCACAGCGATCGAGTCTGAAGACTATGTCCCGGCGTCCCATGCCTGAAAGCCCTGGTGTTCATGTACTGAGCGTGCGCGTTCCAAAAAAAAAAAGGGATCGGCGATATGGGAAACTTGCCAGTCTGAGCAGAGGCCAGACAGGCAGATTGGTCGCACTTTGCAGGTCGGCATTCGAGTGGATATATTGAGGAAATCCAGCATCGATACGCACTTAGATCCGTCGGAGATGCTATGGCGCTTCGCCAAATCCTAGACGGCACCTCATACGGTGTAATTGCACTGGTAGCCGTACATGCGGTCATCAATCGTCGGTCCGACAATGCCGTAGTTGAAGAGGTCAACGAGCGACCATGCCCCGTAGCCGTGCAAAGACCACAAAAAGTATCCCGCAGCGTTGTGTTCGAAGGATTGAAGCTGGGCCTCCCAGAACATCCGGGTCGTGTCCTTCAGCGCCTGGCTCCACTGGTCGATAGAGACGGTGTCGGTACATTGGCACCCAGGGACAGTGCAAGACACGGACCCATCATTGCCGAAGCTGGTGCCGTCCGGGTTGACACAGACATTGGTCGCCGCACTGAACTCACCAACATAGTAAGGGAGTAGAGCGTTTGGCGCGGCGTTGCCCCAGGCGCAAGCCTGTTGGATGTGCTGAATCACGTTGAGGGAGGAGTCGCTAGGGACCATGTTCTGGTAAAGATGAAGGTCGAGAGCAAAGTTCGGGGATCCGGCCGGAAGGTTGCCGTTGATGGCGGATCCCAGATCCCACCAATTTTGCTGTCCCATGAAGCTGTCGTGGGTGATGATTTGAAGATTGGGGTTAGTCGCTACCGCCATCATGGCATTGTACGCAGTAGCCGCCCAGGTTTTGGTAATTTGGAAGTTGTTGGGGCCCCAATTGATAGGTTCGTTGACGATTTCGATGCCCATGATCACATCCGCGTAGTCTAAGCTACCGTACTTCGCGGTAACGTTTAGCAGGATGTCAATGGTTTGCTGCATGTTTTTGCCAAGAGAGGACATGTTCGAAGCACTCTGCCAGGCGACTTGCGAGGTGTCACCGCTATGGTCCCAGCCATTCTGTGAGCCCGGGCTACCATGAACGTCGAGGAGGATCTGCATGTTGTATTGGCGAGCCCAGCCGATAGCCTGATCAAGCCAATACTGAGCACCTGATTGGAAGGGGGTTCCAGTATTGTCGAACGCCCAGAATCCAATGGGGATGCGCAACGCGTTCATACCGAAAGCAGCCAGGCCCGCCACGTCTCCTTGGGTAAAGTATGTCGACCAGTGAGCCTGAAGATCGACAGACGCGGTCATCTGCTGGTCGAAGGTCTTCTGATCAGGGATGGAAAGACCAGGAATATTCATAACGGCCTGATTCATCCAGGGCTCCACAATGAGCCAGCCGCCGATGTTGCAGCCTCGAATATAGCCGTCGGGAACGCTAGTTTTGCTGGGCGACGGCACCGGGAGAACACGGGTCGATGTGCGGATCGTGGTACTGGAAGAGGAGGAGGTCGAAGAGCTGGCGGCAGTGATAGGTGTTCCCGCTGCCACAGACCGTGATGTTGGGCTTGATGCAGAGCTGCTGGAAGCTGCGAGGGGCGCCGACGGTGCCACCAAAACGCTTGAGATGCTCGGCACAGCAGCCTTGACCGACGATGCCACCAAAGTGCTTGAGCTGCTCGGTACAGCAGCGCTGGACGACGATTTGGCTACCGGAGTGCTTGACGACTTGACTGCAGCGGCGCTCGGGGTGCTGCTTGTGGTAGTCTGCTTCTTGGTGGTAGCAGCGTTGACGGTAGATGACAGCACAAGAAGTATTGCCACAAGGGCGGATTGGTAGAAGGGGAACATTTCAAGTGTGTTCTGATTGTGCCCTTTGTCACGCAAGGACGCGGCTGGGTGGTCTGTCAGGTGTGGGAGAATGTGAAGAACGGTGGAATGGGCGAGCTTTTATCAAGATCGTCAGGCGCAAAGAGAACCCAAGTGCCTCTGCTGCTGCTATGGGGTCGCAGTCATCTGTTATCCTATAAGTCGTCGCTGTATAGGCGTTGTCCGCCATTCGGGAGTCCACCGCGACGCCCTGTGGTTCGGCATCAGCAGTAGCTCAGGCCAATGGTTCTCCGGAAGTCTGGAACTCATCCAGCCACCTCCATCACCGACCGCCACTATAGGGAGGCCCTTTGGTCGCGACGCATGCCTCCTCGCACATGGTGAGGATCCCTGCAACACGCGGGTGTCCGGAGTGTTGGGACGGATGATATAGCAGAGCAATGAGGTTCTCGAATGCCAGAAATGGAATTATGCTTTTAGACTGCCGGAAGATAAAAATTGCCTCGGTATCTCTGCACGTGATGTGGGGAACCACGATTGGATTAAGTAAGCCGAAAGACTTCACCTCGGGCTGCACATCTCCTGACGTGCCTCAGGACATACATAGGTACTCGTGATGTACAACATGTTTGTGTATTACTGTACATTTAATCTTCTTCCTTAATTTGTCACCAGGCAAGACTTCGCCGGTGTGCATTGTGTGCATGTGATGGACGCGCGAACGGTGCTGCGGCTGAAGCTCCGTAGAGGATCGTCGCCGAGGCAGCCCTAATAAATGCCGGCCATATACCGTGAGCTTCATCTATACTACGCTTCCTATTAAGAACTGTTGATTGAACCCCGAGAAGCACAATAACGACGGACCTGATGAACGCCAAGTCGTCATGCTCCTGAACTAGTCACGAACTGGTTCGCGCATTCGTTGGGTTCGGTCACCCGGAGGCCAATGTCTGGAAGGTCCGAGTATCAATTCGCCGGCCGATTATACGCCTATAAGAGATGGGATATGACCTGGACAATGTCGATCCTTTTGCTAATTGCCCGGAGAAGCTCTTACCGGGGTGCTTTGGATCCTTCTAGCGCATCTGGAGGCATCCGACACGCCCTGCGACACGCTCCAGCGGTATCTACATAAAGACCGAAGAGATCTCGTCCATAGATCGATAGCAACATCATCAAACAAGCACAACTTCAGTACATCCACATCCCACGCTTTCACTCTCGTTGCCTTCACAGCAGAACCAGCTGGCCTTCGCTTCAACCACTCGCTTCACATCATACCCTTCCACAATCAGCCTCATTCTCGTACAGCAAGCTAGCCAAGATGCATACGAACGGCATACTTTCGGGCCTCTCCGCCCTCGTTGTCACCGTTGCTGCTCGGCGTCACTCTGCGCCTGCCATGTTGATGGCGACTCAATCATCGACCGGGACCATGGACACACCCTCTGCAACAGTCGCCGCGAGCCCTCTCGCGCACATCTTCTCAAGCGCCGCCGCCGCGGTGCCCACCCAGATGGCCCCGGCTTGGAACACTCCTTCATGGACCACTGTCGCAGCCTCTGCCGCAAAGACGTCAGACGTCCCGGCCCCCAACTGGCTGGATGAGAACCACGCTGCTGCTCACGGCGCCTCGACGTGGTCGCCCAAGGCCTTCGACGGCATCACAAAGCTCCTCGGGTTCGAGAGAGAGTCCAGACGGGCGCGTCAGCTGGCAGTACGCTCAGGAATCCAGGAGCGCGGTGGCTTGGAGAAACGCACTCAGATGCGTTCGATGAACAATGAAGGTTCTCTCCCCGTAGGTCGTGTGCAGATCGATGCGGGGAAGTCGCAGGCCTTCGCCACCGGGATGGGCAACTTCAACCAACACGCGGCCGACAGCGTCTCCGCCGTGAAGAAGTCCGGACACGGCGGCCTCGCGGCCATGTGGGCCAGTAAAATCTCCAAGGGCAACCCGTACAGCACCTACTACGCCGGGAACGGTCTGGGCAACACCATCAAGGCCAAAGCCAACATGAAAGGAAACCACGCCCGAAGCTTCACCACCATCCGGTCGGCGTCCGCGGCCAACAGCGCCGACACCGACATGACCGACAACATCCTGTCCATGATGGCCCAGGTCCTCGCCACTGCGACCGCGAAGTCGACGGGCGCTGTGGCCGCCGCCCGCCCAGCGAACGCGAACGCGAACGCGAACTCGAGCAAGAAACAAGGATAATCGTTATCACACCAAGAATACGACAACGACAATGACGAAAGAAAGAACGATATCAGCCCGAACTGGATCAGCACTGGATAAGAATAGACAGCCATCCTTGGTCCACGTCCAGATCGCCGGGAAGCACCGAGGAGGGCAGGCAGGCAGGCCGGGTGTAGAGTGACGATGCAAACCGCTCGCGCCCAAGTGGAAGAGATTGTCGATGTCACCGTTACTCCCTCCATCACACATCATGCGGAGTGACACAAGAGGCGAAGACGGAGTTTGCATAGCCTAGAGTCCTCATGAAGAGTATGCAAGTGCCAGATTAGAATGATAGACTTCCATTGCTTTATAGATAATCGACCCTTAATGTTTTACTGCAATACCACGCTCCTCGCGCAAGAGTTGTGATCCCATCTCCTGTAACTTGAACTTCTGTATCTTCCCACTCGCCGTCTTCGGATAATCATCGACCCAGAAAACGTACTTCGGTACTATGGTTCCCACCAGAGTCAGCACATCTCCTCATATCACCCACGAAGACAGCGGAGGCGTCTCACCCAAATGACTGCTAAGTTTCTCCCTAACCCACCTCCGCACTTCGTCCACCGCGAGATCCGCCCCGGGCCTGCGGACGACAAAGGCCGCGACGACTTCGCCGTACTTTTCGTCCGGCAAGCCCACCACGCTGACCTCGCGCACGTCGTCATGGCCGAGGAGGCAGTTCTCGATCTCGAGCGGGTGGATGTTCTCGCCGCCGCGGATGATCAAGTCCTTGATGCGGCCGGTGATCTTGACGTAGCCTTCCGCATCCATGCTGGCCTCGTCACCCGTCAACATCCACACTTTGCCGGGTTCGTCGCGGTCGGGGAACATGACCTCGGCCGTCTTCTCCGCATCGCCCCAGTATTCTTTCATCAAGGAGTACCCCGCGACCACCAGCTCACCTCGCTCGTCGATCCCGAGGGTCCGACTCTTGTCGAGCACGTCGACCACTTTCGCCTCGATATGAGGCATCAGCCGCCCGACGGTGTCGATCCGCTTGTCGATCGGGTCGTCGGTCCTCGTCATCAGACTGACCGGGCTGGTTTCCGTCATGCCGTAGCAGATGGTGAGCTCGTGCAGGTTGAGGATCTTGTGCAGTTTGCGCATGAGCTCGGCGGGCACGGAGCTCCCGGCCGCGATGCCTGTACGAAGGTGCTGAAAGCCTTCGTATGGCACCTTGCCGTTTGCAAGCAGGTCGAGCTCCGCTAAGAACATGGTGGCGACGCCATAGAGTGCGGTGGCCTTGTACTCCTGGACAGCCTTCAACACGGCCAGCGGGTCGAAAGCTTCGGTCGGAAACACAATGGCCGAGCCGTGAGTCGCCGTCGCCATGTAGCCCAGGATGCACCCGAAGCAGTGGAAAAGCGGAGGAGGACAGCAGACCACATCCTCGGGTGTCAGGAGCATCCGGTCTCCAATTTGAGCGCCGTTGTTGAGGATCGACTTGTGTGATAGACAGGCCGCCTTTGGCATGGATGTCGTACCGCTCGTGAACTGAATGTTGACTATATCGTCCTTGTGCAATGCCTGGTCGGGAAGCGCTTGATCAGCACCCGCAAGCACATCTTCGAACGGGACCGCGGCTTTCAGCTCATGGGTATCGACCCTTCCGCCCGCGTTGTCCACCAGTACGATCTGTTGCAAAGACGGCACCAGCTCTGACTCGATCTGACCAGCACCAATGTTCGGTGCGAGGTGCTTCAACAGCGGGACGTTCGACCTCGGCGGCTTGTACGCGAGGTTGGTCTCGGCACCGATGATCAAATGGCTTGCTTCCAGATGCGCCGTCGCAGATACCACTTGCTGCACGCTGAAGGATGGGTTCAACGGGTTCAGCACCGCGCCTAGCTTGAACAGCGCATACGTCGCGACGGCGAATTCGATGTTATTGCCAAGTGAGACGGCGACTCTGTCTCCCTTCTTGACCCCAATGCCGTGCAGACCGCGGGCGAGTGCGTTGCTCTTGCGGTCGAGTTGATCGTAAGTCAACGTGGTCCGCTGGTGGCGCGAGATGACCCTGCCAATAAATCATCAGTGTCCAGCATCCGCGGTCGTGGTCGACTCAGCACAGTCTTACGCCGCACGATCGCCATGTCGCGAGACGATCGAAGCGAAGTGCTCCGGCACCGTCTGCTCGAACAATGGTGGCTATCGGGCGGCGTATTAGCCTTACATCACCCACAAACCAGATACCCTGCGTACGTGAAGTTACCTCAGACGGGCCTCGGTCGTGCGCGATGGTTAGTAGATATCTAGAGTGAGGTCTCCCCAGTGCTCTCTGCGCGCAGGCGCGTTCGAACAGGCGATGGCGAGATGAAGCCAAAGCCGGGAGTCTCATCATCTGTACAGTGCGTCATGCGGTCGTCGTGCCAGCGAAAGGCCAGCTCCGAGTAGAGGGTAAGATGTTGAAGAGCACTAGTATTGAGCACGAGTCGTCGCATGCCCATATTCTGGGCGGAGGGAGGAGGTATATGTCTAGGTATCAGGTCGGCGTCGCTAATGTGAGGCTCGGTCCAGGTCCTCCGATGCAGAGCTGGTGGTGGGGGAACGTGGGGAACCATGCTGCGGGGTAAGAAACGTACCGATCACGTGTACTAGTGTAATAACCAGCAGTGACTACATGTACTGTACATATGTAAACGTGGGCAACCTCTTCCGACCCACGACTCCTGCTGGCCGAAGGCGGTTTGGGAAATCTACCAAGATGAAACTCTTCCGAGTCAAAGACGAGATAGTGGCAGAGGTAGGTACAGATGCGCGGGATTTCCCACCCACATGGCAATCATTATCGGGTCGCTCCAAAAGAGCGACCAGCCAGCAAGGCGAAAGGCCCAAATGCCAAAATCGATGCATCATCATTCAGATTCCCCCAAAACGCCGTCGCTCGCCTCACGAAAACGTGAGGTCAGGGAAATCGCTCGTATCATCAGTCGACGACGGCAGCAGCAGGACCCGGG
>Ga0058704_10000397_pt1 | contig 23018 bp, 14 predicted proteins | sample AgamicMgSfe_FD_71363 | JGI IMG/M metagenome (GOLD analysis project Ga0058704, IMG submission 71363) | Agave microbial communities from Guanajuato, Mexico - Mg.Sf.e | ecosystem: Host-associated > Plants > Phyllosphere > Phylloplane/Leaf | place: Guanajuato, Mexico | collected 2012-05-30
GTGGATGAGTGCGCGGAGCTTGCGAGGAAAGGTTTCGGCAATGATGGTGCTTGGGTGAGATGGCGGAGAGAAGGCAGAGAAGACGAAGATGCAGACGGGCACGCTCCGAATGGGAAAGGATGCGCGGAAGGAGATGGTTTGCACGCTCGCCTCGATCATGGCGTGAGAGGTGCGGAGAGCTGGCAAGACCAACCCTTCGAGCTCCACGACGACGTGCGGATGGATATGTACTGCTCCGAAGCACCCTGCGGCGACACGAGTATGGAGCTCATCATGGCGGGGCAAGAGGACGCTACACCTTGGACACAACTTCCGGCCGGAGACGAGATGTTGGGCAGAGGCAACTTCGATCGGCTAGGTGTTGTGAGAAGGAAGCCTGCACGACCGGATGCGCCGATGACCTTGAGTAAGAGCTGCTCGGACAAGTTGGCTATGAAGCAGTGTACGAGCTTGCTGAGTGGCGTTACGAGTCTGCTGGTACATCCTGGGAGGTGTTACTTGGGGATGGTGGTGCTGCCGGAGAGCCAGTGTGTCCCGGAGGCTGTAGGGAGGGCGTTCGGGGCAGAGGGAAGGATGAAGTGTATGGTGGATGAGGGTGTGCAGGAGCGGTGGAGGGAGGCTGGATATGAGTTCAAGCCATTCAAGGTCAAGACTACGAGCAGGGAGTTTGAGTACTCCAAACGAGCAGCTGCTGCTGCATTGGGGAATACGTCTGCTGCGCTTGTAGCGAGCAACCTCTCCGCGCTTTACACACCGCACAAGCAGGAGGTCTTGATTAACGGCGTACTGCAAGGACGCAGACAATTCGATCCGAAAGGTGCTAGTTGTGCCAGTAGGAGGAGGATGTGGGAGGCTGTTGCCGACGTCGCGGAGGCTGTGCATGAGTCTACGGAGACCTTCGGCTCTACAGATCTGGCGAGAAGCACGAAGAAGCGGAGCTGCGTTGAGCTCAAGGGTAGCGGGCAATTGGAGGGCAGGGAGAGTGTGAAGAGAGATGTGAGGGAGATGGCGTTGAAGGGGTGGAAGAGGAATCTGGGTGATGAGGATTGGGGTCTGGATGCTTGAACATAAGTCCAGTCATGCAGATGCAACTATTCGGTCCCCAGGCGGTGGCGACTTCATCCGACAAGGCCGATGTGGTCGACGATTGGCGCTAGTCTCTAGGAGCTCTCGACGTGCTACTATGTAGAGGTATGCTGGTTGCCATCGGACTCCCAGAGTCTCTCGGTAAACCTTGAAGCGAGTCAACGTGGTAACTGTTGTCCTTACCGATATCCAAGCTGTTCCCTAAGGTGCGCCTGAGGAGTCTCTTGGCCGAGGTGTGAGAGAGTAGTAATGCAAGGTTTGTGTTGTTCTCCTTGGCTTCAACGGGTGTCCTGGTAAAACCGCCGAACGCTGGAGTCAAACGATGCATTGATGCTTAGATCCTTGAAGGACACGCTTCCCACCAGCTCGGCCAACCAGACCTAGCAACTGTATAGTACATCGGCTGGCCGTGACGGCTCGTTGTTTCGGAGATCAGACTACGTCGCTGTCTTCCGCCGATATGTTCTGCTGCGCAGAGACTATCTGAGACCCAGTAGCACTGAATCGACTCGGCCTGCGCAGACACACTTCTCCTAAGCAGCATTCCCGGTGCCTGATACGAGTCATTCCTGGGCTCGCGATAGTGTGGATTGGACGAATGACGATCGGCTAGGGACTACTGCCGTGCGGTGGTCGAGGTCATAGCGAGTAAGTGGGATCTATAATGTAGCAAGGGAAGCTATTGTAGCAGAGACTTGGGCACTTGCAGCGATTCGTTTCACCGCTCGAATGTCATTCAGCGTTCTCAAGGGAAGCAAGTAACAGGGCCTCTGTAGCAGTACAGGTCTTCCAACTATGGCTATGAGAGTTTGCTTTTGCATGTCTGGTGCTTGGGAGAACTCGTAGGCCAGGAAGAGCCATTATCATCTTCCGCGGCCCTCCGATGCATATACCATAGCTTGAACGTCGTGTTTGACCCTGCAGGATGCAAGACGGTCAAAGAAAGAGATTTTGTTACGCAGAGAGGCTGAACCCTGAATTAGAATGGTACGGCCTGTCACCCCTGCATCTTGGCCGAGAAATCCATTGGTGAGCTTTTGGCCCCAGGTGCCAGGATGCCGCAGCTACGACTGCGGGCTCAACCAAGAAATGAAACGACGTAGCCCTTCTTCGATAAGGTACAGAACGTCTCGCAACACCCCGCAAGGTAGTAGGAAAGTTTGTCGAGTTTGATATAGTCCCCTTCTCCGGACTTCTCCTTCAGCGCTTCCTTCCCTTTGCGCTTTATGACACTGACCAGCGTACTCCAACACGCCATACCAGCCACAAACATGATGCTCGTCCGTCTATTCATCGCCAGTCTTCAAGTAGCAGCTCTTCTTCTTCAACAGACCCTCGCTTCTACTGGTAGGCTTAGCTCATGTTCTTAACGCTGCCGGACTTTGAGCTAACGAAGAGCAGTCTACTTGAACACTACATCTAGCACCGCTTTATCGTCCTCTCTTCCTTTCACCTCGAGCGCGGCCCTGGTGACAACTCCACCCCGAGCCAATGCAAGCTGCCATCTCGAATGTGTTTTCGTCCCGATCATCTATGAGACTTCAACGTGGAGCCAATACATCACGCCAATCATCGTCGGTGCGCTATCATTGGACTCACGACTAGCAGCGTCTGCCCACTGCGATAGCTAACCGTGAGTCATAGGCACTGCCGTCGTGGTCATCAACAATGCCTCGAATTCCACTACGACGAGCACCAAATACGACACAGAGATTGTAGTAGGTGGCAAGACTCACGGTGCCTCGGCGTACCTGAAGAACGGTACGCTTGCCACTGGTCCGGCTCCATCAACGACCCAGACGTGGGTTCAAACGCGTCTCGATGGAGGTACCATTGTAGTGTGAGCACAAATGAATCAACTTGCCATGTTTGAGCGACACTGATCTTTGAACCAGTATATACCCCACGCCCTACTTCGAGGTCGAATCTGTTATTTCCTGGGCGGGTACGCTCCCTTACACATCCGATGCCACAACTGCTTGCGCGTCGTGGGGCGGTCGCAGCAGATCAAGGGATCCCATCCCGTATGCACCAACGGCTTCACCTCTGCCGTCGCATCCTGTTTGGCCGGCGCCGTCTGGGACAGTCGACCCTGATGACCCGTATGGCCATTACTACACTTTGGTTCATGATACTAGTGACAGCGACTTCTTGAACGTCACTCAGGTGGAGGAGCTATGGCCTGGCGTCCCGATTCTGGCAAGCATTTACGAAAACTGCACACTGGCACCAATCCTAGCACCAGCTAGTGCAGTCCAATCCGTCACTGCATTGTTGGCAACGAGCACGGCGTATGTCTCTAATCCGCCAAGCACTGTTGCGAGTCCAGTTACAGCTGCGACGAGCCAACCGAAACCTAGCGTGACCGAGACGCCTTCCGTACCAATGGCGGGCGTAGTGTCAGTTGCCGAAGCTGTTTCGCCCGCAAGCGCTCTTTTATCCAACTCAATTGTAACCGCATCAACTCCGCTGTCTTCTGTCACTTCAGTGGATACAGAAGCTGCTCAAAGCGAGAGCGATACATCAAATGCGTGCACGAACGTCGCGTGCTTTGTACTTTCCGCTATTGGTGAAGGAACAACTTCTGCCACACACACATCGGGTGTGTCCCGTGTTGTGCTGAGCGGTACACAAGCATCGACTCCGGCTCCGCAGACACGGGTATCGCAAGAACAAGCATCACAAAGCTTGCCAGGACTTCCGCAGGATGGCGGCAATATCCGAAGTAGTGGTGAGCAGAACGGGGCGTCGGCTGCGGCTGCACAGCAAGCAGCCGTTACCCAAACAACTCCAGTGTTACCAGACATCCCTAGCAGCGCCAATAGAGTTGTATCCTCGCAATCTGGACTGGGCACCCAACAGCAGGCGCCTACACAAGCCATCGCTATTGGCAGCACCGTGGCTACCGCAAATGGACAAGATGGATATGTGATCAACTCCCAAACGCTCTCTCCTGGCGGTGCCGCGGTCACCGTTGCTGGTACGGTTGTTTCCCTTGTACCCGATGGTACCGCAATCGTAGTGAACAAGAAGACAACCCCGATTGCCTCCGCCGCCCAATTGCAGCAGACGGCCGCGCCTGTGATCACCGTAGCGGGCATCACGCTCATTGCCACTTCCGCCTCGGACTATATGGTTGCCTTACAGACACTCTCGCCTGGTGGTCACGCCGTTACCGTCTCTGGTACTGTTGTGTCGCTAGCGCCTGGAGCGACGACTATCGTAGTGGATGGCAAGACATCCCAGATTGCCACCGCTCAATCGCAGCAGACAATTGCATCTCCAATTACCGTGGCAGGCGCCACGCTCACCCCTAACTCTGCCTCAGAGTACCTCGTAGCCTCACAAACTCTCTCGCCTGGCGGTGGCGCCGTAACGGTCGCTGATACCATCTACTCGCTTGCGTCCGGCGGGACGGCGATCGTAGTGAACGGGCATACCACTTCAATTGCTGCCGTGCAGGTGCAGCAATCCATTTTACCTCTCATCACTGTGGCAGGGGCTACGCTCACTGCCGACTCTGCTTTGGACTACATAATTGCTTCTCAAACTCTCTCACCCGGCGGCAGCCCCGTCATCGTCTCCGGTTCCACGTACTCGCTTGCTCCAGGGGGCACAGCAATCGTAGTAAACGGACACACATCCGCGGTGGGCACAATGACGACCGGCAGCGCCTCTTTGGCGGGTGGAACAGATCTTCTGCCTGGTTCAGCCTCTACCATATCCGGCACGACGTATTCGCTCCCCGTCAGCGGAGCGGGCATCTACATAAACGGCATCTCCCAATCTCTACCAACTCCTCCGTCGGGATCAGCAGTCACGCTCAATGGCGTTGTCTTCACGCCCAGCAGCGTCTCCGGGTATATACTCGCGGGACAAACGCTCATGCCAGGGTGCAGCATTGTTGTATCGGACACATCTTACTCTCTGCTTGCTACCGGCTCAGGCATTTATATCGATGGTGCCTCCACTGCCTTCCCTCCTGGCTTCGAGAGTGCACGTTTCTCGCTGGGCACCGTCATCGTCACCCCGACGGCAGTACCGGACTTGGTGGTGGCTTCTCCGAGCGCCGCAGCAAGCGGCAGTGGCAACAATACTGTATCTGACAGTGGTGCAGGACTTTCTGCTACGAACACGAAGGGTGGGAGTCAACAGCTGTCAGGGCCTACTGCCACTGCCGCCGGTACTCCACAGGCCATCTCGGAAGCTCAGACGTTGCGTTCCAATGTTTTGGGATGGATAATGTCTCTGGTGGCTTTCATCGCTTTGATAGCATGGAATGTTACACTGTAATGCAACATGCCGACTCAGCTCCGCACTGAAACCTTCCGAGAGTGCGCCAGTGTTCATATGTGTTCTGGTATGACCGAGTGAATGATGCTGGGTTTGAAGAAAGCCCATCATGATGCGTGGCGAGACTTCGTGATTGCCGTATGCACCCCTCTAGTGTCCGCTACGCGATAGCTGACAAAAGGTAAGCACTCTGACCCCCAGAAGCGGCGGCAGACACCCGCTCTTCAGCGACTCTATCTAGAGCGATCGACGTTCGAGGCTTCGAGATCAAGGCACCGTTATTCAGCAAGACTACACGACAGTGGGTGACCGTCGGATGTCTGCTCATGCCTAGCGTCCTGCAGTGGACATGACGTTGAAAAAACCTTTTGGGACGTCAAGAAGAAGTGGTCAATCGGAGATTTTAGCAGGGTATCGTACGGACTATGATACATTCACCTCAGGCAACGTCCCAGCATTCGCCCGTGTAAGCAATCCTAGCAGCCGCAAAGCAATGACAGTCAGCGACTGAGTGGCACTTTCAGCAGCACCCTCTTCCGCGGCAGCCTTAGCATTCTTGAGCGTCTTGTCCTTCTTCCCAGCGTCACCATCACTGCCATCGCTCCCGCCCTCATCAGAGTTATCCAAAGCCGGCGCACTCGACGTCTGCGAAGCCGCACTCAGCCTGTTGATCAACCTCAACTCCGTCCTCCTGCCCCCAAAAGCACCAGCCTCAACCTCCCTCACCCTCAACATCATCCCCTCAGGCCACTTCTCAAAGAGCTGCCTCACCTCAGACCCCATGCGCTCCAAGACGTGCTTCTCTCTCGAAGGCACAAAGTTGATGCCTTCCACCTGCTCCAGCCGATCGAGCATATAGGGAACAGCAATGTCCTCCTTTGCTTCTTCAATCTTGTGCGGGCGATGCTTCTGAATCACCCACCACGGTAACCGGATGTCTAGCTCAGGCATCGCGTCCAATGTCCCACCTTGCGTGGCGTTCATCGAGTCTTGCAGTTGTTGGGTGAAGGCCTCGATTCTGTCGAAGCCTGAGCGGTGGCGGGTGACTATTTTCATGTACATGGTGCTCGATCTTGTGAAAGCTAGATCCGCGGCTTGTTCTGGGAATAGGACTTGGACTTCTTGTTTACGCAGGTCGGCTTTCACATCGATGATGCGAAGTCGGCCGGTATGGACCTTGGTGTCGATGGTATAAGTTACGGAGATGCGGGGGAGTGTCCGCAGCGCGGCGATGCCTTTGGTGGAGAATGGCGAGGGCATAAAATGGGCGACTAGGTACGGTTTTGCGCGCTCTTTGTTATCATAGCGGGTCCGGGATGCGCTAGAAGGTTGAGCCTGTTGCGCTGATGCGAAATTTTCTGTGGGCGTGAAGTAGGACAACAGTTGGGAGAGTGCAGGTATCTGGTAGGATGTGATGAATGCCTCTGTTAAGTGCGCGGCATCAGACGAAGTCGAACTGCTCGACTTTGCGTGATTGGCGTCTGAACGCAGCAGCACGCAGAACTTTACGGCCCACTGCGACGGTTGGCCACCACGAGATAGTCTCCAGGCTGACTCGCGGAGCTCCTGCGTCGAGTCGCTGTTGTTTGAAGCGATGGGTGGAAGGGTCGATGGCATCGCATCCAGCATGCCCACAAGTCGCTGCCATCTTCTGCGTCCGTCTGTGCCTCCCATTATTGCGTACTCCGGCCTTCGTGTAATCTTCGGCGTAGTTTGTTGCTCAGGTTCGGCACACCTAGCGACAGGAGCCGTGAGTCGAGTGAGCGCCAGGTGATCGTAGCGGCGATGTAGATCCGCGGCTGCAGAGTCGGCCAGGGTCAAATTCTCTGTCTCTGCCGCGTAGGTCTTCAGCGCGCGCTTTCGACCCGCGCCTTCGGAACGGTCGCTTGGCACCACGGCGCTAGTGGTCTTTGGGGAAGGGAGTTGGAGTAGACTCAGCAGGAGACGACGGGTGTGTGCTGCATGCTGCTCGTGTTCGAGCACAGAGTAGATCGTAATCTTGCCACCTGGCTGAGGCTCAATGATGGAACCCGTGAGCTCGGAGACATACTTTAGGTCGTTAGCTCTGAAGAGGTCGTCTAGGCTGTCAGGCCATCCCGTTTGACCGATCAGTGACTTGAAGACGTTCAGATTCATATCAAGCTGTCGTACGCTTGCGAACTTCTTGTGAATTTTTCGGACGACTTCTTCAGCATCTCGCCTTCTCGCAGTGATCCGTAGCACATTATCAGGACGATATGGTCTAACATCCGTAGTACGACGTAGCAGTGGCGACTCGATGAAGCTCTCAAAGCCAGGCTTGCCATCAAATTTCAGGTCAAACAGCATTTTCATCTGCCATGGTTTCAAGTATAGCTCTAGTTCGCCTAGCTGTTGCTCTTCGGAATAGATCGTGACATCCCACGCCAGCCGCATGATCTGGTCGATAAGCCTCGCTTTCGTGGTGCCTAGGTCGCTTTTAGTGAAGGATAGACGTCCGATGCGCTCTTCCAGTGATGTCCGACCGGGTCGCCATTGCGTCGCATGCAGGTCGACAGGTACACTCTTGTCCTTCTTGCGAGCAGGCGTCTGAGCTGGTGGGGACGCAGGCGCGCTACTCAGTGACTGAAGCAAATACCGCGCAAGCTGTCGGGCATTGTAACTGTCCAGTAACGTCTTGCTCAACTTCCCGAACTCGCTCGTCTCAACCACGTTGCCTTCCGGCCTCAATTCGTCAATCGAAGCATTCACCTCTTCTTGCTCGGGAGTCTGCCGCTTGCCCGTGATGGCTGCCTCGATATCCTCTGCGCTCAGCGGTGTACTGCTCGTTTCCGCATCATCCTCTTTCGCTTGTGCCACGACGAGGCGCCTTTGCTGTTTGGGCTCCTCGACCACATCATGAATCAATATCACCTCAGACGGCTTCCCCAGTGAGTTGGTGGCTAACTGTCCGGAGGATTGGCGCTGTCTCCGGCCAGGCTTGCCGATGATGCGTCCCTCGGGATGAATGTGGCGGTAAACATAGTCGCGGTCGGCGTTGCGGCTCCGCGGTCTTCTTTCAAGCTGGGCCTCACTCTCATCTTGCCGATGGTTTGCTGTGGTGGAAAGTTGCCGGAGCCTCCTGGGCGGAGCCGGCAGGCGCTGGGCTCGTAGGCCAGCAAGAACTTGACGGAGCTGACATCGCAGACATGCTGGCGGCGCCTTGATAGAGCCAGGCAGTAGCATATGTTGACAGAATGGAGAGATTCGCGGCACGAGAACCGTGTGCTGGACATATGGAGGTCGGGAGCTCAAGGGACTTCCTGCCTAAGGCATCACAGCCGCGGAAATATTCCTTCGATCTCAGGGGAGGCAATCAAACTCCAACCACACCGTTGACATAGTTAGGCTCGCCAGCCACCAGGCTAACCGACGTTGGTATTAATTGTCCAAGCACTGTTCGACGCCATCTTCCTTCGCCTTCCTCGAACTCGGTATAGTAGCAGTGCGACAGCAGCGGCTGAGCAGTATCGTCGTTTCGAGAGTCGAGAACGCGTGATGTCGGTTGCTGGAAGGGCATCCTCCGGAGCCATGTCTATGGTACGTATAGCAAGTCGTGCGGCGAGGGATGCTTCCGAAGATGTTGCTGAGCTCGCACGGACTCGAGTCTCAAGACGGATTGTCTGTGTATTTACTGCCACACCGGCTGTATACATGCATGACCCAGATCTATTAAGGTCAATCCACCGCTTTGGCCTGGCTTCTAGCCTTCTATGCTATCAGAGCGACCAACCAGTATACATACTAGGATGTAGTGCCAACACGTGCGCCTTAACGACATCGGTAAGGCCTTGACTACTTCGACCGTCTTATTGCAATAAGCCAGCGTCTTATTGAATAAGCTGGTTCGGTCCCGAAGCTGGATAGCTGGAGTGTGCTTATTAGTGTCAATCTTATTTTCTGCCTAAGCTCCCTTTTCTGGAAGGTCTTTGCGAAATAAGCTGAAGCACCTCTCGAGGTGCTTTTCGAGAAAACACGCTGTCTTATTCGACTTCATACCCTTCGGAATCACGTGTTTTCTCGGAGAGACGGGCTCCGAGGCTCCGCACCGCCTAGCAGACCCCTGCCTCCGAGCAGTTCGTTGCTCAAATAGGCCGGCTCAAACAAGCTGAGCGAAGTAGCCAAGGCCTAACGCCTATCAGCCCATGAAGATGGGAGGCCTGACGTTCAAATCTCGGGGAGCTGGGGTTGCGGCACTGCCAACCCGCACTAAACCCTGCGCCAGTAACATGGCCAACATTAGATTGGCTACGACCGTCCTCACTCTATACTAGTCACCTGGGGGCCATCTCTGAGGAGAAAGAGAGCAAAAGCCCGGCTCGCCCTGACATGAGTGCAGTGTGAGGTTTGTGTAACCACTGTCTCTCTTGTTCGCGTGTGCGCTTTTGCTTAACTGCGCTCAGGTTTGAGCGCTATGCTGTCGTTTCTACAGATGTATCGCAACATAGCATTCGCACTTTGCCTGTTAATACCCTCCAGCCATGCTTCTAGCTACGATTTCGGCAATTACACCAACTCGACTACACTCGCTAAATCGACCACAGCAAGGAATGTGAGCCTTAGTCATTCTCTCTCTGTCACAAGCAGCGAGCAGCAGTTATCGAAGACGAAGACCCTTGCACTGGGTTCTTATATTGCAGCTGGACTTGGAGTGTCAAGCACTTCTGAAACGGTGACAGCGTCCGCATCCTCTCCGTCGTCCACGGCTGTGTCAGCCTCCTCAAAATACGTACACAACGTCACCTCGTCGTCTGCTGCTTCTTCTCGATCATTGACAGCTCTCTCGACTGCCTCGGAGGCTGCACGGAACTCGACGACATTCTCTTCCGCGTCGAAGGGGACTTCGACGTCTTCTGCGTCCTTCGGTAAGGCCAACTCGACATCGAGCCGAGACGCGGCCTCGTCATTCTCCGCATCGGGTGTTTCTTCGCCACTCTCTACGCTCTCCCGGAACTCTAGCCTTGGGTCGACCATCAGTTTCAACAAGACAGGTAACGAGCTCACCAAGACTTACCGCCTTACCGCAATCGAATCCCACACCAATGCGATCAACGCCACCGGGTCCGCTACCGTGACGCCATTTTACAATGCAGGCAACATCACGATGTCGCAGGCGATCGGTACTGCCGCCGCAAACGCGAGCATTACGATCGGGCCCATTGTGAAGAACGGCACTAGGTCGGCGAGTGCGACGCCGTTCTATAATGCTGGCAACGTCACGACACATTATGCGACGGGCACCGGCGCTGCGAATGCAAGCATCACAGGTTGGGCCAATGTTACGTACCTCGATCAATGCTGGGCGCAGTGGGAGAGCTGGTGGCCCACGAACGGACTAACCACTACTCTTGCGACCACCGAGACGATCTATACGTCTTTTGCAACCCCACTTACCAGTCTCTATACCTTGGCGAGCGTTCCGGCGACCACCGAGATTATACCACTCGCTTACACAACAACACAACCCATCCTGGACGGAGATTTCACCGTTGGCTACTCAACCGTTGTGTGGGATGATACCACCGTTACGAACACTGCACGGGCAGCAACTACTGTGACGATACCGTTCTCCGCTGAGACTTATACGATAACTACTACATTAACACCCACTGGAGGCTCCCGGCCGAACTGCACGCTCCCGTCAAGTTACTCGAAGTGTCAAAGCCAATGGGAACAGTGGGCGACGACGGCCATCCTTCAACCTCCTCCTTTGCCGCCTCACTCCGAGTAAGTTCTGCACTCCTTGTTTTTTGCTTTAATAGTGGCGTACTAACAGTTGAAAGCTGTTGGCCACAGATCGTGGGTAATAACACGTCCCCGTATACTTACTCAACGCCAGCTTGCTACGCCTCCTGGGCCAGCGCAACCGATGCTTGGCTAGGTTCAATAGACCAGTCTAATAACCCAACGCCCTCGTGTACCCAGGCCGCTGTAACGGGCTCTGTGTGCACGTCGCTGAAAGATGCCTATGTGATGGGGCAGAATCAAGCACTCTGGCCGCCTGAACTTACGATTTCGGAATATGCTCCACAGTTTTCTCAAGGCTGGTACAAGTATGGGTGGCTCTGCAGATGAGAGCGCGCGTATCATACGCTGACATTGGGTTGTAGGTTTCTACTTGACAGCGCAGGACCTAAGACATGGTATTGGCCATCGACGCAAGCCTTTGCACCGGGATGTAGCTTGGGCTGTGGCAGATGCGCTATAACTGTGCGTGACACAACGACATACGAGGCGGACAGTATGCTAATGCTTGTTCAAGGGCGGCTCGATCCAACTTCTATACTTCCCTCCTGGCCTATCCCATCCTGCTACAGGAGAGGTTGTTGCAACGACGCTCGGGACCGTGATGACAAGTCCAACCTACTACATCTCTTTCGCCTCCGTATTTGCCTCTAACGCATGTAACAACGTCGGCCCTACACTCACATCAACAATTATCCCGGTGCCCACTGAATACCAGCTGAGTTCCATCTGGGCGGTGCGTATACAAATACTTTGGATGCCAGTGGGACTCTGCTGATCCCTGGATTGCTGTAGGAACCGTTACTGTGCACCGGTAGCAAGACGAGCGAACTCGCTGAGATACAGACATGGCTAGCACCGCTAAACGTGACTGATTTAATGCAAACGCCGCTGCCGTACAGCATCTACTCTTCGGCGCCGTTCTGTGCATCTCAGATGTTTGAGACTTGTGGGAACACGTGCAACTACAACAGCAATATCTCGTATGCGCCATTGCTCGCTTTGCCGGAACAACTCTTGCAAGAGCTTGATCCTGCTTGGGCGTCCTGCTCGGCGGACTTGCGGGGAGTCTACGATCCGTACGTATATACAATGTCAGCAAGCACGTCAGAAGACATACGCTAACACTACTTAACCATTGCAGACCTAAAGCATTGACGCCAGCCACTGCTGTTGTTGGGGTCAGCACTGCGGCTGGGGTATCGCACACAGTCGCCGCCACACCAGCATCGGCAATCACTACCCCTAGCCCATCCCAGACTGCGGCACCTGCTAGCGGACAGGTTGTAACGATAGCGCAGGCAAGCCAAACGTCTGTGGCAGACTCAAACACACCAGCAAAGAGCTCTGTTGGCAGTGCTGCGGCAAGTCCTTCTTCGCGCGAGGAAGCAAGTGCATCATCTGCAAATGCAGACTCTGATACAGCCGGACCGGCTCAGACGACGGCGACCATAGGTGATAACTCTCCGGGCACGACCGTAGCGACAGAACAGACAGCTGCCTCCAGCGTCGGTGGTCAGACATCCAATGGCAATGGAGAAAGTTCATCAGCTCAAAGTGTATCCTCAGCCGACCCAGCGGGCGTCCTTGTCTCCTTGCTTGGAGATACGACAACCCAAGACCCTGGCTCTGCGACGGCATCTACTGGACAAAATACTGAAGAGCAGTCACCAACAACCACCAATGCACTGAGTGTGCTATCCCAAGCAGAGGGAGGTTCTAGTGTCGATCCGACAGCTACGAACGGCGGGCCTACTTCCAAGGCTCAATCAAGTGTAGACGAAACTACGGCTGCTGACCCTGATAGCACTGGCAATGCATCTCCTGCTGCTACCACACCTGAGCCCGCGCAACAGTCACAGGGTGCATTGACGACAGCTTCGGTGCCTCCATCAAGTGCAGATGCAACGACGCCCGCAGACCCAGAGAGCATAGCGGCAACGACAGGAGATGCTACAACACTGGATCCCGCACAACAGTCACAGGGTACATTAGCGGCAATTTCGGCGCCTCAAGTAAGTGCCGATGGAACGACGCTTGCTTCAGAGAGCACAGCGGCAGCAACGGGAGTTGCTGCAACACTGGATCCCGCGCAACAGTCACAGGCTACGCCAACGGCGGCTCAGGATCCTAAGAGCAGTGGCGGCAATACCGCGGTTGCTCTCACCATCGGGTCAAGTGCCATCACTGTGCAGACGAAATCGGGTGGCGGAGTCGTGATTGGTACAGCCACTTTGCAGAACGGCGATACAACTGAGATCAACAGCACGCCCGTCTCGGTAGCTTCGAATGCTATTGTCGTAGGCGGAGGTAGCAGCGGTGACCGGGCTGCGTCGACCATCTCTCTCGCAACGCTAGCCCCAGGTGCTTCCAGCGATAGTGAAGAGCCCACGGTTGCTGTTGTCACTGTTGGAGGTTCTGTTCTTTCTGCCAGTACTGCAAGCGGTGCGGTTGTCCTGGGCACCAACACTTTGTCCGCAGGAGGACCAGCACAAACTGTAAACGGCCAGACCGTCAGCGCGGCAAGTAACGGACTCGTTGTCGGCTCCAGCACAATCGCGCTTGCAGGATCTGGTGCAAACTCGGTTGGGGATCCTGGTGAAACGAGCGTTGCCGTGGTCACAGTAGGCGGATCAACTATCCCTGCTAGTACCGCCAGTGGTGTAGTCGTTCTCGGCACGAATACCCTGTTTGCGGGAGGCCCGGCACAGACTCTCAACGGCGAGACTGTTAGCGTAGCAAGCAATGGAATCGTTGTTGGCTCTAGCACAGTTATGCTTGCCGGTTCTGCTGCAAGCTCGGCTGGTGATCCGGTTCAGACAGGCGCCGCCTTGATTACCGTCGGCGGGTCAACTCTAGCAGCAAGCTCGACTGGGGATGCTATTGTACTGGGGACGAACACACTATCGGTCGGTAGTCCCGCTCAGACGATCAATGGGCAGCAAGTGAGTGCAGCAAGCAACGGCGTCGTTGTAGGCTCAAACACAATAGCGCTTGCGAGTCCAGCGCCCACCTTTGCCGGCACTGCGGTTGTTACCATTGGTGGATCAACACTTGCAGCCCAATCATCCGGCAACGTCGTCATCGTGGGTACCAACACGCTGTCTGCTGGAGGATCGGCTCAAACAATCAATGGACAGCTGGTCAGCGCGGCAAGCAATGGCATCGTTGTAGGCTCGAGCACAGTCAGTATCGGACTTCCAGCTGCCGCTTCACTCGGCAATGCAGGGTCGACAGGGACCGCTGTCGTGACGATTGGAGGTTCGACGCTTAGTGCACAGTCATCCGGCAACGCCATCATAGTGGGTACGAATACCTTGTCTGATGGTGGATCTGGTCGGACTATCAACGGTCAAGTCGTGAGCGCAGCGAGCAATGGTTTGGTTATTGGGAGCAGCACCGTCGCATTAGCCTCACTGCAACCCGTTGCCGCAGTCACTGGAATCACCATCCATCGATCAAGCTTAGCGGTTAGCTCCACTGGCAACGCTGTTGTTCTAGGCACGAATACTCTATCGGTAGGAGGATCTGCAGGGACCGTCAATGGCCAGCGGGTAAGCGCAGCAAGCAATGGCTTGGTCATCGGAAGCAGCACTGTGGCGCTGACTTCACCGCAACCCACGCCCGCCGTTACTGGAGTCACCATCGGTGGATCAAGCTTGGCGGTTAGTTCTACCAGCAACGCTATAATTCTGGGGACTAATACCTTGTCGGTTGGTGGCCCTGCCGAGACTGTCAACGGCCAGATCGTCAGCGCCGCGAGCAACGGCTTGGTGGTGGGGTCTCCTACCTTGGGATTGTTCGGAGCCTCCATCTCAGCTCCATCGGCGACACAACAGACATTCATCATTTCGGGCCAAACTATTACCGCAGTGTTCACAGGCGGAGCGACTGTTCTCTTCGAGGGCACAGCCAGCGCTACACTAGGTGCTTCGGGAGCCACCTTGAACGATGTCACTCTGAGTACTGCGAGTGGCGGCATTGTTGCGGACGGCAGTACCGTGCAACCAGTTGGCGCTACAGCTCATGCAGTGACGGAAGCGGTCTACACAGGTTCGAACGGTGTGTCAGTGACTATCGTCCAGCAAGGTTCTTCTGCCATCGTTGAGGCTGGCGGTTCGACGAGTACGATACCTTTCGGCTCTCAAGCGACAGTTGGTGGACAGACGATCAGCCTTCCCAGCGGCAGCAGCGGTGCCATTGTTGGCGGTTCTACCGTCGCTTTCTCCACAGTATCGAACGTTGTAGTAGGCGCTGTGGTGACAGAAGCAGTTATCTCAAGCTCGAATGGTGGTGAGGTCACCGTTTTGCAGCAAGGGTCCTCTTACCTGGTTGAAGAGGGAAGTATCACAGCTACTCTCGCCGCTGGCGCCGCCACTACATTGAATGGCAATGCTATTACAGTACCTACTAGCGGCGGCATCGCTGCTGTCAATGGCAACACTGTGGCACTCTCAGCTCAATCGACGCAGAGCCTAGCCAACGCGGCGCAGACTGAAGCAGTTATTTCGGGTGCCAATGGTGGTGAGATCACCGTTGTGCAACAGGGCTCTTCTTATCTGGTTGAGGAAGGAAGCACCACGGCTACTCTAGCTGCTGGTTCCAGCACCACCCTCAATGGTAATGTGATTAGCGTACCGACGCTCGGCGGCGTTGCTGTAGTGAACGGCAACACTGTGCCCCTCTCGACTCAATCGCTTCCAATCATCGGCAATGCTGTGAAGACAAATGCAGTCGTTACCGGTGTTCGCGGCCAGCAGGTCACCGTCTTACACAAAGGCTCGTCTTATATCGTTGAAGATGGCAGTAGTACGGCCACAATAGCTGCTGGCTCTGCTACGGTGCTGAATGGAGATACCATCAGCGTCCCGACTAGCGGCGGCGTCGCGGTCGTTGACGGCCAAACTGCTTCTTTGGCCGTGGTAACACAAGACGCGGCCACAGAGGCAGTAGTTACCGGCGTCAGTGGTCAGCAGGTCACCGTATTGCAGCAAGGATCGTCCTACGTTGTAGAAGACGGCAGCAGTACGATCACACTAGCTGCCGGCTCTGCCACGGTGCTTAATGGAAATACTATCAGCGTCCCGACTAGCGGCGGGGTCGCGGTTGTCGACGGCCAAACCGCTTCTTTGGCCACGGTAACACAAGCGAACAGTGCGGCCACAGAGGCATTCGTTGCTGGCACTAACGGTCATCACATCACCGTGCTACAGCAAGGCTCGTCCTACATTGTAGAGGACGGCAGTAGTACGGCTACCATAGCTGCTGGCTCTGCCACAGTGCTCAATGGAGACACCATCAGTGTCCCGACCAGCGGTGGTGTTGCCATCGTTGACGGTCAGACGGCTTCTCTGTCAACGCAAATAGCGACAGCTAGCATCGAGTCCGAGGCAGTGATTACCGGTTCCGATGGTCATTCCGTGACTATTATCCAGGAAGGGTCCTCCGCTCTGATCGAGGATGCAAGCACGACTCTCACACTAGTTGCTGGCGCTCAAACCACACTAGACGGGGCTACGATCAGCTTGCCGAAGTCCACTGGCGGAGTTCTCGTCGATGGAACGGCTGTGAGACTGACAAAGACTAGCGTGAACTTCACCTCTCGCCATTCCTCAATCACGAGTGGCAGTGAGTTGTCACCAGCTACACACTCGCCCCACCACTCTACTAAGACCGGCTCGGGTGCCAAGGTTGCTGCGCCAGTGTTCGCAGTTCTGAGCTTGTTTGGGCTTTTGCTATGGATGTAGACTTATGGGTAATAATGAACATGTTTCAACGGTCGCGGAATGAGATGGGATGCAAGTGGTAATTGCTGGATGTAGCAGCGACATAGACTACTTGTACAGAAGATAATATCAGCTTACTTGCATGGTTCTTCAGTGGGACATTATGAGTGAGCTCCAATTAGTGGATACTTGAATGGTGACGTGAGATCGTCGAAGCTAGGTTGACGAAGGTCAGCAGATGCGACTTGCTGTGAGAGCTTTGTATGGTGGGTTTTCAGCAAGTCCGATTAGGTCTCGCATCCATGGAAAGTACAAGGCGGGACGGACTGTGGTAGTAGTCCTGAGATACTGCACTTCGGACGCAGTCGCGTAAAGTTCACAGTGACTGATGGTCTTCCCATTTTAGCATGAAGCCGATAATGCAAGCCCTCACATGGGCTGTCACAAATGAATTCCCGTTGACCAACTCACCGTGAACTCAACTCTCGGTCAGAGAACGCTACCTTTGCAGTACCGCTTGATGGTGATCTTTCTGCTCAGTAGCGAGCTAATTTGCACATGGTCTATCATTGTCTTTATGTCTAGATTACTAGGCTCTCCCTAACACATCTAGGGCTAGTGCAAGGTCGTGACAGTCGTCAAAGCTTTCGGCGGGGTGGAGGAAGTTCGTGAGGTCGTTGTCGCATCTTGTTATGAGAATGTCGCACAGTCGTCATTGAGTGGTGTGCGGCTGTGTGGAGAGCATTCACTGTCTCCGTAAAGCCATCTAAGGGTCAATGAACCTCCCGCACTCGACGACTCTAGCTACAGCTTCCACATACTCAGCAAGAGGCATATCATACGATGAAGTGTTATCCAAGTATGCCCGCCCCGACCCATCCTGGAGCCCACGTTCCACCGTTATCAAACAGTACGAGATACCACACTGCTATCGTGACAAAGCTTAAGATAGCTGTCGCGATCCAGGAGGTATCATATGATTCTCCTTCGTAAAAGTTGTACGCCATGGTCTGAGGCTCAATTACATACGTCTTGTAGACGGTAAACACAGCTCTCAGCAGGTCCTTTGATAAGCCGTAGAGCAAGCCCCGGAGCGAGAGATGGTGTTGTCTTGATGACGGCGGAGCGGCCGTGGCGGATTCTTTCTCCAAGACTTGCTCTTGGGACGCAGCATGGAACGGACTCGTGTCGCGGCCCGTCGTACGTGGTGCTTCGACCTCATCGCGCGACACCGTAGGTGCACTGTCGTGTCCCAATCGCCGCAGAAGCAGCTTAGAGCAAGCGTCCAAAACTGTTGCAAGCCCGAAGCAAGCCAGGCGTACGAACACCAGCAAGGCAACGGTGAAGACTACGACCCTCAACAGTTCCGGAGCCGGAGGGAAGATGTTCGTCTGTGCTGGTTGCGACGTACGGTCCAACTGGAAGATGCCCGTCAGATACCTGCAGAGGGTGAGGAAACCGACCAACATCTGCATCATTTGTGGAAGGCGGATATGGAACACCTCCAGACCGACGGCTATGGTCAGGTAGATAGCAATGAGCCAGTAGTATCCGGTTATGATATCTTGTACAAGGTCGTGAGAAGACCCTGACAGTTGGATGCCACCGCCGCCTACCAAGTCGTAGGAGATGTGGTACCAGAGGGAGAAGGCCAGGAGGCTGTTCAGTAAGCAGCGGAGTAAGTGGCATCCGGTCATGTAACTCGGGTGACGGCCTCGGATGTCCTTGGCGTACTCCGGACAGTTGAGCGTCCGATGCTTTTAGAGTGAAAGTTTGAGCGAAGCTGACTACCGAAGAGCCAAGAAAAATGGCTGCCAGAACTTGTGCGAGAGGAATCCCACGCATACTGAATAGCTTGATGGCCTGAGGCAGAGCTCCCAACACAAACAGAGCTACGCGCATAGTCATTGCGCTCGGGCTCTTGTGCCGGTACTCCGATGGAAGCTCCTCATTCCTGCGTCGGTTACGGTGTATCACAGCCAACTCGGCGACCATGTCGATGAGGCATACCACGGGTGACGAGCGGTGTGGCCATAATGAGTCTTCGAGGCCGTCACCACTAGATGTGACTTTCTGATTACTGCTTTCGATGCCACTCCCCACGTAGCCGTAGAAGGACGGCTGAGACATTGCACTCAGTGCCAAAGTGGCGAGAGCCCACAAGATGCTGACTCCCGAAGCTTGGGACGCCTCTGAGGTGGTGGAAAGGTCTCTCGGAAATGCGGCGTTTGGTTCCATGTTGTGGCGACGACAAGAGTACGTGGCTGAGAGATCGAGTAGTAAGGCTCTAAATAGAGTGATGATCAAGTTGTGTAGGAGAAGGGAGTATAGAGGCGTGAGTTTGGGATCTATACTACTCGGTAGAGCTGGAGGCCTGAGTGGCAGTGCACCTTAGCCTCTGGCTCTCGCAGCGATAGTCTTCGACCACAGCAAGAGATAACTCACCATTGCTAGCACAGTTGTGGAGCTTGATGTTTGAGTCAATCAAGCATGTAAATTAGGACTTGCTGTGAGATGATTCTTGGAGACTTACTCGAAGCTAGCTGTGAGCATGTCTGTTCATCGGTCGAGTACATCCCATCTAGTACCGGTCGGCACCGAGCGGCACCGTGGATAAAGGCATCTTACTTCAGATCCCTCCCACTTACTTGGTAGTGGGAAAAGAGGTGGGTGGCTGTAGCATCGTCAACGGGCACACCACGCATAGGAGGCACAGCAGGAAGAGAGAGTGGAAGAGAGCAAGGTGGAGCGGAGTAGGTTCCGCTTCGCGAAGAAGGCGTCTCCTTTGCTGGAAGTGTTAGCTCTTGCAGGTCCGAAGAGCATATGCGGCCTGTAGTCTCCATCGGACCGACGCTGTCGATATCAGTATGGAAGCGCGACAAAACCACTGAGGGCATTGAGGTGTCGCCACACGGCACAACCTCGTATACCCCCGCCACCAATACTCCGGAGGGAAATAGGATGGAGATGACGCTAGTGGTGGACGGTTAGATGCTGAGGAAGTTCACTTGATGCAAGGCCCAGGACATGGTTTGGCCGAAGTTCACCGCGACGACAGCTTTGATGAGGTAGCACGGGGCTTTTTATTGAGTGAAAATGGTGAGTGGAAACGCTGATGATGGTGTTGCTGTGGATTGACGAGAGGTCTGCTGCTGGAGATGCTGGAAGAGAGAAGGAGAGATCTCATCTGGCTCTTGTATGGGAACCCTAATGACAATGAGTAGACATATTGTAGGTTGGCAGTGGTTAAGCGTATGTTTCATCGCTGCTCGTATACTGACCATACAATCCTTATACCAATCATCTTTTGACCTTAGTGTAGAAGGTAGCATGGCACACTTGGACCAGCAGCATACTGCGTGCTGCGTCACAGTCCAAGTAGAGGGATGTTCGCCCGCCTACGTAGCGATGCAGTCGTTCGAATAGCTACTATTGAGGTCGCACTAGCCGGGGCGTACAGAATTTTTAAGCTACGGCTGCTGTAAAGAGCCGTGCTCTTCGTTCACTAAACAGTAACAGTAGACTTTCTAAGGTGCGGCGAGAGCAGCGGTATCGACGTCGAAAGCTATCGTGCCGAACAACTCAGATATCTATGCGTCCGTGGCGTCGACGTCGGTAGTCACTGATCACACCTTCTTCTATGGGTACACTGTTCTTTCCCGTAATTGCGCTCCGATATCGTCGTGGTCTACTTGTGGAAGGTACAAAGTAGAAGGACATGGAGCTCGAAAGATGCCGTCAATTGATCCAATGGGAAGCCGCGATACTATACTATAGATATATCGTAATCTAAATCACTTTTCAACTCCACACCTACTCGCAACATACATGATCTAGCCTTTTCGCCGCTCGAGAACATTGGCGCAAAAGCTGCTCAACGTTATCTTACTTCGCATGAGGCTGTAGTTGACTCGATCAATGCTCATGTTGGCCAAGCAGACCGTAAAACGAACTCGCGATCTCTGCACAAAGAAACTGGCGGAACCGCATCTGAGTATGTCCTCCCTTCGGCAGGAGTTTCGGCGCGGTTGCTAGAGGTAGCTGAGAAAGGCGCCGCCGCAAGCTAAGCCAGTGCCTACAATATATAATATACTACCAGCCTCTTGGTCGCCGACTACGGGCTACCCACTTTCCCGTGGTGTTGAACTAGACCTACGTGTCTTCGGTAGAGTAGTAGAGATGATAGCAAAGCACCTCGGACATATCATGACCATTATTAGTATATAAGGCCTGAGGTACGACCTGATGTTTCGCACCCACACCATACTCCGTTCGCTTGGGTCACCCTTCTGGTTGGGAACGTCGAGAGGATCGTGGCATATCTCTGTCCCAACACCTCATGGGTCTCAGTCCTAGCTAGCCTCTACGCCACGTCGGCAGGAGCAGCACCACTATTTGGATCGTCCCCAACGCAGAACGAGGTGCCTTCGGGTGTCATTGAGGCTCGAGTCGGACCTTCCTGGGCGTTGAAGAATGACTGTTCGTTTACCGTGTTCGCGCAGTATGCCGTCTCGGGCAGCAGCGCCAATCCAGTCCGCACGATCGCACCGGGTGCTTTGTTCAGCGGTGCTGTGGTAGGTTTAGGCTCTCGCGTTTGCAGCATCACCCTATTCGGGTTTTGCGGATGTGGGTTCTTTGAGCTAACGGTCGGGTATTTATCGTAATATGGGCAGGGTGGCTTTGATGTCAAGTTCGGACCGCTTTCCACGTTCACGTCGCCGTATCAACTTGAGTGGGAGACGGAAGACGCTGGTAGTGAGGTTTTAGCGGCTGATGGTGCTGAGAATTTTGGCAAGAAAGTTACTGTGATGTGAGTTTCACCCCCTGTTCACTTTCTTGGGCCACTTGGAGGGCTGACTCGGTTTCACTGACTGGACTGACTTCGAATTGTAGCCCAAGCCTGGCGAATTGCGCAACGATCTCCACGGACAGTGAAGGGGACGCCGATTGCAGTGCCGCGGGGACTTGCCCCGATCAATTGTATAGCTGTGCCGGAACGCCGAGGTGGACGATAAACACGTGCGTGTGAGCATAGTGGGTGCGTAGGTGCTGCGATAGTTAGCGTCGCACAATTAATGATTAACGGTTCTGAACGCTACGAGTTTTACATCTTAACGTCCAATATCTATCGTGCTGCGCAACTTCGTGTACTAGTAGGAAACATTTTGTCGTGACCAAGTAGTACTCCGGTCTTCGTACTTTACCCTCCGACGGTGGAGGAGGCCTGAGGGCCCATGGTCAGTTAGATGGACCGATATGCAAGGTGGACAAGCCTCTACTTTGTTTGGGGGCGCGAACACGGAAGACGTCTCTGTTGTTGAAAGCTGAATATGCATGGTTGGGATGTTCATTGTAAGGCGGGCGTATGTACATGATCGCCTCCTGCGTCTCCAGCGCTTTCGCACTACCGACGTGTTCCTCCTTCTTATTCGTGTTCATGCTCTCATGGTCCATGTCTTCGTGTGTCTCGTGTAACAACGCATCATCCACTTCCATCTCTTCATGCTATGCTCACCTCACGATTCCTGCCTATCCAGTTCCGGGTAATGTCGGAAGATACCCATGCTATACGGCAGCCGCCTCTTACTGCTCAGGTATCCTTTCAACCCACTCTCTTGCTTGATGTTGTCGTAGAATGGTCCCAGCAAGTCCGAGAACTCAGACTCCCGGGCTTTCATCTCCTTCGGGAATGCGAAGTAGAGGCCATCAAGCACTTGCCAGACGGTCGTGTCGGCGTATGTAAGCTTGTCGCCAACGAAATACTTGCCCTGCCCACCTTCACTCTTCTCGTTATGTTGAAGGACGCGGGAGAAGTAGGAGAGGAACTTCGGGATGCGGGTCTCGCGGACGTCTTGCGCCTTCTTCAATGCTTCATCTTTCTGGTCTTCGTAGTACTTCATCACAGCAATCGGATGGTGCGTATCATGGACCTCGTTGTTAAGATCGAGTGCAGTGAGCGCGAGCTGCTGGACGTGATACTTCCCTGCTTCATCCTCGGGCGCCATGCCCAGTTTATCGCCCAAATAGAACAGGATATTAGGCGTCTGCGCGATCACCAGACTCCCTTTCCCATCTTTCCCTGCCCCAGGTACACGTAACGCAGGTGGGGAGAAGACAGGCGGGTTCCCGTCCGCAGACTCGGTGCCCTTG
>Ga0058704_10000398_pt1 | contig 23005 bp, 14 predicted proteins | sample AgamicMgSfe_FD_71363 | JGI IMG/M metagenome (GOLD analysis project Ga0058704, IMG submission 71363) | Agave microbial communities from Guanajuato, Mexico - Mg.Sf.e | ecosystem: Host-associated > Plants > Phyllosphere > Phylloplane/Leaf | place: Guanajuato, Mexico | collected 2012-05-30
GGGATGAGGTGGTGGAGGAGGGGGATGAGACGGATCGGGAGGGTCAGGCGCGGAGTAAGCGGAGGCGGACGGAGAGTGAGAGTGAGGACCGGGAGGAGAGGCCGATGTTGAAGGAGGAGGTCGAGTTGGCTAGGCTGCTCAAGGAACATGACGAGGATGATCCTATGAAGGCTTACTTGGTCAAGGAGAAGAAGGCTGAGGTGGAGGAGGCGTTGAAGGCGGTTGTCAAGCACAAGGATAAGGGTCGGGAGAGAGACGGGGAACGGGAGAGAAAGCACAGGCACAGACACCACCGGTCACGACGAGAGGGCGGGGAGAAAGACGATGAGCGGGATGGGAGGAACGGACATCGATCAACGCGGAGGAATAGGTCGGAAGACGACGATGAGGGTGAGCGCAGACGCCGTCACCGGTCTCGGCGCGAGCGCTCCGTGACACCAGCGTCGGCCGACGCGGACGAGAAGGCTCGCTCACAGACGGCGAAAGTCAAGACTGAGCGAGGCGGAAGAGGGAAGAGATCGACGCCGAAGACAATATCGGTCCCCCTCCGATGAGTCGCGTAGCAGGGATCAGAATCGTAGACGATAGCATATGTCTTTTGTCGCGAGATCACCCGACTGCAGACCACGGGACCGCCCGAAGGTCGACGGTAAAATGGCACTTGTACCAAACGCTGCGTCTCACCGTGACGCATGCAGCGGTTCACCTCGCATCTCGGCCTCAAGTCGTAGCGGGCTCTGATTGTATAAGCACCGCTGTAACGCCGCATCAGAATGTCTCCGTGGTATCATCAGAACGTCTCCTCCTCGCCCGCCGCCTCGGCCTCGGCTTCCTGGGGTATCTCGAATCCTTCCTGTTGGAGAGAAGAGCACCGTCAGCGACCAATTCACTCATGCCCAAACGTAAGCGAGCACACCCACGAACCTCTGTGGAATACAGAATCGTCTGTATCTGCTTGAGCAAACTCCCCTCTTCTTCCTCCAGAGCGGGATCGGCCTCCATCGCTTGTTGGATCAAGAGCTCGATATCCCGTAGCTTGCTGAAGTAGAAATCCCGCTCCCGCTCCAGCCCTTGCACCGTCTCCATCAGCTCCGCATTCTTCTGCTGTAAAGCCGCACTCGCAGCCCCACCGCCCATCTGTCGGCTACCAGATCGGGGCGCCGCAGCTCCCGCACCTGCCGCTGGCCGTCTCGCCGCGGTAGTCCCAGTACCGCCCGTCCGACTGACCGGCGGCGCGGCCGGCGACCCTCCTCCCGCCGCTGCACCCTTCCGCCTCCCCACCGCGTCGTAGTCGCCGCCCGGGTAGTACTGATCCCAGTAGCGCTTCGTCCACTGCAGGAACTCCAGGTTGTCCTGCATCTTGCATTTCACCAGCTGCTCGGTGGGGACGGGCCGGTCGACGGCGTGTTTGCGGAAGGTGTTGGAGAGGATTTTGAAGTTTTCGAGGTAGGCGTACTCGGCGTTGACGTTGAACTTGACGCGCGACATGGGCAGGTCGAGGAAGATGCTGTCGTAGATCTGGCAGAATGCGGCGCTGGGGCAGGACGTGTTCAGTGGTCGTTCTTTTCTCTCGTCGCTCACCTGAAAAGGACTGAAGGAAGATTAGGCATACCCGGTACCGCACTGCTCGACCTTGGTCAGGTTCAATTGGAGCAGGCCGTTCAGCCAGGCCAGCAGCTCCTGCCTACGCACGGCTTGATCAGTACCATCACAATCCGTTCCCTCAATATAACACCAGACGAACCTTGACTCCCCCATTTTGAATTTCTGGGTGTGTATGATCGCGTTAACGCCCAACGTTACTTGCGCGATTGTTGATGATGAAGGGGGAATAAACGTTCGTTTGTTTGGATAGACGTGTGGTTTAACGACTTGCAGCCAATCACGAAAGCGGCATGTTTCGCCAAGCCAAGGGTCCCTCGCGCGTCCCACAATACGCTCGCACGTGACACAGTCTCTTGACCTCAATCTGCTTCTTGTGAACATCCGATCTTGTTAGTCCAGCTGTCACGCAATGGCGCTCGACCGGCACCAAACCAGACCATTGAACATATGATGGTATGGCAATCAAACGAACTCGGAGGCGAGATTGTCAAGCTAAAAAGGGAAAGCCTTCAACTGTGATGATACTACATTGAAACGCAGTATACAGAATACTCAGGATGTGAACGGACATAATCTAGAGATCATGGCGCGTCCGATGTCGAAGCTCAGCCATCGTCTCCAGCCTCTCCCTCCTTCTCCTCCACCTCAAACGTCAACCCGCCAGCCTCCTTTCCACGCGCATTCTGCATCCGCACCTTATACTTCCCACTGTTCCAAAGGTCCTTGATCGTCAGCTCCCTCGTCCTGCCCAAGGACTCGATATCACCAATGCGGGTCAGCGTGGCCTCCAAGAACTCATCGAAGCCTTCCTGGCCGCAGATCTCGCGGAAGGCGTTCATCATCGGCACACTATCCGCCCGGACCATGGCATTGCTGTCAATGGTGAAGACGTTGATCGCGTCGTAGCCCTGGATGAAGTCCGCGCGGGTCATGACCTGCCGGCTCTCATGCAGCGGCATCTGCGGGAGGATGTGTCCTTTGACGGGGTCGTAGGTGGAGTCCATCACCTTCTCGCGGTCCACCAGGGCTTTGGCGAGGACCATGGCGGCCGAAGCGTACTTTTGTTGGTCCATGACGTCGTCGTCCATTTCGGCGCCGAGGATCCAGCAGTTGTTCAGGAACCAGGTCTTTTCCGTTTGGCAGATGTCGTTGGCCGTCTGGAGCATGTCGTGGGATTTGGCGACTCGGCCGAGGTAAGAGAGGCGACCGCCGACTTTGTTGTAGACTTGCTCCAGGACGGCCTGCTCCGGTCGACCGCCGTAGAACTTGGCACGGTAGTTCCGGAGCGCTTCCATCGACTTTGGCTTGCTGAGGTCGCGGATGGGTATCACGTTCATGCGTGTGGCGTACTGCTTCAGCCGCTCGTAGATCCAGTAATCGTCGCTGTTGAAGATGACCGTGGCAAGGTTGCTCGCCGCCCACTGCTCAGCTCTCTGCTGGAGTAATTCGAGTAGATCCCGACCTGCTTCATCGCTGCGGAGGAGATGAGTCGAGTTGATGATCAAGATCAGTGGCCGTCCAACCCGGTCTCGGCGCTTGAGTGCGACCTTTTCTAGCTTGTTGAACGCACGCTCGACGTCCAGCAACGCGCTGGCGTCTCGCGGACCTCGAATGGAGAAGAGAGCGCCGATGTTGTCTTCGTGGTACTCGAAATCCAGTGCTTTCCCGAGCCGGATACGAAAGATCTCCGGGTCGGCGTGCGCCTCGAGCATGGCACAGCCTTCGCCGTCGATCTTAGCCATGGCGTCGATCAACATGCTGGATTTCCCGGTACCTTTCTCCCCTACGAGGAGATGATACTGACCCCGTACACGTCCGGCGACGATGTCGTTGATCAGTTGCTGCTCGTCGCGTAAGACCCAGTGTTCCCGGTGTTGATCCTCGTCTACAAGGACCATGCCGCCCGTCGCCGAGCCTTGCTTCGCTGTGGCGGCCAGGTCTAGGACGGGGTCTCCGGGTTTGAAGGCGTTTTCCATCTTCTGTAGAACCATGCGCTTGTAGTAGATATTGTAGCCGTAGCCAACCGCGCCGAGGATGGCCACCGACGCGAAAGTCGTCAAGGCAGATTCGAACATCTTGAACACAGTCGGACCCCAGGTGAAGGCGTTCGCGCCTCCATTGGTCTGCTTCGAAGACGACCGTGATCCTTCGTCATCCTCATCCTGCTGTCCTGGCAGCTGGGGCCCGATCGGAGACGAACTGGCTAGTCGTTTCTGGCCTTGCAAGAATGCACGGTCGACTGTCGCTATCCTAGCCGTTGGAATTGTTGATGGTGTATACAGAACACGGTTGCGACATGGAAAGGAGAGAAGTGTGGTGAATGAGGGTAAAGGGGAAGTCAGCCCCCAAATCCTCGACCCCATGATCCACCGAGGACCTCCAAGGGCTCACATCACGTTGGAGGAATGGCTTGTCATGATCTCCACTCTAATATTCCCAGTGTGTTCACGCCGTGTGAAAAGAGGGATGATGTGGTCGAAGAGACAGACACGCGACACGAGAGATGGTGAGTTAGGCGGCGCCGTCGTGAGACAGACAAGCGTTCAGCATTGGACGGGACGGTCCAGCGCCAAGGAAGCCTTCACCGAGAGCAGACAATCGAACATCATTCGAATATCAACGATTGTACAGCCTGTCGAGGAGCAACGAACACGATGGAGGATGTGGTGCACACGGACTAAGGGAAGACAGTGGGCGTTTCCCGCTCTCTCATCGGAAGTATTTCAAAGTTGTTTCCCTCACGACCGGATGTAATGATGAGGTGGAAGTGTCATCGTCGCCCACCTCAGGGGTGGGAGTTGCTTGGGCGTTTGAGAGCTCTCGGTTGATCTCGGGACGGCGAGCTGGGGCCAATAGCAAAAAGTTCAAGCACATGGCATACATCACCCTACTCCCGTCTCTCTCCCCTCCACCCTCACCCACCCACTGTACATTACCACCGACGCTGTTGTATAATATTCATTCTCCTTGCCGCTTCTCCTGTGTCTTCCGTTTGCGCCCTACCCTCACCGAGACCGACCGTCCGCGTTGCTGCGATTCGAGCCTGAAGAGCTAGGGTCGAAAGAACTTTGATATGGCAGGGACTAACAATGAAGCCGTTCACAGTAGGTCCAAGCCTGGGACCACCTCCGTAACGTCGGGTGGATGGCGGAGGACGAATATGACAGAATGGGTAGTGACATGAGTACAGCATCCGACTCCAAGCAACAGGCGAATGGCGTAGACTCGGCCGCCGATGATCACGCGACACCACGTGCCAACGGCACTCTCGGTAACGGCGTGCCTGCCGATGAGTCCAAGCAAGATGGCGAGGGGGATGACCCTTCGCAGCCGGTGGAGAACGTTTTCCAGCTGACCGTCCGCCTTCCACACTCGCCAGGCCAGACCCAAATAATGGTCTCCACCCAAGAGCAGGTGCAGGACATCCGACAATCGATCGTCGACACGCCGAATACCTTCCAATATTCCTGTTTTCACCTCGAACACAACGGCAAGCGCGTCAATGATTTTGTCGAACTGTCCGAGGTGGAGGGCATTGCGCAAGAGCCGACGTTGACGCTCGTCGAGGACCCGTACACGGAGGCACAGGCGCGGATGCATATCGTGAGAGTCAGAGAGCTTGTTGGTGCCTCTGGCGACCGGGTGGACTTCGTCAACGGCATTGACGCCGGGCTGAGCCTATGCGACAGCGTGGACCTCATCGACAGCAAGGACGACAAGGACACCGCCAATCCCATTGCAGCCTACGACCTGAACGCGGCGGGGTCTGTGTCGACACTCGTACCGACACCTCGTGGGCCGGTGCCGAAGACCATCAAGAGCTTGTCCTTGTCCGCTTGGAACCCCCCTCCATACCATCTTCGCATGCGCGGCCATCTCCTATACCTTCAAGTGACGACGAAAGAAGGCGAGCAGCATTACATCACTTCCAACGTTTCGGGATTCTACGTCAACAAATCGACGAATCAGAAGTTCGATCCCACCCCGAAAACCTCTCCGATGTCATCCTCGGCCCACTCCCTCATCAGCCTACTCGAGCAGATATCGCCGATGTTCGATGCAGAATTCCGAAAGCTACAAGAGTACAACGGGCAGAGAGATCCTCTGGCGTCATACCAGCTTTCGAACAGCATACCCGCAGCGCCATGGCTGGTGTCGAAAGACTCGGTCAAGGAGCACCAAGCAGATCTCACTCGCAGTCAGGAGCCTTTCTTACTCGCCGGCGCAGAGAACGCGGAAACGCTTCGAGATTGGAATGAGGAATTTCAATCAACTCGCGAGTTGCCAAAGGAGACGGTGCAAGATCGTGTCTTCCGCGAAAGGCTTACGAGCAAGCTGTTTGCGGAGTACAACGAGGCAGCCGTGCGCGGTGCTGTGTTGGTGGCCAGAGGCGAGGTCCAGCCACTGAACCCCACCGAGGCCAAGGACGCGCAGATCTTCGTGTACAACAATGTCTTTTACTCGTTTGGTGCCGACGGTGTCGGTACATTCGCCAGCGATGGTGGAGACGAGGCCGCGCGCGTGGCCACCGGCAAGGACGTGCAAGGTGTGAAGGCTGTCAATCAGCTAGATATCGATGGCCTCTTCACAGCCGGCACCGTCGTAGTGGACTATCTGGGCAAGCGCATCGTCGGTCAAAGTATCGTACCGGGTATCTTCAAGCAGCGCGACCCCGGCGAGCACCAGATCGACTACGGCGGGGTCGAAGGGAAGGATGTGATTGCGAGCCACGAGTCCTTTGTGCAGCCGTTCAGCGACCTGAGCAAGGCCATGCGCGTCAAGAGACACGCGGTTTGGGACAAGGACAGCAAAAAGCATGAGCTTGAGGCGAGTGTGGAGACGAAGGGTCTGCTAGGGACGGACGGTAGAAAGTACGTGCTCGATCTGTACCGGCTCGCGCCCTTGGACGTCGCATGGCTCGAGCAACACCGTGGATCTGACGAGTCGGATGAGAAGCGGTACCCGCATCGCATGGCTGTGTTGAGACCGGAGTTGGTGGACTCGTACCGGATCAAGGAGCTTCGAGAGTACATTTCGGTGGAGCTTGACAAGAAGCGTGCGAACAAGGGGCAAGCAAGCAATGGCGCTGAGCAATTGACCAACGGCGACAGCGAGCCAAAACAGTCGAATGGCGAGCTCACCAACGGCGAAGCCAAGGCTGCAAATGCCGAGGAGCCGGTCAAGCAACAGGAAGCCGTCGATGTCTCGGGCTTCTCCTTTTCGCTCAACCCGGACGTCTTCAGTGGCCAGCAGCCGCAGACGGAGGAAGAAAAGGCGGAATGGCAAAAGGACGAGGAGAAGGTCCGGGACGTCTGCAAATACCTTATCGAGACCGTGATCCCTCGACTCGTGCATGACATGCAAGAAGGCGATGTCGGCTTCCCCATGGATGGCCAAAGCCTGGTACGCGAAATGCACAAGCGTGGCGTGAACGCCCGCTACCTCGGCGACATTGCACGGCGTTGCCCGGACGGCAGCGACAGAAGACTGCGGGCACTGCTCCAGCTCAGCCACCAGGAGATGGTCACTCGCGCATTCAAGCACGTTTGCAACAAGCACCTGAGGCAGCTGCCGCCGTGTTTTACGCATAGCTGCGTGAGCCACCTGCTGAACTGCTTGCTTGGCAACGAGGTCAACAGCAAACCGCAAGCCGAAGTGGACGAGGAACTGAAAGACATGTACCCTGATGTCGATTTCAGCTTTGAGAAGCTGACTCCTGAGAGTTTGAAGACTGAGCTGGTGTCTCAGATCGACTTGAGGTACCGGTATGACATCCACGGCAATGTGGTGCCAGCCGGCAGGGAGGTGCAGTTGTTACGCGAGATCTGCTTGAGAATTGGGTTCCAACTGGAAGCGAAGGATTACCAGTTTACGAAGGAGACGCCAGCAACGGACCTGAAAGAGAAAGCTTCTTCCGACTCGCTGGCCGTGCCACAAACGAACGGCGTGCACCCCGCACCTGAGGGTGGCAAAAAGAAAAAGAAGAAGAGTGCCGACCGTTCGCCAAACCGCGCAGATGCCGCGGCGCCCGCACCACCACCCTCGACATTCCGTGCTGACGACGTACTCAACGTGGTACCGGTGGTAAAGGAAGCATCGCCCAGGAGTGTACTGGCCGAGGAGGCTCTCGACGCGGGGCGCATGAGCATACAACAAGATCAGAAGGAACTTGGCCAAGAGCTGTTGCTCGAGAGCCTGAGCCTGCACGAGCAGATCTACGGCATCCTGCACCCCGAGGTCGCGAGAGTGTACTACGCGCTGTCCACGCTTTACTATGGCTTGGAAGAGAAGACTGCGGCCGTGGAGTTGGCGAAGAAGGCGGTCATCGTCTCCGAGCGGACGCTGGGGATCGACCACGCGGAAACCATCCTGGCGTACCTCAAGCTCAGCCTCTTCGAGCACGCAAACGGCAATACCCGCCACGCTCTAGCTTACGTTCGCCACGCCCTCGACCTGTGGAAAGTCGTGTACGGCATCCGACACCCGGACTCCATCACGACCATCAACAACGCGGCCGTCATGCTGCAAACACTGAAGCAATTCCACGAAAGCCGCATCTGGTTCGAAGCCTCCCTCGACATATGCGAGGAAGTGGCCGGCAAGCAATCCATCAACACCGCGACCCTCCTGTTCCAGCTCGCGCAAGCCCTCGCGCTCGACCAGGAACCGCGCACCGCCGTCAACAAGATGAAGGAAAGCTACAACATCTTCAAAGCGGAGCTGGGCGAGCAGAACCAAAACACCAAGGAAGCCGAGACCTGGCTCGAGACGCTGACCCACAGCGCCGTCAACCAAGCCAAACAGGCCTCGCTCCTGCAGAACCGCAAAATGTTGCTCCAAGGCGGCCGGACGAACCGCACCGCCACGGGCGCCCGGCCGCAGCCGCTGCTCGCGGGCGCACAGCAGCCCTCGTCGTCTTCGGCGGCGTCGAACGAGGCGGCGCTGCAGGCGCAGATCACCCGGGCCGGGGCGGGGTTCGCGGAGGACAAGAGGAAGATTGAGGATTTGTTGAAGTATGTCAACGGCGCGGACGGCGGGAAACAGACGACGCCGAAGAAGAAGCAGACGAACCCCAAAAGGAGGCAGCAGAGGGCCGAGTAAATTATGCCTGGGGTGAAGGTGAGCTGGTCAGATGAGAGCGGTTCCTTCGCGACCCGGTGTACATGTCGTCCTTGTGGGCGTGCGTGTCTGCGCGCGTAGATCCTCGCTCGGCGGTGGTTTTGTTTTGGGCGGACAAGGTTGAAAGGGAAGTCGCAACCGGATTATTTGCTGCATGGCGTGAGAACACTGGCTGGTGCATGGTTAGGAAGCTGGCGAATCTCTTGGGAAGATGATGGCACTTTCTTGTCTCGGGCTTGACTTTCGTATTTGTGTGCGTGTGTATGTTACGTGTGTGTGTGTGTGTGTATAAATTAGCTCGCCACTCAAAAGGGAAAGAAGACGGAGGCAGTTGTAGAATATGTAGAATACTGGGGTACATGTAGTTGTACACTGTTCGTTCTTCTTTTTGGTTCGAACTAACAGATTTGTTGCATTGGCTTATGTTGACGTGGTATTGTTTTAGTTGCTTTGGTGTGTTGTTGCTTAGTGGTCTGTTTCTTGACTTCACGTACATACTCGGCTGTCTTCATCGGATCAATGGGGCGGTAGCGTAATCACGTGATTGTGATCTTGATTCTTCAATTCAGTTGGAATTCTGGCTCGGTCCATATTCCGATATGGCCGCCAGTAAGTGACGCGCTACTGACTTTCCTCTTGATCCGAATTCACCCCTGAAGACCGTGTGTAGTTCAGACCAGAATCTCAGTGTCGAACGATCTAGAGTCGCTGGGCCAAGCCATGTTACCCTCAGAGAAGGAGCTTCTACGGCGAGTATGGTGCGAATATGTGTGCCTTTCCGTTGGTCAAGAGCGGTCGAGCTAGGCCAACGGCTACCGTTTGCCCGACCGGCGTCGCTTCGTTGTTTTAACGCCGAGAGACTGACCGTTGGCTCGAAGGGGCCCATGCATTCCGAACGCTCATCGAGTCTCGGAGACCACCTGAGAGCTAGCTCATCCGAAACGCTGCTGCTGTCACCAGGTCGACGAGAGGATACTTCTGCGGCTGCTCCTCGTGGAGTTGGAACATCTCCCCTTCCATCAATCCGATGACATAAGCCTCGCCAACGAGGTCGGTCACGTCGCCGTTCGGTCGAAGGATGTAGGGTGCCATCGCGCCGCATGCCAGAGCGACCTCGTCACCAAGCTGGGTTGACTGAGGTCCGAATCCAATGAGACCCTCTGCTGTGAGGAAGATTTTTCTGTCTTCTAACAATTGCTGCAACGTCTCTGGATCCTTCTGATGAAATGCGGAGAGAGGATTTGAGCGGTAAGATTTGTCGATATCGATATTGCGGAAGGATTTACGACAGACGGCGTCGAAATGCCTCCATCGGTCGAGACGTGTGGATTCTTTCGTTCGTTGGTGAAAGGGTTCATCCGGTAGGTCGCGCGCATCTAATCCACCGTTAGGACCGGATGTGGCTTCGCGCGTAGTTTCCTCGAATCCTTTGTAGATGCTAGCTCGTTGCATTCGAATATGATCCGTGAGCGGGAAACCTCGTCGATCACATTCATCCTCCAAAGCGAACAGCCAGTCCAGTAACCACCCCAGCTCGGGTTGCTTGCAGAGCATCAAGCGCTCATACCTGTATCCTTCTCCTACGCTCAATTCGTGCGGATGATGCTACAGGCTTGCGTGTCAACATTTATTCTCTCTATCAGTTGCTGTGAGTTGATTGTGCGAGACTCACTTGACGAATGCAATCAGGGAGCTTGCGACTTTTCGGATCCATCATGATGTCCAACCATGATCTCTTCGTGTCACCCATTAGCGCACTCGACGGATGTATACTGGTGAACGGCGTGTCAGCGTCGGTTCGGTTTAAGCCGATGTCTGTCGCATACCTTGATAAGATGGACACCCACGCACGATAGTACACGAGTTCGAACGGTGTATGTGCGACACACCACCTGAGACTAAAGTCTCTATACAACCATACAAAGTGCTGTAGATCGATGGAAGCTTCTCTCTTTGAATCTTCGCCATCTTGCGATGTCCAATGCAGCGTTGCCTTGAGGATCGAACCGTCCTCGAGTCTGACGTTGGTTGCAGTGTTGGCAAAGAAACCACGGAGAGGATCGAAATAGCCACAGGTATTGTCCAGGACACCGTTCAGGTCCAATCCCAAGAACATACTGCCATGACGAGTTCGCTCACTGGAAGCATGCGGACTTTCGAATTCCAACATGGTACCTGACAAGTACGCATTGTATCCTGCGTACTCGCGAAATTCGTAATTACTAGCTCGGAAAACGAAAGGCCATGTCGCGCGGGGCGCATCCGAGCACTTAGGGCCGCTAAGGTGTGATTGCGGACATAGTATACAGCTCTGCATGATGTCGTTTGCCGCTTTGATCTCGCGAGGGGCGCTTTCGTAGCGGAGGTCGTGTATGGCTGTGTCACTTGGCTTTCCACTGTGAACCTGCCCCAGAAGGTCAATCTGAGAGTGTATACATCTAAACAATGTCGCTGCGAATAAGTAGATGTCCTCCAGTAGCGTTACCTTGGGAGGCAGCCCGGTCCCGCTTGCAGTGTTGAATCGAGCCAGATAATCGACCAGGTCTTCGTCATGAAGTCTCAGCCCTCCGGGCAAAGAGGAAAGCCTTGGTGATTGGTAAAGCTCATGCAGGTTGGCAAGAAAGTCCCACGTGTAGTGATCAAATTCTACACGAACGTCTTCTGCTGGTAACAACGGCCCGTCTACTACAGCACACACGTAGCCAACATGCAAACCCTCAACTTCCAGTCGTGGCTTCACGGGTACGGCTGTGGGTGAGCAGGGCTGTGACCTGTGCTGCGTCGTGCTTTGTCTGAGCTTCGGCGTTCCTCTCACCTGCGGTGGAATGATGGGAACGCCATATCTAATGTCTGTGTCACCATATCGCGAGTACCTTGCCACCTCTGTCCTGTGACTTTCTAGCCTAACGGCACCAAAGTTAGGTACCCATGGACACCCCTTTATGTCGGCGGGCCAGCCTCCAGTGATGATCTCCAACGTACCGGTTGACGAGACGACGGAGCAAACGGCTTCCATGAATACTCTCTCCATGGATTTGGAGTAATCCGGGAGCATAGCAGGCTCTTGTGCCTGCACGGTAATGGCGAGAAGTCCAAAGATATTGTCACGGGGGTCAGTAGCGACCCGCTGCCCGGTCATCCAAAGCCAGTCACGTAAGCTTCGTTGCTGTTCGTCTTTCCCCAGGGGAAATTGTATGGCCGAGATTGCGGCCTTTGCACAGAACAGTGCCTCGTCCATCTCGGCTGATTGTGTTGCTAATATGTCCAACGCGAGGTCTACTTCGCTCCAGTTTCTCTGGTGCTCGGGCATTCTTTCTGCCCGTTGCAAGCGCAATTCTTTCGACTGCTCCGCAGACATAATCTGTGGGTGAGGAAACGCCTTGAACAAGTAGACAAACGTGGACCATGGCATTGCCAACTCTCCATAATGGACAAGGAGGTCCTTCGCGACCGCTGCTTCTTGTACTGTCCATGTTCGCCGCCACCACGCGTGTTCTTGCTGAGCCGCGAGACTTGTCACAATGCTCCAATCCGAGTATGCGAGTGGGGTTACGGTGCCGGAAGGAGGTTCACCGAGCCACACGGTGACCCTTGCTGCACGCGCGTAAATTCTATGCATGATACTGACCTGCGCGTTTCGCTCCGGCAGATCGGTCTGGTCGATGCAAATGGCGTCTACCCATAGCATCCTCGGCCGCTCTGGTCTGCGAAGACGTCGAAGTGCCGCCGCAAGATTGTCTGTGATTATGTATCCCTCGACATCGTTTACGCAAATTGTGCTATGGAAAGATGTTCCCCAGGTGTACGATAGTGCTTCGAAGTATGGACATTCCAAGTCATCCACCAGCAGAGGATATCTCGAGACGTCGCAACATAGTGGTTCATCGGCAGCCGCGGGGAGTAAAGACAGTAGGCGCATCTGGGTCGATGGATCATCAAGTGGTACGTTTGGAAACGCATTCGCGCGTATCTGTTTTAGCAGCCAAGGCTGAGTGAGACTGCCAGGGTTGTTGTCGGCCATGCTCGAGCCAGAGATGCTTCCGCATCGCCGCTCAAGACGTGAGTGCGCGAGAGTGATGATATTGAGGGGACAGACGCAGGCACATCGACATCGGCTTAATGAAGAGTCAAAAAGCACTCTACACAGCGAGCGAGACGTGAGGAGATGGAGCGCTGGGGATGAGACGCGAGGCTGAAGGACGAGGTGAGGTTGGAGAGGAGCACGTGAGCAGACTTGCCGAAAGAAGAAGGTTCTCGAAGAGCGGGCTCGGCGGATCGGCCCGGCTGGCTGCATTCACCGGCTACGTTAATCCCGGTGGGCATTTGGGAGTCGGTGCAGAACGAGACTGGCTTGAGCCTTGTAGACGGTCGCGCAGCAGCTGTTCACCTGTACCGGCCCGCCCTCGTCGACCCGTCCACCGTCGCACACGATCTTGCACCAAGCTTTGCTTTTCCGCCCTCCCGTCCCCGTCTTTGGCTTCGCTTTCAGATGCCCTCGATATTTAGCAGAAAGAAAACCACCACAGACAACAACGCACCGCAGCCACCACTACATCGCTCCCCCCCCAGCGCCCAGGGACCGACGACTTCGCAAAGGCGGCAGTCTACGACACAGCCGACTGCAACATCGCCGGATAAAAGAGATCGGGGATCTTTCCGACAAGATCGAGAAAAGGATAAACGGGCAAAATCTCCACGTGCGGGTAAGAGGTTTTCGCGGTCGGGTTCAAGCACAACCACAAGGCGGCGGTCAGACTATCCTTCGGACGAGCATCCGCTCAATTGGCATCCGGACGATCCGCGTCGATTGAGCGCACTTTCCGCGATGAGTAGTCCGACACAAGAGAACGGTGGGGTGGGATCGCCTTCGGATCCGATGGAGACTACGCCTGCGCCCGAGACCCCTGGTGCATTCCCGCAGGTCAATGGTGACGTGAACGGGGAGAAGCACGAGAGCCAGGAATCTGGCCCGGCACCACCGCCGCACAGGACACCCACGAGCTCGCCGCCACAGAGCGAGAAGCCCGCCGTGGACGCGGAGGCGTGCAAGGCTGCAGGGAACAAATTCTACAAAGAACGGCAGTATGACAAGGCGATCGCGGAGTATAGCAAAGGTCAGTGAAGGTACGTTTACGCTGGTCAGGCTGACTGCTGATAATGATGTGACAGCTATTGACGCCGATCCTCAATCGTCTACGTACCTCTCGAACCGGGCAGCAGCGTATATGGCAGCGAATCGGTTTCTGGAGGCGCTAGAAGACTGCAAGCTCGCGGACGAGATTGAGCCAGATAACGCCAAGGTTCTGCACCGACTAGCGAAGGTCTACACTGCACTCGGTCGACCGCAAGAAGCACTGGACGTCTATGACAGGATACAGCCCTCTGCGACTGCCAAGGACAAGGCCCCGGCGGTGAACATGAAGCACCACATTGAGCAGGCGCAGAGCAGTCTGAAAGGCGCTAGCGGCTCTATGGTGGTACATGCGCTGGATCAGGCGGAAAGAGGCTTAGGTCTTGCAGTCCAGCCACCACGGAAGTGGAGGTTGATGCGTGGTGAAGCGTTTTTGAAGATGGGCAACGTCAACAGCCTGGGCGACGCACAGAACGTAGCGATGTCGTTGCTGAGAAACAACAGCGCGGATCCCGAGGCACTTGTGCTACGAGGGCGAGCACTTTACGCTCAAGGCGAGAACGATAAGGCGATACAACACTTTCGACAGGCTCTGTCATGCGACCCGGACTTCAAGGACGCAGTCAAGTATCTGCGGATGGTGCAGAAACTGGACAGGATGAAGGAAGAAGGCAACTCTCATTTCAAGGCTGGTCGCTACCAGCCGGCTGTCGACATCTACACCTCCGCTCTTGAAGTTGATCCGCTTAACAAGGGCACGAACTCAAAGATCTTGAACAACCGCGCCATGTGTTATTCACGGCTAAAAGAATGGGACACCGCCGTGCAAGACTGCGACAAGGCCATCCAAATGGACCCGTCTTACACCAAAGCGCGCAAGACCCGCGCCAAGGCACTAGGGGAAGGTGGCAACTGGGAGGAAGCCGTTCGCGCATACAAAAACATCAAGGAACAAACACCCGAGGAACCCGGCATCGACAAAGAAATCCGAAGCGCCGAGCTCGAGCTCAAAAAGGCGGCGCGACCGGATTACTACAAAGAGCTCGGCATCTCGAAGGACGCCACGGATCAGGAGATCAAGAAAGCATACCGCAAGCTGGCCGTCGTGCACCACCCGGACAAGAACCCCGGCAACGCGGCCGCGGAGGAGAAGTTCAAGAAGATCCAAGAGGCGCACGAGACGTTGATCGATCCGCAGAAGCGGGAGCGGTACGACAGCGGCGTGGACCTGATGGATCCGATGGATGGCATGGGCGGAGGAGGTTTCCCAGGCGGAATGGGCGGCTTTGGGGGCGGTGGTGGTGCCGGCGTCCAGATCGATCCCGAGATGCTGTTCAACATGATGAACGGTGGTGGCTCGAGGGGCGGAGGCTTCTCGTTCAATGCCGGTGGGCCCAGTATGGGTGGTGGGCAACGGGGGTTTCCGGGTGGGTTTGGAGGTTCGCCGTTTGGATGAGAAGGGCATGTCGGTGTTCGGAATGAGGAACAGGACGATATCGTGAAGCGGAGAAGCATGGTCGCGTTACGCATGGCTTGCTCGCCCGATCGATTGCATCCTCGTCGATCGGCAGCGAGCATCATAGAAAGTGTATAGACTGCATGTGCCAGGCATGCACAACCGATGTCTCGAGGGACGAAGGCAACATGGATCGAGAGCGAATGTGCTATCGGAAGACGTCCCAGTACGCTATGAGCGATGCGAGAACGTGCAACCACTGCTTTTGATGGGCTCCGCTTGGTAAGGTGTAAATATATCGCTCCGCAAAACATACTGAGACATATTGGGTAATCGCCTCGAAGACTGTTCGCCACCACCCACTCGCAACAGTACGCAGACGGCTTGACAAAGGCAGGACAAATACCACAGAATTCGTTCTACTCCCACGCTGGTCCGAGTTTGGCGGGTCAAAACGACACTCTGTCAACGGCATCGAGCGCGTTTGGCAGTGGACGTCGAAACATGTGAGAGATTTAGAGAAATTTGAGACTCTATTGGCTGCGGCTGAGCGGAAGCTAGCGGGCGTCACAACTTCCTAGATAGGACGTATCCACAAAATTCATGCTTGGCAAATATGCGTTCGTTTGCCGTTTACATACCGTGTACCTAGGTAGCGTAGAGATAACATGTGTAAGCATTGTTGACTACGTGTAATCAACGAGAATGTTGCTTCCATCTCAATAGACTGGGTAGACCGGCCCAGGGAGTAGTCGTCGTTCTTGTTGTGAGCGCACGCTTCCAAATGTACATGGAGCTTCGCCAAAGCACCGTTCGAGGAACTCTAGGGCATCGGTCAATGCCAGATGTGTTCCGACCTGGAGCCCAAAGTCGCGACGCAGCTATGACCGATCTCACATGGCTCGCGTGAGAGAAAGGTGCAAATGGGCCTCGTGAATGCTTGACGCTGTGGCATCGAAGACGACGGTATCTATCTGCTTACGTTTCGCACCTTCTCTCGCCGGCTTGGGAACTCTGCGTACGCGAAGTGGATACAGCCCTGATATGACGTCCGACTTCCGCTTCGCACCCTTGAGACCGAGACGAAGTTCTCCTGGTCAATGCGAGTACTACGCCAATCACGCGGTAGCACAATCATAAGGACTTCCCGACAAGCGACGGCAGGCAAACAAGTTACCATACTCTTCTACATAAAACGCCAGCTCGCGAGCTGCATCCACGGCGTCATCTATCCTGACTTCAGTCCCACTTCCCTCCACCTTTATATATCTGATTCTCTCGCTTGGAAGTGATTCACACCTCTTTGACCCTCATCGGCCTCCCCCCATGCTCACCAGACGCAATCTCCGTCTCCACCATTTCGATGCCGCTGAGGCTGGGATACCGTTTACTAAAATCGGCTTCCATGTCCTCTTCTTCCTCCGCTTTCCACCGGCCGTTCGTCGTCGTTGGCCTTATAGCGCCGCGATCAGGAGCGGGAGTGGTGTAATCGGGCACGCCTTCCAGGTCCTTCGCCAGCAACGCGGCTAAACCGCCAGCCGCGGGTTTGCTTGCTTCCGGCGGCGGAGGTGATTTCTCAGTGTTATTGGCTACGGTGGACGATTGCCGAGGGGACCATTGCGTGGATCGTCCGCCTCCGCCACCGGTACGCAGAGCTTGGGATTTGGGCGGTACGCTGGGTCGGGAAACGACGCGTGACTGCTGGGGAGGGGCGGGCTGGGTCGGCGGCGCTGATACAGACGGTGTCAGGACGTTGGCGGCCGGTGGCTCCTGCTGTCTGGTTTTCAAGTATGAGTTGCCGGAAGCGTCGCTGGGTGTGACGGGTTTACGCGCGATGGGTGGCCCGGCGGTTTTCAGCGGAGCAGACGGTTGAGGCGTTGGCTGAGCTTGTTTGGTGTACTTGCCATAGCCTTCCGCGTTTCGCTCCGGAGGACGCGACTGTCTTCCTTCGTCCAGCAAGGATTGAACCCTCTTTTGGATGGTGTTTGCTCGTGTGGGTGGAGCGGCACCACCAGTGCCTTGCGCGGCGACTCTCGCACGGTATTCGGCCGCGGCTTCGGCGACACGCTTTTCCTCCTGACCGAGCCGTCTGCGCTCAAGCTCTCTTCTGACGTCGGGAGGGAGATCCTCGGTCTCGTCAATCGCGACGTTCGTGTCCAAGTGCTTACTAGGCGTCGCCTCAGAGCCGGGGATTGGCGATAGACTTCGTGGCTCTTCCTCACGCTCATGCGGGGGCTGTGTCCCATAACGGCCCTCGCTCGGCTCTTGGTCGCCTTCGACGCCGTTTTGCTCAAAGCGCTTGAAAGCGTCACCAAAGCGACCAGCGAACATGTTCTTCGCGCCGGAGAGAGAAGGAAGACTGGAACGTTTCTGGCCGGCGCTTTTTCGCCTCGATTGCCTTCGTGAAACGTCGGCGCCCTCAGTGTTACGCAGATAGTCCATGTCATCGTCGATGTTTGTCTCTTCCACCGCATTCGCTCGGTCTTCTGACTGCTGTCTACTGTGCCGGCGCAGCTCCATTGACGGTCGTTTACGTGACGCCTCTTGGTCCCGCAGGTAATCCAGATTGGAGCTAACATACACACTTGATGGACGCTGCCGTTGTTGTGCAGACTTGGCTCTGTCCAGAGGCGTCTCCGCCAGCTCTCGCTGCGACGGCCGACGACTCTCCAGCGACGGCCTCGACGATGCGGGAGACTGCAACGCCGCGAATGTCGCGGTCTGCGACTTGGTGCGCTTGATATCGAGCAACGCCGGTCGCTGAGAAGGCGGTAGGCTCGGCTTCAGGGATGAAGCCATCGCTTGCGCTTCTTCGGAAGCTCTAGGTTGGCTTGTCGAGCGACTATGGTCCGGTACGCGCCAGATGGGTCGCTTGCTGATGTCGGGAAGCTTCGTCTTCGGAGGTGGTGGGGAGCTCCCTACACCTGTAGAGATGTATGGAATACCCGGTGCTACGGGCGTCGGTTGGTGCATCATAGGCGATTGCTGTGAAGTTCCTTGACGTGGCTTGATCGGCATTTTGGACTTGGTGGGCGATACCGTTGGCTGCTGTAGTTGAGTGGTACTCTTGGATTTGGGCACATCGGCTTTGGGCTTTGACTGCGCAAACGCTTCGTCCGCGAGCGCTTGAGTAGCACGCTGATTCGGGTTCTGTGGATCTGCCTCGGCAGTCGACTTTGACGCACTTGGTGGGAACGAAAACTGACCGCCTTTGTCCACTGTAATAGAGAACTCGTCCAGGGAGGGAAAGCGCTTGGAAAGCTCGTCCACTGCACCCACGCGCACATCATAGTTCTTGGAGTCCAGCGCTGCGAATGGATCGCCCCTCGCTGGTGAAGGGCTCGGCTTCGCGGCACTCATGGGGATCTGCTGTGAGGGTGCTGTCGGTCTCCCTCTGCGCATAGGCGCGATTTCCGGGATACTCTGGATTTGACCTGGCGGTGCTGTCCTCTGTAGACCGATTGAAGGGGAGGATAATGGTCGCTCAACCGTCGGTAGAGACTCGTTCCTTCTCGCTTCGGACTGTGTGCGGTCGGCATATATGTCCTTGATGGGGACTTCCACACCACGTATGCTGCAGACCTCCTTGATGACTTGGTAAATGTTGGGCCGGTGTCTCGGGTCCTCTTTCAGTGTCCATGCAATGAGCTTCTTCAAGCGGTCAGTGAAGGCTGGATAGCTTGGATATTTGTAGCTCGCGTTCAAGATGGCCATCTGTCCCACATCCTCGAAAGGCGTGGTGTAGTAGCAGAGCTTGTAAAGCAACACGCCCAGCGCCCAGATGTCCGCCTTTTCGTCAATCGGCTGTTTCCGCCAGACATCGATCATCTCCGGGCTCCGGTACTGCATGGTGGTGTGCTTCTGTACGTCCTCCTCAATGAGCCTGCCCTCCTCGGCCGTTTTCGCTGCCGGTCGTGGAGGCGCTGTGCTGCCAAAGTCGCACAGCTTGTACGTCGGTGTCCCTCCACTTGCGCTCTTGGAGATGAGTACATTCTCCACCTTCAGGTCCCGGTGCAGTAAAGGGGGCTTCAGGTAGTGCATACAAGCAACCCCCTCCGCGACATCACCGAAGATCTTCAGAATCTCCGGCTCGGTCAATCTATGCTGTAGCCTGGTGTTCATGAAATCTATCAAGCCTCCGCCACTGCAAAACTCCATCATCAGAAAGACCTCGTAACCTCCCCCTTTCAGCTGGCTCGCGTGACTATCCATGTACGTGACGACATGCTTGTGTCCCTTGAGCTTTTTCATGGTCTCCACCTCGGTACGCATGCTGGCCAGGTGCTCTTTGTCGGGCACGGCGACCCGTTTGAGCACGGCCAGCTCATGCTTGTTGTCTCCCTTCGGAACCCGGACGACGTAGACGTGGGCGAAGCCGCCTTCGGACAGGTACTTCTCGATGACCACGCCGTGATTGCCGACTTGGACCTTGGTGCCCGGGAGAAAGGTACCTTGCGGGGCGTTTGAGGCCGGCGCTGGGGCCCTGTAGGCCTGCCCGCCGCGGTAGGGGGATGCTGAGGCAGCGGAAGCCATGCTTGACGGCTGTGTTGGCGATGCGGCTCGATCGGAAGTGTAGATTCACGGCATCGTCGGAAGGACAGTATCTAGCCAGACACCTAGTACCCCTCGAGCCCGGCCACCTTGCCCATGTGTACAAGACTGACAGCAAGACGGGTAGTTTGTATCGTGACCTCGACGTTGGAATCTCCAAGTTGGCGTCATTGCAGCTGTGGCTCAGCACGGGCGCGGAGCTTTGCCCTGCAGCACCCACCAGCCACACATCGAGATCGGAACAAACACGGCGATCAAAGGTGGTTCTCGATTCCGACAGGGTGTCAGTTGGCCAGCTTCTTCATACACCATGTGGTTTGGCTGACAACCTCAGACTGGCACGTCCGGCAGCAAGTACACACATGCCGATACAATAATACTTCGAGTCTCGACACACAGCGTAGCACACACCACAGCATACCGAAAACATGTACATGACTACAAGCGAGACTCTGCAAGAAATTGCACGAATCGCCACCGCCTACTACTTGAATCTTATAGGGGCGTCAAGATCCTCAAACCACGTTTCACCCACGAATCGCCACGATACAACGGCAGCACATTCGGTCTCGTCCCATCTACACGCACGTGATGCAGGCGCGTAGCCAAGAATAGATAGCATCGGTTGGGAGGCTTGGAGCACGGTCGCGTTATGTACCGTGAGGTACCTTATCTAACTTACTCCGACACCACATATCATAGAGGAAGCAAGACTCTCGGTGATGCGCATCAGGCGCCGTATTATAGCACCGCATGCGCCTGACATTGCACGACTCGAATCACCACTGCAGCCAAGGACTACTGAGGTCGAAGGGTCGGAGACGTCTCCCAAACGCCAGGGGCGCGGCCGCTGACAACCTTTTGCGCTTGCGACTGTGTTGATACATGCTAAGGCAATACCTCTCGCGGACAAGCCTTGGACCGTGTTGCTGGAGTGTAGAAGAATCCTCACCATCAGTCGCGGACCCTGCGGACATGTAATAGGTAGCCTGTCACCCTTACCTACCTTCGCGAAAACATGTCCTTACCCTCTTCTCTGGCCCTCTCGTAAGACCTTTCCCAACAATCACAACCACCTCGCGCAGCTTGGACGGAACCGTGCAGAACAGATGTTTGTGAGATCTGTGGCTGTGGCGGTATTGAGCTTAGGTATGTGTCCCATCGCACTACGCCAACTGCAACCTCGCTGACCGCGTCCCCTAGGCTCAGCCGCTTGCGCCGTTTCCATCGTTTCCAAATGTCCTCAATCGGACCTTTGCTACCAGGTCAACATCCCAGAAGCCACCGCCACCTCCGGCAAGGGCGACATCTTCTTCCAGATCTCCGCCTCCACCTCCTACCAATGGGTGGCGCTCGGCCAAGGCTCCCAGATGGCGGGATCTAATATGTTTGTGATGTACACTTCCGCCAACGGCCAGAACGTGACACTCTCTCCGCGACTGGGGACGGGTCATTCAGAGCCACAGCACGACACCGCTGCGCAGGTCACACTGCTCGGTGGGAGCGGGGTGAGCAACGGACGGATGACGGCGAACGTGAGGTGTGGGAACTGCGACAGCTGGAGCGGAGGCAGCATGGACCTCACCGGATCCAGCAGTACCTGGATCACCGCCTACAAAACCGGCTCGTCGCTCGCCTCCGATGATTTGGATGAGAGCATCAGCCAGCATAATGCCGCTTCGTCATTCACATTGAATCTCGCCTCGGCCCAAGGCGGCAGTGACGCGAATCCGTTCCTGTCCGGCAGCGTGGCGACAACAACAGCCACTGGACTGGCGGCCAGCTGTACCCCTGTCACCAGTCAGCTCGCTCAGCCGTCTGGCTCTGGCTGTCCGACCGCCTGGCCCTCGGAATTCTCCACCTCCTGGCCGACCGCTCGACCAACATGGGCGACTTCATGCTTCGCCGTTGGTCATCCCTGGCCAACAGCACCGCCGTGGGCCGGCGGACCGCCGCCGTGGGCTCATCATCACCCCCACCCACATCTCAATCTCACCAAGCGCGTCGACGACTATCGCATCATGAAGCGCGCCGACGATTCTTGCCCTGCTGGCTACTCATCCTCGTCCGACGGAAAGGCGAGCTTCGAAAACAATGGATTTGGGGGTCTCACCCTGAGTCAAGAACAGCGAATGGTCACCGCCCACGCCGTGATGGCATGTCTCGCCTTCGTCGCCCTCTTTCCCATCGGCGGGACCCTCATCCGCCTGGCCAACTTCACCGGCCTCGTGTGGGTGCACGCCGCGGTGCAGGTGCTGGGATTCATCGTCTACATCATCGCGTTCGGCCTGGGCGTCATGATCGCCAGTCGAGGCGGCTACATGATGGAAGCCCACCCGATCATTGGCATCGCCCTCTTCGTCGTCTTGCTCTTTCAGCCCGTCTTCGGCCTCTTGCACCACCGGCTCTATCAGAAGTACCAGCATCGCACCCTGTGGTCCTACGCGCATCTCAGCGTGGGCCGGATCGCGATTCTGTTGGGCATGGTGAATGGCGGTTTGGGTCTCCAGCTTGCCGGGGCTTCGAAGAGTGCCAAGTCGGCTTACGCCGTCATCGCCGTCGTTGTCGGCTTGATCTACATTCTGGCCGTCGTGTTCGGCGAGCTGAAGCAGAAGCGACGATCTTCCGCGAGTCCGCCTACCTATGAGCGAAGCCAGCGGGAGGTACAGCAGAACTATGCCACGGTGGGACGAGGGCTTTACGGTAGAAGTGAATAGGTTGACACGGCTGTTATCTAGGTGTTTGGGCTATGGTTCACGGTCTGAATTGCATGAGGCGCTGTTGGTAGTGCCCTGTTGGGTCTGAACCACTGAGCTATTCGTTTGGGAAGGGTCCGGTTATCAATGGGATGGTGTTACAGAAAGTTACTAAAACCGGACAGTCCAGAAGCTTGTCGAATGTACGTTGATGCCTTCTCTACTTTCATGCAGTCACTGTATTACTGACACACTGTGCGTTTGTTCGTACTGTCTCTGATACATAATAGATTGCGCTGAGCTCTCCTTCATGTCTGCATTGATATACCACGACCAGCGACCGGTCGACTCCCTTCACCCTCGTTCTGTGGAATAAACGGTCACGTCACGTTACCCCCGACCATCCCCGTCGCCGCCAAACCCACCCCCCCATCACGACTTCAACTC
>Ga0058704_10000399_pt1 | contig 22916 bp, 26 predicted proteins | sample AgamicMgSfe_FD_71363 | JGI IMG/M metagenome (GOLD analysis project Ga0058704, IMG submission 71363) | Agave microbial communities from Guanajuato, Mexico - Mg.Sf.e | ecosystem: Host-associated > Plants > Phyllosphere > Phylloplane/Leaf | place: Guanajuato, Mexico | collected 2012-05-30
GGGGAATAGAGGGAGAGAACTCACCATCGTTGCGACTCAATCCGCCGGATCCACGACGCGGTGAATTTTCAACCGCTCGCGCACGGTGCTCGTGGCGAGGAGCTTGTACTTCTCCTCGTCGCTGATGGGCAACACGCTCGCGAACCAGTAGGGGAACATCGCCGGGTCGTCGGGCGGCTGGCCGTGGACGTCGAGCACGCGTTGCTGCAGCCAGGTGGCGCTGCGGGCCTGCATGCGCGAGATGAAGTCGCGGCCGAGGGCGACGAGGTCGCGCGTGGCCATGCGGTCGATGGCGCCCGCGACGTCCTCTTCGGCCGCGGGCGGCCGCGAGGTCTCGCCCGCTTCGATGCGTTCCTCGTCCGCGAGCGGGATGTCGTCGACCCGTTCCACGTTGCCGACCGAGTAGCCGTCGTGGATCCCGTGGGCTTTGACCCGGAATCGGTACATGCCTCTGGTTTCCACGAGGCTGGTGCCGTCTGCCAGGATCTGCGAGTGGATGACCTGGAGCATGGTGCCGTAACGGTAGAATTGGACGGGACCCAGGTCGCCTTGCGGGGTGAGATAGCGGTTGTACATCAGGATGCCGAATTCGCGGTTGCCTTCGATGATGCGGCGGAGCATCAGACGGTACCGTGGCTCGAAGATACGCAGGAACGTGGGTTGATTCGGGAAACCGAGCGTGCAGACGAAGAGAGGGACGTCGAGTTCACCCTCCCCTCCTTGCTCTTCCAGCGCCACGGCTTCTGCACGTGCGGCCACGGCGTCCGGACAAAGACCTTCAAGAAGAGTGACTAGTGTCTTGTTGCTGGATTGTGTTGACAGATTCGGCGGAATGGCGAGAGTGCGTCGACAGACCGGACAATGCGGTGCGTGATCGAGGACGCGAGCGAGGCACTTCCGGCACAAGGTATGACCGCAGAAGGTCGTGACCGGGTCCAGCATCAGGTTATAGCAGACTTGGCAGTCCACCTCTCGTTGAGTCGACTCGAGCAAGTCCGACAGCACGTTGACGTCTGATGCCCGTTCGCTGGCGACCGCCACCTCTTCCGTCTGGTAGTCGAGATCGGCCTGATAGTATAATTGACCTCGCGCCGCCAGGGTGTAGGTGGCGATGAGGCGGCCGCCGTGGATTTCATGCAGGGCCGCCTTCTCCGCTGCAACCGGCAAGCTGACCCCTTCATCCCATCGCGTCACTTCCTCCATGATCGTCAGAGCCCCAGAGGCCGAAGCAGTGTTTTTCACAATCACCTCCGCCATGGACTCCATGACCTTGGCCAGGGTGACGTCCACATTGCAATCCGCCGCCGGGTGCTCGCGGTCACATGTCGGGAACGGACACCGAAACGCATACCGTCGTGCGGGCAGATCGGGGTAGGAAATCCACTCGCGCTGATGCGCTTCCGGCAGACACTCGCGGCATAAGGAGTTGCCACACGGCAGTGTGACGGGCATGCGATAGGGCCGAGAGCACTGCGTGCATTGTATCAACCGGACGAGCGCTCGGGCGTCTTCGTGCGCTCGCAGAGGGGCACTCTTGTCCAGAGGGCGGCGCTCATCGGCGCTCATCAAGGCGGCCTGCCGTGAAGGCGGGGCGAGGGGGAGGACCTGCTCGCCACTGCTGATGCACGGGGGGTGTTTTTCGAGCCAATTCATGTGCCCGCCTGAGTCCGTCGACGACAGGGCCCCATCTATCCGGCGATGATGTTTCCCCCCGAACCAGGCTTTTCTTTCCACGTACTGCAGCTGGTCGATCTTCTCGAAAAGGCGAGACCGAGATGTGTTTCTGCGATGCGGTGGTGCTGCAATCGCGTAGGTGGTGAGTGATGACGTCGATCGGAGGACGGGAGGCGTCCAAAGCCGATGTAGCGCGGGGTGGAGAGATCCGATGCCTTGAGGGCGACGAGGGAGAGGGAGAGAGCAGGTGTTGAAGAACAATTCGATGTGGTTGAGTGGAAAGAAACGTGAGATGAGCAACGATGTGTTGTTCGGTGTGTGTGTGTAGTGGGAAGAAGATCAGTAGTGTCCTTCGCAAAGCGGGTGCGGGTAGGGGCGCAGGCATGCCTGTCGAGAGACACCGGAAAGGGTCGTGAGGGCAGAGTCGTCGACGACAGCACTCCAGATGGGTGACGCCCTAAGATCCCTGAAACCCATCTCTCTCACGACTTCTCCTCTACCCGTTTCCCGCTCACCATCCACTCGGCCCCAAACCCCCAACACCATTGGTTTGTTTGCCCTCGCTAGCGACCCTGGCTTCTACCACCTCCACCTGCTAACGTGCTCCGCGCATCGATCGCACCGTTTGAGGGCATCGGGTCCTTTTTGGAACTCGCTAACGTAGAGACTGTGGCGTAACTCTTGTGGTTGGTGATCACGATGATGAACAAACCCATTTTTCAGAAGAATGCTGGCCCGAGCAAGCGATATTCGTAACATATTCCGCAGTACGAAAAGTCGGCGAGGACTCACGGATTCGATCGTTCCGGCCACGGACGTCTTGAAAATCACTACACCTGTTATCGTCAAGTGATTCAAAGAGTTCAGGCTCGATCTTGGCGTTGGAGTGGTCATTCTTCGAGTGATGGCTCGTCACACTTCAGACATCCTTGGTACCACTCGCAGCCTTCTTGGACATCACGACGCTTACATTCTAGTGTTACTTTCCAGACTGCTGAACTACCTTGCATCCCACCAGACCACCCAACGAGCCTTCAATCAGCCGGCGCCGACGAGATCACCGCAATTGCGGGCATCGTTACGGCTGGCTCGCCTGATAGATGCACGTCAATCTGCGATCACGCCTCGCAAGTACCTTGAGGACGCTGTCAGATGATTTTTGGCATCCTCAGGCTTCGGGCCCGTCAGCCTCTGGATCAGGCGCCCAAGGGTCGGCGACATGACAACAGCCTCCGCGATCATTTCAACGAGGAGGCCTTCTAGGAACCGAGAGACTCGCCTCTCTTGCTTGTAGGCAGATGTGGCTTGGGACCTGCACTCACGTACGAAGGTGACAAGATCGAAGCAATCCCGATCTCGGAGATACGAGTAGAAGTACCGTTCGCAAGTCAAGTTATCAGGACCGGAAGGTGCTGGGCCTGAACAGGTCGTGAGCGGTCCGATCAACGACGAATTGAATGAATGGGCGCCCAGGAATACCACGTGACGAACAAAACCAAGTTCTTTACCGTACGCTTGGTAAGAAAGGACAGGATGGAAAAACAATGGGCGGAAGGAGGAGCGCCTTCATTAGTAGGAAAGGTACACCTCACCGCTAATGTCGACGGTCCGAATACCGTCCAGCAACCGGAAAAGCATCCCTCGCGACGCTGCGGTCAACAATTTACCACGCGTGCTGCAGTCGGACTTCAAGCGTCCAGCGTGCACATCAGTTTCATAGACACCGTAAGCACAGCCCCCATTAAACCCCCTCCGCAGCAGCAGCAGCAGCCACTCCCTCCCACACGGTCCAAAGCAACGGTCAGCGGACTGTACACTCACGCAACAAGTAAGTCAGGGTGAGAATTGCACGCAAGCACTGCAGTCATCGCCCATCAGCGCCAGCGGGCCCAGTATGCAGTCATCACAGGCGACAGGTGTATATCGTGTCAGAGCTGACGGAACCGGCGAGGAATAAAAAGTGACCCGGTCGGATGGTCCGACGGGAAAGGAGGAGGTAACGTAACAGCAAAAGATCACAATGGAATCGTGAAGGTGGGACATTCCGAACGGTTTCCTGTCATGTCCATGGGTGAATGTGAGCGGTGGGAGGAGAAAAGCCATTCACGTGAAAGACGAAGTGACTCATCATGAGAGAGCGGAAGTTGGTTTGGAAAGGTCGGTCGCGAAACCGAAGACGGAGGTTGCATAACATACATGGTAGCAAGAAAAGCGGAACCGAAAACCGCAAATGACCGGTCACCGGTCATCACCGGGGCCCGGATCTCGGTCGTATCAATCGTAGATTATCAACCAGGGAAGATGTGGGGAGAAGAAGCGAAGGTGTCCACCTCCTCATCAGAGTCATCACATGGAAAACGTGCAGCCCTGAGCCCTCCAGCTTCTCGTGGATCTGACAAATGCTCTGTTCCAAGCCGGAAAACATCCAAACATCCCGGAACCCGACAGCCCGACAGCCCGAGGTCGGCCATTGCATTACATTGCATAGTTCATGTGCTTTGCATTACATTTCCTCGAGATTCTACCTATGTACCTACCTGTATATTGTGCTCCACGGTTAGACGTTCACGCAGAATGCCAGTCGTATCATCATGTTCGATTGCCATCGACACTCATGATTGATTGGAACTACGACGGGTGGAATCCGAGACGATGAGTAGGTATGTGCAATGACCATCGAGAACGAAGGGGGTTGTTCTCGACGAGTGATGATGTTCCTGGGCGAAAAGAAAGGCAGTCGGGTGATTTCAAAGGATGTGGATTGCTCTGGTTTTGACAATTTTGGGGTGTAAGCCTTCGACCGTGCGGTCTCGTTTATCAGACACGCAGGGAGGACTATATACTCATGTCAACATTCAACCGTTCGTGATCTCATTGAAGGATGATGTGAGATGAGATTGGCGCTCATTCCCACTTGGCCCCCTTGCCCACCACCACCACCACCACCGAAAGAAAAACTCCTCGCTCGAAAGAAAGCAAATTCCGCTCAGATCTCGCTGGTACCGGAGGAAAAGGATCAACAGGCTTCGATCATGGGTGCTTGTTGCACGATATAATCCTTCAGTCCAGCTCGATCCTTCGCGTTGTTGTAGAACGCCGTTGTCAACGTTGTCGGAGCGATGATTTGGTGTTGTTGTTGTCGACGACCCTTCCCACTTCCATCGAAGTCGGCAATCATCATCATCGGCTGCTCGGGCGAAGGGGGCATGTCGTCGTCGCTGTCCGAGTCGGAAGAGGAGTCGTGGAGGAGTTCGGGCGGGGAAGAAGAAGAAGAAGAAGAAGAAGAAGAGGAGTGTTGCGAGGCGACGCGGGTCAGGGCGTGCTCGGCGTCGTATTCGGAGTCGGGGTAGTCTTCTTCTTCTTCTTCCTCGTCGTCGTCGTCGTCGTCGTCGTCTGAGAGCTCGGTGGAGGGGGAGATGTTCATGGGCGGCGAGCGGGGTCTCCGCAACGGAACGCTCAGGTCGAACATTTCCGCGTCAGAATCGTAGTCGTCTGAATCGGAGTCGCTGTCGCTATCCTCCTCGATCTCCTCGGCGATCGTATCGACCCATTGGATGTGCTTGGCCTCCTCGGGCTTCTTCGAGGAAGGAGGAGAAGCGGCCTTCCGGACGGACTGGTTGAACCAGGCCTCCTGCTCCCGTTCCGCGTGCGCCAGTTCCAGCATGAGCGAGTCCAAGAGGTTCGCGTGGCCGACGAGCCGGCGCAGGTTGTGGTCCGGGCGGGCGGCTTCGCGGCCGAGTTTGGAGCGGGCGGCGCTGGCGACGTAGTAGGTGTTTGTCAGGGACATTTTTGGTCGTTTGTTGGTCGGTGGGGATGGTGGTGGTGGCGAAGTTGGTTGGTAGATGGCTTTGGCGGCGACGGGGGTGAAGGCGGCTTGGAAGTTGAGGGAAGACATTCTTGATTCTTTTCTGGCTTTGCCTTCCTTATACATGTATTTCGGAGGGGTATGATGATGAGTGCGAGTGAGTCAATGAGGTGATGGAGTCGAAGTCTGTTGCCTGAGTCACACTGGCCAATGAGGTGCTTTGAGGTTGGATTTGGGTCTCGAGGTCCTCTAGTCGCATTGGATTGATGATTGCTGATTGCTGATGATGGTTGTGGACGGATGGAAGTGTTCCGGTCGGTTGAGAGGAGGGTGAAGTGAAGACTGATGAACAGATTGAAAAGGTGTCGAAGAAGACGGACGTGATCTTTATCATTCATCACACCTAATCACGCTCAGTGATTTGGTTCGGTCGGGGCGAGGATGAGAAATCGCTTTCGTCCGTAAAGCCCGCAAGTCCCGTGTCCCCACACAAGCTCGGGAGGTTGGAATGGACCGCTCCGGAGTCATCACATTGGCGCTCTTGATGGACGATGCTGCTTTCCATGTTGCCTACATGTACCGGAGGTAAACGAGATAGGGTCATCTACTACCCTCCCTACCCTCTAGGCAGACGGATGCCAATGAAAACAGCATCTGATGAATGCTTGGCTCAGCCCTGCCTTGGCTCCGTGTCTGCTCAGCTTGCTCCCGTAATCCACTTGTACAGCTTCCAGCTGAGCATACATGGGACTGTCTGTCATCCCGAATAGACAAGGAGTAGTAGAATGACTCCAACATCAATTGATTGTTCCAGTATCCCTCTTGCGAAAGCCGTCCGTTCGTTCGTTCGACAGTCATCATCAGACTCGAGACGGATCTAACGGCCTCGACGTTTCCTCGGGTCCGGCTGAGCTCATCATCCACGGCCGAGCCGGCCCAACTCGCACGCTGACTTCCTTCCGCTCGCACCCAGTCTGTGAACACAATCCTTCTCCTCGGGCGAATCTATCCTCCGTCTCATCCGTCCGTAAACATCGTCACGTCGAATGATGTTTCTTCGACTTCGCCTTTTGCAGCAACGCCGTGTCTGCATGTTATTATCATCGAGGCCTACTCATCATGCGAGGTAAGGTAGCCGTGGTGTTCACCATTGTGAATACTACCTTATCCTGCTTCTGTTCTGTCGCGGCTCACTGCGTATCCGTGAGGTTCATGGTTGTTCTTCACTCCACCTAATCGGCCAGGAACTTCGCCAACAATATAAAACTACCTAGGTACTGGATAGGCAATACACGTACATGACGGAACTCTTTCATTCTCCAGTTGCTTCACACCGTTAATTGTTCAGTCCCGCTACTTGACATCCATCTATCAGCCACCTGGGCAGGTGGGATGCTGACCAAGCTTCAACAAACGTCGTCCGCCGGCCGAGTCCTGACCACATGGCTGCTGCGGTGCTACTGTCCGGCTCTCCATCCCGATCAACCACGTCGACCAAAAGCTCTTGAAGTCGTGCTGCTTGTAGTACTGTACTGTGCTGTAACATAATCCCCCCAGGACGAGAACCGGTGACAATACAAGGAAACAGAGGACATCCCGAGTCCGTGCAACAACAACCTCGCTGCAGCTCCCGACCTACCCATCTCCGAGCCCATATTCCAACCACCTACGACTACGTCCACCCTGTACATAGTATACTCTCCCTGAAATCCCACGCGCTCACTTCGATCACCAACCACAACCACAACAACAACAACAACAAGAACCCACCACCATGGCCTCCTACCTCCCCGACCTCTCCCGCGACAACATCTCCCTCTACACCATCCCCGCCGCCTTCCTCATCGCCCTCGCCCCCCGCTTCTACGCCGCATCCACCTACAAAGCCGCGACGAACAAGAGCATGTAAGAACACACACACACACAGACACCCCGGGGAAACCCTCCCTCCTGACCCTCCCCCAAGCTGACGTACGGGTGGCCCGATCGAAAAGGAACACCCGCGCCCCGCGCGACTTCATCCACCAAATCACCTCCGACCCGGCCCTGGACACCACGACCCGCGGCCGCCTCCTGCGCGCCGAAGCCGCCCAAGCGAACAATTTCGAAAACCTCGGCCTCTTCGCCGCGGCCGTCGTGGCGGGCACGGCGGCGGGGCTGTCACCCAGTACGGTCAACGGCTGCAGTTTGGGATATCTGGCGGCGCGGTTCGCGTACAATCACATCTACATCTTTAACGATTTGGTGCCGCCGGTGCTGAGGACGGGGGCGTATTTTGCCGGGATGGGGTGCGTGTTCGCGTTGTTTGTGCAGGCGGGGTGGAAGGTGAATGGGTCGGTGGTGTCATAATAAGGTGGGGATTGCGGAGGATACTCGCTCGATGAAATGTTGAGGCTTGGGGCTTTTCGGTGGAAGTCATATCTCGACGGTGAACGCATCGGAATAATGGTGTTTGTACAATTACATGTATCTTCCAATAGCGTGGATTAGGGGTACTGGCCCCACGTAAAAGCACTCTGACCCTTTTCCTTCGCCTCCACGGCTCCGTCGAAGTCCTCCAAAAACAACCACTTGACCTTCTCCCCAACCCCCTTCTCATACCAGTCATTGAGCGGCTGCGGGTAGAAATCCATCTGCGCCGGATCGACGACGGAATCCTCATGCGCCAGCAGCAACAGCACATTCTCGTGCGCGTCAAACTCCCCCAGCCCTCTAATCGTCCAGTCGGCGACGTCCTTGTCGTGGGAGAGAGTACTCGTCACGTAGTAAAACGGTTTATCGGCCGCGCCGTGCGCGTGCACTTCCTGCAACAGATGCCCCGGACACGCTCCTCCCCCGCCCGGACGTCGTCGCTTGAGCGGGCTCGGGTCCAGCTCCTTGGGTAGAGTCGAGTATTCGTTCGGTTTGAACTCGCCGCCGTGATGGGACGCGTCGCCGCCCATGAAGACGAACGTGGCCGGGTGCGTCGACGTGCGGGCCAGGCCGCACATGTGCCCGATGGCGTGCCCGGGGGTGTCGAGGAGGTAGAAGCTGCCGTCGCCGAAGTAATCCAGGGCGTTGAAACGGCCGATTTTCAGCCCCTTGCCTTCTTTCCCGAAATCGATCTCCCGCACGCGTCGGCCTTCAAAATCGGTCTGCATGAGCGTCGAGTCGGGATTCTGAGGATAGCCGGGCATGTGGGCGTCGGGATACCCGGGCCCGACGACCAGGTGCGTCGAGGGCGGGAAGGTGGCCGGGTTGCCGACGTGGTCCCAGTGGTGGTGGGACTCAATGATGGCCTCGATCGCGCCGCCGTCGACGTCGACGCCGTTTTCCCTGACGATGTCGGCGACGTCCTTCTCAACGGTGATCTCCCACTTCTTCTCCACCCATTTGGGGTAGGAGGGCAGGACGTGGAAGTCTTTGCGGACGCCCAGGTCGAACAAGATGGGTTTGTGGGTTGGGTGTTCGATGAGGAAGGAGAAAGCAGGGCATTGGAGGTAAGGGTGTCCTTCGTATTCCGGTTGTAAGAAGATGCCGATCGGCAGCTTCAGACGAGCAGTGCTGGCAGCCTGTTAGAAACAGCGATATCATCACCAACGTCCGAGGGGATGCCGGCGCACCTGTCTATGCATGATACTTTGACCGAAGTGTTGGAATGGGGGACATTGAGCGGCGGAGGCTGCTTGGGAGCCACGAGGTACTGGTGTGCCATTTTTCCGATCGATCCGTCCGGGAATATATGTTGTTAAAGAAGCAGGGAGAGGTGTTGCTTTGGTGGTTCATAGACGCAGGCACATGCAATCAACAAGCTCGAGGTATGACGTGCAGGATGAGCTCGAAAGCTCCAGTCCCATACATGATAGGTATGTACAGATGGGCGTTCCACCTATCTTGAACGGCATACTGCAATGTCCTCGTGAGTGCGTTTGCGCGATACCTCCTCGTGAACGAGAAGGAACTTTGACCAGCCGTTGACATCAACCGAGTGGTATGTATACCAGGATATCGTACTTCAGTGAAGCATCGCGAAGTGAAGCCCGAGGTTACTGCACTTGAAGGTTCCGAAAACGGAAAGGTCGCCCCGAAGTTGGACCAGCAGCTGGTGTTGGGGAATTCTTCACACTCCAATGCCTCCTTTCTCTAAACACACAACACCATCCACACCAACGACTGCGTTCGAGCGTGTCGCGATCAAGTCTGCTCAACTACATGCAAGCTATATGAGCCTGTACATGTTTAAGCGAGCAGCGTACAGGTCCGAGCCTTCGCCGAAACACCACAAGCATCTCGTTTCTCCCGTCCTCGCGCACATCGAACTCGTGTGCAGGCAGGAATAGACGGATCATAACCTACGTACCCAAGCCTCGGCAACAGCTGCGCTCTCACCAGAGCTTACAGCAGCTGTAACTGTCCGCTTCTTGTCACTATAAGCCTACGGTACTTCGTCGCACAGGCGCAGAGCAACACACACACAACGGATCACAATTAAGCCGGAGCGTCTTCTTGAGCGCCGTCTCGAGAGGGGCGGTGTGGGTGGAGGAGGCTTGACTAGGTTTGGTCTGACAGTTATTGCGCTCTTCCAATTCTTTGATCGTGCTGTCGCTTTCATGCCCGAAAGCGGTAGACTGCGAAGCCCATGACGTCTTGACGTTGTAGCCCAGCCCTTCTCCCTTATCGCAGGACGCCGCAAAGCGACTTGCCTTCCCTGCTCTGTTGTGCGCGTCCGCTTATGCTGGCTACCTCTTGTTCAAGTGACCTTCCGCTCGCACTGAGCACTCAGGATCGCTATCCTTCATCCCGAGATATTGGCACGCCATCTTCTCCGCGGAGCGCTGCTCTTCATATCGGATGTACTCTCGAAGGCTCCGGGTCTGTCTTCGGTCTACAATGTAGCGCATGGCTCAGGCATCTTCCTTCATCACAGAGCCAGGCACATCCGAGGATGCTCAATAAACTTCCTCATGTCCTTCGCCTCTTTTGATCGTTCACTTCAATATCGTATTGGCCCCTCGGGCCGCCAGATACTCCTGAACCTGAGTTGTGCTCAAGCCCTTCACCACCTGATACACCTCGGCGTTGAAGTAGAAGAGCCCCGTCTTCGGGTCTGTGTACTTGGCCGGCAAGCCGGTGATGTCGCAGTACTTCTTCTTCGGCTTGAGACTGGGCGCGGCCGCAATGCTCGTATAGGTCACACTCGGTTCCTTGGGGACGTTCGGCACCGAGAGAGTCATCCCCGCGCCGTTCGTCTGCTTCGCATTCTTCTCCAAAACCAATCTGCTCAAGTCGCGACTGCCTTGTGCTGGGTCTTGGTTCAAGCTGGGCGCCGTAGCTCCCTCGCTCGCCGGCACGGGCGTGCTCGCGCCGGAGTTTTGCTGCGTGTTGATGATGCTTTGCTGCGCGCGTTGCGCTTCGGACAATATCTGCTTGAGGTTCTTGTTGCGACGCTGGGCTGGTTTCCAGTTTGGGTTGCGGAACGGTTTGGGCACTTTTTGCATGTCCAGCGCATTGAGGAGGGCGGCGTGCGTCTCCTCGTTCGACGCGGTTGTGATTGGTGCCATGGTGGAGGTGAGCGTAGAAGACAGCAGGAGGTACGTATAGGCACGAGTGCACGACCACATCGCCGAGGCGCGCAGGCGCGACGAAGCTCGGACCACCGAATGGATGCCGCCGACCCGGATCCGCAAAGCACGTGAATGTTGACCTGCTTTGTGCAATTACGTAGTAGGAATCGTTTGTCGCCTTGCAAGGACTCAGCTTAAGCGCTGCTAGGTACTCTGGTGAATTCAGCCTGCCCTATCCAAAACCTAACAGAACCACTCTCTCTAGACCTTTTGTTCACCCAAAATCATGAAGATCCTCTACATCGGTGTACGTCTATGAACACCGGCACCCTCAAGCCAAGGCTAACAGTCTTCAGATCCTCCGCAACGAGGACAAGCCCGCCGTCGAACTATGCGCCGAACGCGACCTCTCCTCCTACTCCCGCTTCACCCGCACCAGCGTAGGCGAATTCATGTCCCTCTTCTCCAAGACCGTTGCCGAGCGCACCCGGCCCGGACAAAGACAGGACGTCGAAGAGCAGAGCTATACCTTCCACGCGTACGCCAGGAGTGAAGGCGTGGCCGGCATTATCATCAGCGACCAAGAGTACCCGGCGTTGGTCGCGCATCAGCTGCTGAGCAAGATCTTGGACGAATTCCTCAGCAGATATCCCAAAAGTGCGTTCAGTGGGGCCAAGGTCTCGGAATGTCCTTTCCCGCCGTTGAAGGAGTACATTCAGAAGTACCAGGACCCACAGCAGGCCGACGGGATCATGAAGGTGGGTGAAGAGACTGCGTATTGAACGTATCAGCAGCTTACAGTGTTGGCAGATCCAGAAGGAGCTCGACGAGACGAAGATTGTACTGCACAAGACGATTGAATCGGTACTGGAGCGAGGCGAAAAGATCGATAGCTTGGTGGCCAAGTCGGACGGTCTCAGCGCGCAGAGCAAGATGTTCTACACCCAAGCGAAGAAGCAGAACTCGTGTTGTGCTGTCATGTAGGTATTGCAGGGGCAGGGACAACGGTTACCAGGCATTTGCGGGCGTTAAGGAGCATTTGCGAATTGGGAAACTTGATTGACTGGTCAGAAGATGTCAAGGGGAGGCCAGGCTGAGTACTGCGCCTAGAGACCATCATAATGCATACCACCGCTCCTCTGGCGACGTGCTACAGGCTCGCTCCTGCCGGGATACTGTGGTCGCAATGTCAGCACAGGCAACATCCATGGCCAAGAGGGTCACTCACGGGCAAGAAGGTCTTTTGCGGTTGATGAGCAGCTGAGCAAGCTTAACCTATCACGGTGTTCCTAGATGTCAAGCTTGCACAATGGTGACGCTGCTGAACAGAGCGATACTGCTTCCCAAGAGACAACTCCCACAGATTAAGCAGCATGGTGGTATGCATTCATGCTATTCTCAAGCAACAGCCAGCAGCAGTATGCGGTCTCAGCGGAATTGTCCATGGATCTGAAGCAGATCGTGAGCGTTCACCCTTCTCAACGTTCTCAACGACGTTATTGCGCTGGCGGCTGTAACCACATCCAGAGCTTTGCGCAAGTTGAAGTGAACGATTAAGTCCACCGTAGTGGCATGCTTTCGAAACGTCAGCCCACCGTGACAGACAGCCTACCTCGAGGCGGTCAGGGTATCGCGTATCGTTGAGATTCGCCGTTTGGTCATCATACATACATTGGATGTAGATACCATGTATTTGCTTGTAGCCAGCAGATTCTGGACCATGATGTTCCACGGCCCAAGCTCGGGATCGAGGCGCGTTCTCTTTACGCGTACACGCGTCGGGTCCAGCAGAGGTTCTTCCATTTTCTCCATCTGATTCTGAACGGCGAACATGTCGCAAGCAGACGGCGCATACGACAACACTCATCGCGCATTCCTGCAAGCTCTCCTGGCGCGGCAAACCATCACCTTCGAAGACGCGAAACCGTTACTCTCGGCCATTCAAACCGCGCAATCGCCGGACAGGCCAACTTTACCCGAAGACATATCGCAAGAAGACTTCGACTCCTACATTCACACTCTCAATGCCTCGATATCGCCCTTCGACCTCGAAATACGAAGTACACTGCACCAGACCAGTCGAACGAGAGTATACGCCCTGGTGAACACCACCAGCGATGCGCTCACTCAAATGGCCACCGTGCATAGCGCGGACGAGATCGCCTTTGTGAAGCGAGTACTGGACGCAATGTTTGAAACGCACAACATCCAACGAGCCGAGGTCATGGCAGTGACGTCGATGCAAGCACTGAAGCTCGCCAAACCGCCTAACGACGTCAGACGGCGAGAGTCGGGCACTCAGACCCAGACAGCCGGTGCGCAGACGGCACTCACGATGTCGCAAGCCGAGAAGGTCATGGCGCAGATGGTCGCAGAGGGCTGGTTCGAGCTGTCACAAAAGGGGTTCTACACCTTGTCACCGCGCGCGCTGATGGAGTTGCGAGGATGGCTGATCGATGCTTACAATGATCAACGGAACGAAGAAGAGGAGGACGAAGAGGATGAACAGCCGCATCAGAAGATCAAGTTCTGCCAAGCCTGCCGCGAGATCGTGACTGTGGGCCAACGGTGCCCCGACTTGACCTGCAGCGCCAGAGTGCATGTTCGTTGCGTAAGGAACATCTTTCGCGCGCAAGGCAACAGGGAAGAATGCCCGGTGTGTAAGACGGCGTGGACGGATGCGCCACCGGTGGGTGAGAAAGCCGCCAAACATGCGGCACCGCGGACAACGAATGGTGCTTCGGCCAGTAGGCGGAGGAGTACCATGGAGGTACCAGCGGATAACGACGATGTCGTATCTGACGCTGAACAGTATTGAGTATGTGCGTTTGCTTCAGACCCGTTATGAATGCCAGCGCGGAGTTCGGCGCAGAAACATAGTATTGGTCACATGGCGAAGGATGGCGATCAAATGGTAGAACCCCATCAGGCGTAATTCGCTGTTATTGAGAGCTAGCCGCTACTTCCATGAACCAGCCAGCACGCATATAGCACACCCATTGAAGCGCCATAGCAGCCATGCATGCAGCAAAAACCCCTTTCCTCTTGTCCCCAGCGCACAGCACCATTCTTCGCCTTTATCTGTAGGACTTCTGGTACCGCGCACGGGCACCTGGACCGCCAAACTTCTTCGGCTCGCACCGTCTGTTGTCGGCGACGAGGAGGGTTCGGTCGTAGGCGACAAGGGCCTGCTTCAGCTGGTTCTTGCTGTGCTCGTCGATGTACTTCTGGTAGTATGCGATCTGGGGTGCGGTCAATGTTAGTACGCGGCACTACACCCGCAATGCGGCATGTTGCGGCACACGGCGAAGGTAGACGTACGATGCTCTTGGCGATTGCTTGTCGGATGGCGTAGACCTGGGAAGTGTGACCACCACCGCGCACGCGAACTCGGATGTCGACATCGGCTGCGCCAGTTGTTAGCACACATGATACACCCTGCTCTCCCCTCCCCCATCACGCTGGCATCCTCCAAGCCGAAATGCGATCCGTATCCCTTCTCATCCAATCCTCCCCAAGACCGCATCCTATCCAACTTCTCTTCCATCTCCCGACAGGTGTTCCACGTTGTGACCTACCAAATTTGTCGAGACCGAGAATCAGAAGCGGCTCGTAGACCTTGAAGCGGAGCACCTGAGGCTCAACGAGGTTGAGCGGCTTGCCGTTAACCTTGACCAAGCCCTTGCCCTGCTTGCAGTGCGCGACCGCAGTGGCCGTCTTCTTCTTGCCGAAGCACTGAACGCTCTGAGGGGCCGACATGATGGCGAACGTGGATGTCGACAGTGAGAGCGTGTGTTTGTGGGGGATCCGTCCGAGTGTGCAGTCGATTCGTTGCCGCTGGCTTTGCGTTGTTCACTATCTGAAGTTGGTGGACGTTGAATTTGTTCTTGGCGCAACGCACGGTGCGGAAATGTTCGCGACAGACGGGACTGCCCGCGGAAGTTCGGCCTCAGGCACGCCTCGCTTCCTCCACCACCACATCAATGCTTGTACGGTATGTACTCGCGATGGCACATCACTTAAAGACTGCTCGCCTGGCCTGTCAGTCCACGACCTAGGCGGCATCTTGATGCTTTACGCCTTTGGCTCCAACGGCTCATGCCAGCTAGGTCTTGGACCTGGCGTGGACGATCCATCAGCACCTCAAGAGGTGAAGGGTTTTCGCTTCACACTGGAATACATAAACCACTTCACAGCAGGCGGCAATCATACCCTTATCGTTGACGCCTTTGGTCACGTTCTCGGTGCAGGTAACGACGAAGACGGCCGCTGTGGTCACGTTACGACTGATTACCAGACTCAACCCTACTTCACCTCCTTCACCACGCCACAGAGTATCAAGCAGGCGGCAGCTACGTGGTCTACGTCTGCGGTACTTGATGGACAAGGTAGGCATGTGTGGACGATCGGGACGGGCAACAGTGGCGAGCTCGGCCTTGGCCGCGAGACTGCACGCACCGTAGACTGGCAAAGTCTTCCCGATTTCCCGCCTAGCGCCACTACAATCGTGCAGCTGACATCGTGTATGGCTCACATGGTTGCCGTGCTCTCTAACGGCGAGGTCTACGGCTGGGGCAAAGGCCGCAAAGGTCAGCTCGGACTGCCTGCAGAAGACGTATGGTCACCTCGTAAGATTCAGAATATTCCATTTGCCGTCGTCAGAGCGGTCTGCGGCAAGGACTTCACGTGCGTTTTTGGCGATCCCGCCCAAGGCCAGACTTTAGTTCTCGGTGTCGGTAGTAACGATCGATTCGGTCTCAGAGCGAATGCTCCAAGCGCGGTACCCCACTGGAAAGACGTGGCAGCCTCTTGGGGCAGTATCTACATACTCAAGGATTCTGGCGAGCTCATTGCATGGGGCAGGGACGACCACGGCCAGCTGCCTCCACCTGGGTTGCCGCTGATTGAGACCATATCCGCAGGCAGCGAGCATTGCCTCGCCCTCACGAAAACTGGCGACGTGTTAGCTTGGGGTTGGGGAGAGCATGGCAATTGCGGTGAGCCTACCGACGCTGATGGTAATGTGAAGGGTCGGTGGAACATAATCAGCGTGCCGCTTCCGGCCAGATCCCTGTTCGCTGGTTGTGCCACCAGCTTCATCGTCACCGACGAGGAATCACAACAGACACGTGACACTCGGTGAGAAGCACGCAGCTTCTGATGCTCTGGGTACGTCAGACCTCTGCCGGTGTGTTTGAAGGACAACTGGCCTGGATTCAATCAAACATGCCACGAAGCTGCATTCATGTCAGCTTGTCTCCCAGGCCACGCTCCTCAACCTCGACATAGACCAGACGACTCACCTGCGACAAACGCTGCGTCGGCTCCAGCCCTTGCTGATCATCCGGCTCCGCATGCTGGTACCTCGGTGGCTGAGCAGTGGTGCCGGTGTCACGCACACTGGAATGGAAGCTGGCGTCCATCCGCTGGTTGTTGGCATCCCATCCCAGCATCTCCTCGGCTTCGTCGTTGTCGTAGCTGGCCGGGTCCCACCGCCGATCTGCGTCGCCACCCGGCATGAACAGGCTTTCGGGATCTGGGTCCGACTCGGCAGCGGAAGGTTGACAAACTCGCTCCTTCAACGACGTGCGCTGGCTTTGACTGAATAAAGGTTTGTTGGCACTCGGTCGAGCCGGGGGCGGCATTCCGGATGTGCTTCGGCTTGCGGCAGGCATCAAAGCCACAGACGGCTGCCTTGTCGAGCTTCGATTGATCACGGGTCTGGGGTTCGCAGTCGAGGAAGCTTCACGGTAGTCACCGGTGGTCATGAGAGTAAACTCACAATGCATGCCAAGAGCCTGGTAAGCAAACTGCAGTGGTCGTGTTGGGAAAGAGAAGTGGGCGCAGATTGATGTTCGAAGCGTTTCGGCATGAGTGACAATGGCTCTGAAGTCCTGAACTTCGATGACGATGTGCATGCCTTCCTGGGCATTGAACTCCTCGAAGTCATCTGTGTGGATGGACACGGCGGTCTCAAGTGGCTGCTTCAGGACCTCTATAGCTTTATCAGTGTATGCACAAGAATAAGAGAGCTGAAAGCTTACCTTTTCCATCCTGTATCTTCTCGGTGAAACTCGTGAAGATTGCTTTGCCGTCTTGCGCGACCAAATCCAGCTGTTCTGTCTTGGGACCGAAAAACTCCACGTACTCGCGCATCACCCTCGAGGAGATGCGCCAGCCTTGCATGGCTGCAGAGCGGTCGAACAGCGCATGCATGATCTCCACTGATTCGTACGTTAGACGGTAAGTCTTCACCATGCCTATGCATGATCAGCAAACGGTCACCACGTACCCCATCGGAGGCTGCTGCCTACCGTGCTTGCAGATGAAGGTGATGATGAGCCTGCATTCTGTCTTGTCGGGCTGGTCTTGGATGCTGACTTCGCAGCGCTCTACCACGGTCTCGCGGCCGCGAAAGTCACTCGCTCTTCCCTTAAAGACCGACTGTAAGGCCTTGTTGAGAAGCTGGCATGTGAACCTATCGCCACCCTTGGCAGAGCTCGTCGCGTTGAAGGCGTAGCTGAGGAAGAACGTTTTCGCGTCAAGAGCGAAGGAAGCGTATCCTGTTCTTGATAAGTTCAGTGCTGTGAGGGTAAGCTATATGCCCTATCAGCAGATGAAGTATGTGCTGGAGACGGTATGGAAACGCGCCTTCTCACTCCGTGCCTCGATCGAAACGTTCTCGCCGAATTTTGCCAGGCACAGCAAAGCCTCGTAGACACGCCCAGTTGCCTCGGGTGATAGTGAAAACTTCAGGACCGCCATCACTTGGTGCTACTACATAGCATTCTTTGACTTCGTCGTCTCAGGCTTGGCGCGTTGGGGTGAGGGACGCGTCTCGAAACGACGTCAGCTGTTTGCGCGTGTCTTCCCATTGATCATCACACAAATACATAGCATACACTACCACGGTCTACCTTTCTATCTCTAGAACGCTCAGGACTCGCTCGAGGATCGTACTCGACCTCGGGAGTCTCAAAGACGGTCTGGTGTCTGGCGGCGACGCGCTTCGGGACGGCGTCTTCGCCTTTAAATGGCCTCAGCAGCGTCTCAGCCATTGCCAGCGGACTTGTTTCATCTCATATTTTCCGAACTAGCAACACAGCCTAACATCGAAGGACAATTGAAGTATTCAGCATTGTACAACTGTGTTGTCAGCAGCAAGAGTCTTGCCGGCGCTGGTTCCATATCCGCGCTCTATCGGTTCGCATGATCACCACGGCATTCTCAGCAACAGAAGCTAATACATCTGTAGAATCTGCCATGACTGTCCCATTAAAGGCGGCGGCAGCGAGTTCATTTCAATCGCGGATCAAGACCTGAACTTTATGAAATGGGCAATCCTGTGGCGGACAATAGTCCTCTCCGCCCTCGGGAAAACCATGTACCCGTACTGTCGACATCTCCGGGAGCTGGACCTCAGAGATCTTGGCGATCTGCTTGATCGACTCCAAGACAACAAGTTCAAGAAGGTTGCGAAGCAATTCTGGGCCGGTGACCTTGCACGCTTTCGTCACGTCTTCACCGACACGCCCGTCAAGTATCGAGTGGGAAGGCTGGACATTAAGAAGATCCTACTGTCCATTGGCGATGTGCTCACGCAGCAGGCACCTCTCCTGGAAGGTCTGTCTGAGCCCAGCAGCTCAGATGTGGTATCGTCGGCGCTCCCTCTCTGGGCTTCGCGCCTGAGCCACCTGCGAGAACTGGAATTCTGGGACGGCAAGGCACTGGCCGACGAGACGTTGCGTAATCTGGTGCATGCTCACTGCCGGAACCTAAGCGAGTTGAGGTTTCATCACTCCACTGGCGATGACGCAGATCACAATCTTGCAGCCCTCATCAACGGCATGCCGGAGAACACTTTGACTCGTTTCGAGAACATTAGCTCCTCCGGCATCGGTGCGGAGACACTGCTCGCGCTCAATCGCCATGGCCGAAGCCTGACCTCGTTGAAGCTAGGCTTGGATGAAGACGGCATCTTGGCACTGAAATACCTCCAAGCATGTACCCAACTGCGGACTCTTGCAATCACAGCGCTGCGACCTTCCATCGATCTGAAAGCCACACAAAACGACGTCTTCCTCGAGATTGTCGAGTGGCTCAAGCAGTGCGACCTTCTCAACGACGTCACGTTCGATGGCTTGATCTCGGCGCCCGACTTGGCACTTCCAATCTTGCTAAACAAGAAGGTGAGTCTTCGGGACTTGCAGATACATGCCAAAGAAGGCTCGCTGTACGTTGTCAAGGATCATCACGACTTCCACAGAGCTCTCGGTCAACAACATGGTCTCCGAAGTCTCTGGCTGCGGGCTGATCCGGAGACGATATCTCGAGACGATCAAGAGATTCTGATCGACTCATTCTGCCATCTTCCAAAACTTGAGGAGCTCAACCTTGTCCGCATATCGGATTACTTCAGTGACCAACAGATCACCACCTTGGCTGAACATTTGACAAACCTGACACATCTCACTGTTGCTGGATACGGCACTTCTGACGCAGTTTGGGATAGCCTCGCTCGACTGGACAAGCTCAAGACTCTGACCTTTGGTGGCATCACCACATTCACGGCTGATGGCCTGCTGCATTTTATCAGTCAGCTGGGCCCAGGCAACGCGGAGCTTGCAATCACGGTGGATAATGCAGATCCGGACTCCATGATCACGGACGAAGTGCAGGACAAAGTCAGAGACGCCATAATCGCGAAAGTTGGAGGCAGGTTTGAGTATCAGCCATTGAGAGGTAAGCAACAGCGTAGGCAGCTGTGCATGAATGCTACTGACAATGTACCAGATCCGAACGTGCCTGAGTTCGACGACAGCGGCTCAGACTGATTGCCAGAGCGTTGATTCCTCGTCAACATGATATCGGCGGCCTTCAACTTTGGCAAAAGCGTATCTGTATCACGATGTTTGCAGATGGGCGTACAAGGACGACGCGCAATGACGTCAAGGCTTCGCAATCTCGAGACTTCATGTTCGCAAAGCTACGTGTGCATGTACAGCGAAAAGTGGCAAACCACAACAATGAAGCGAATCCTGGCCATAGCAGGCTCGGACAGCTCGGGCGGCGCGTAAGTTTCACCCTGTGCCTGAAGCTGTGGAGTCCAGGAGCTAATATATGCGTCCCCAGAGGCCTTGAAGCCGATCAAAAGGTGATCGCCGCTCATGGCTGCTATGCTATGACTGCCACAACGGCCTTGACCGCGCAGAATACCCAAGGCGTGTACGGCATTCACGAAACACCATCCGACTTCGTGCAGAAACAGATCGATGCTTGTGTGGATGACATTGGTGTAGATGTAGTCAAGACAGGTATTGAAACAACTCATAAGCGCTCACACTTCTTTCACGGTTGACTAAGTACTGCAAAGGCATGCTTGCTTCGGCAAGTACGGTTTCTGTGGTGGCTGACCTGTTGCGGAAGCACAAGCTTTCATCATCGGTTGTTGATCCGGTACGTGATATCGAGCACATTTCTCGCGTGGGAACTGACACTGTCAAGGTCATGGTAGCTACTAGCGGTGCTCAATTGCTCCCGGAGAACGCCATAGAGACCTTGTGCACGCAACTGTTACCAGAGACCCTGCTCTTGACTCCGAATGTCCCAGAGGCCAAGCTTATCGCCCAGAGAGGTGGTAAGTCAGTGACCGAGGTCCGCAACCTTGAAGGCCTGGAGCAGCTCGCATCTGCTGTCCACCAGCTTGGGCCACGATACGTACTGTTGAAGGGTGGCCACACCCCTCTGACATCCGATCACCAAGTGGCGAAGTCGGACGACGAGAAGCAAATAGTCGTCAATGTGCTCCACGGGGAAGGGGTGACGGAGGTCTTCGAGACGCAGTATCAAAGATCCCGAAACACTCACGGCACAGGATGTTCGCTCGCGTGTCGGTCCTCCACCCTATGAAAATTAGGCTGCTGCTAGCGCTGACGCAAAAAGCAGCTGCGATTGCTTGCCATTTGGCGAACGGTGCGACAATCACCGACAGCGTACGCAAGGCTTGCCGTTACGTGGACGCCGGTATTCGAACCAGCGTCGATCTCGGCAAAGGCTCCGGCCCGCTAAACCATTTCCACTCCGTGCAATCACTTCCCTTTGCACCGTACGCCTGTCCAGTATCCTGACCTCAAAGCATGTTCTAACCTCCATCCAGTGGCGACTTCGTACAGTACCTGCTTGACCGGGAAGATGTCAAAGCAGCGTGGCAGCAATACACGGAACACGAGTTCGTCAACCGAATGGGCGACGGCACACTTCCGCGTGAAACCTTCAAGTACTACATGGTACAGGATTATCTCTATCTGGTGAGTTGGAGATATAGCGTGCGGCTCGTGGAAGTCTCGCTGACCTACGCAGATACACTTCGCCAGAGCTAACTCACTGGCCGGCTACAAAGCCAAGACGCTGGATGACATTGCAGGAGTATGCTGTATGGCAATTTGTTAAACCCAAATGCTAACGTGCTCCAGGCTGCTTCCATCGTGACGCATATCCGAACCGAGATCGACCTGCATATCGAGGAATGCAAGCAATTCGGCTTGTCGCGGGACGACCTGGAGCAATGTGAAGAAAGCCAAGGTACGCCTCTCTGAGTCCTTGGCCGTGCTGGCCCTGACCGTGCCCAGCTTGCACCGCATACAGCCGTTATGTGCTCGACATTGGCCAGTCAGAGGACTGGCTGGCCCTACAGATCAGCCTGTTACCCTGCCTGCTCGGATACGGCGCGATCGCACGCAGATTGCACGGCTTGCAAGCAACCCACCCGCCGAAAGAGCCCAACCGTTACCTGACGTGGATCAACAACTACATCGCCAAGGACTACACCGATGCTGTCAAGGAGGGCTGTGGTAAGCTTCACGCCGACCGTTGGCCATGCAGCGTGCTGACCTGACTACAGCTTTGGTCGAGAAGCATGTACACAAGCAGTCTCCCAGCCGGATCGAGGAGTTGGTACATATCTTCATCCACGCTACCAAGGTAAGCTGGGCACCGCGTTGCGCCTCTTGCACAAATGAAGATGATTAACACCGGGCACAGATGGAGACGGGCTTCTGGAACATGGCCAGCGCGACCTAACGATCAAATGCTCTGCGTGGCGCATGCGAGTCATCGTCTGTACTCTCAGGGGGGCATCCTTGGGACGATGTGCATCCTCGGCACTGAACGGGGTTGAATTGTCCATCGGGCGAGGGTTGTCATGCTGTGTTGCACTGCTAGAGGACATTCTGTAGATGCCGTAGCCAGTGTTTCACTGCAGAGAGTATTGACTACAAATGTACTGTGAACACAGAATACTTCGAGACATGACAGCGGCTGCACGTGATCTGCAGTGACGATGTCGTAGGACCGCAAATTAACTTTTCTGCGCGCCAAGCCCAAAGCGGTTTGCGTGTCGCAAATTTCCTGCGTCTCAAATCTTTTGCGCGCCGCTCCTCCCTTTCACTCTCTACATCTTCACACCTCAACCATCTTCCTTCCTTTCAATCAGCGCGGACCCACACATCAGCAGAGTTCCGACAACACTCAGTCTCTCCAAACAAGGCACCCTCCAGTCACTTCCTTACCAGTAAACGTCACATCATGTCGTACGGCGGCGGTTACGGTGGAGGTGGAGGCTACGGCGGCTCGCGAGGTGGCGGTGGTGGATACAGTAACGGCCATTCCAACGGGTACGATGATCGCGGAGGGAGTGGATACGGCTCTCGAGACTCTTATTCCAATGGGTAAGCCCAAAGGTCTAGGCGCGCTGGCAGCCTCTCCCCCAAGTCTATCATTTCATATATACTTATCCACATAAGAGGAATCGCGCTAATCTCTTCCTCTCGCAGGTATGGCGGCGGCGGCGGCTACTCGAACGGCGGCGGCGGCGGATACGGTGGAGGTGGCTACGG
>Ga0058704_10000400_pt1 | contig 22865 bp, 29 predicted proteins | sample AgamicMgSfe_FD_71363 | JGI IMG/M metagenome (GOLD analysis project Ga0058704, IMG submission 71363) | Agave microbial communities from Guanajuato, Mexico - Mg.Sf.e | ecosystem: Host-associated > Plants > Phyllosphere > Phylloplane/Leaf | place: Guanajuato, Mexico | collected 2012-05-30
GTGCTGTATAACGTTCGCTACGACGGCCGCAGCCTGTTCTACCGCCTTTCTCTTTCCGATATGAACATCCCTTACGCTGATCCCAGACACCCGTTCCACAAGAAGTCCGCTTTTGATCTTGGAGATGTCGGTGCTGGTTTGATGGCAAACGATCTCAAGCTTGGCTGTGACTGTCTCGGCTCGATTCATTACCTTTCAGGAACACTCTCGGATGAGAATGGTGAGCCCATGGAAATGCCAAACATTGCATGCCTTCACGAACAGGATGGCGGTATTGGCTGGAAGCATACGAACTACCGTACTGGTCGTGCGGCGGTCGTTCGCAATCGCGAGCTTGTTCTGCAGAGCATCATCACAGTGGCAAACTATGAATACATCCTAGCCTTCATGTTCAACCAGGCTGGTGAAGTCATTTACGAAGTCCGGGCTACTGGCATATTGTCGACACAACCTATTGATGACTGTGTTGAGGTCCCTTGGGGTACTGTAGTCCATCCAGGAGTACTCGCTACCCACCATCAGCACATCTTCTCACTTCGTGTCGACCCAGCGATCGACGGCTACAACAACCGTCTCGTTTACGACGAAGCGTTGGCAATGCCGCGTTCGGACTTCAACCCACACGGCACGGGCTACTACACGAAGGAGACTGTTGTTAAGACCTCCGGAGGCTACGATGTCGACATTAACACGAATCAGACCTACAAGATCCAGAACGTGGATGTCCGCAATCCAATCAATGGCAAGCCAGTAGCGTACAAGATTCATGCTCCGGCATTCCAGAAAATTCTCTCGGACACGGAAAGCTTCAACCACAGGCGAGCAGAATTCTCAGACCGTAACATTTATGCCGTCAAGTACCGTGACGGCGAGTTATTTGCTGGTGGCAAGTACACCAACCAGTCCAGAGGCGGCACCGGCGTTCGTAGCTGGGCGAATCGGAAGGAGAACATTGTTGACCAGGATTTGGTCGTCTTTGTCCAGTTTGGCATCAACCATGTAAGACACTCAATAAAGATGGACTTTGCTTACTGCTAACCCTGCCGCAGATCCCACGTATCGAAGACTTCCCTGTTATGCCATGCGAGATCATCAAGGTCTCAATGAAGCCTGTCAACTTCTTCGATAAGAACCCGGCACTTGACGTTCCACCCAGCACGCAGGAGTTCAACAAGAGTACGCTGCTCAGCGAGATGCACCAGCAAGGAACGACGGAGGGCACGGTGAACTCAACTGGTCATATATGTTGTTCCGCACCGAGCAGTAAGCTATGAGTGGGTGGCAGTGGGAGTTTGGTGGCGACAACTATGGCTGCTCTGAGATGGGTAAATAAGCAAAGGATTCCAAGCAGTCGGTACCTTGACCGTTGTTCCGAGAAGTGAGCCTAGTGATATACCAACAGTCGCTCTAGATCACCACCAAAAGTCTTGACCCTCCTACGAGTGATGATGCGTTGATGTGGAAATCGCAACGTTCAAGCCGGAACGGCTGTTTGTGATAGCCTTCTATGTTGACACTCCTCCAGACTTCTGTAGCCAGCTTTTTGGTCACGAACTCTGCCGACTCAGTGTACTATCCCGATGGGGAAGCTACGTGGGGTACACTTCAGCCTCCAACGCAGTGGCTCAAAATTGAGCACATCGGAATGTTTCGCTCAGGGTATTTCCTAGCTATCTACACCTTTCACGCTCATCTGGTAGCCGGATTCCGACCTAAGTGGAAGCATGATTACGTCCCTGTCCGTTGCTTTCGTCTGCCTCAGAACCTTGACGTTCCTGAGTTCCTGTATTTGCAGTTTCGGGCGCTGACGACATGGAAAGATCAAGGATTGCCCGTCAATGCTGTGCTGCCACACTGTATGTTTCCGCTGCCGTGGTACCACTCCTGCAGTTGCTCACCTCGGCTGGACGCCTCCCAGCAGAGTCTGGCAGCTCGCGGCTTGCGATAGGCATTCTGATACAGGTGGAATGATGCCGTCCCAATAGGGCATGAAGGAACCCACCTCCGGGCTGCACGCAGACCCTTTTCGCAACGCGCAGGCATGATGCACGACATCATGAACAGCGCATTCGTAGTCTCCGACCACGCGCTGAGGTGACCACCGTAGGACACCGTCAAACTTTGCTATAGGTGTGATTTTGCGAGCCAATGGCTGGGCCCGAGGGCGCTAACCTTCACAACAGCGTGTGGGGAACGTGGGTGATCGCAGATCACATCAGCCAGAGCTCTCGCCAGGGTCCCTTTCTTGTCTTGCCCGCGGGCATCCTGCAACCATCTCCCGGTCTTTGCGACTCGCAAGATCGCTTTGACTGTGCCATCAGCTGCGCAAGTCGACCATCATCTGAGGTTGAGAAAACGGAAACGGAACGGCCAAACGTTTTTGAGCTAACATGGATGTCATTTTAGGCCAGAGCAGGAGCCCTCGGTTCACAGCGTCGGAGATCATGGTGGAGAATCGAGATGCGGCCCTGGCTGTGCCCTTGCTAGCAGCTGCCCACATCCACACCTCCCAGCATCTGCGAGCAAACATACATCAACCACCTCCTGCCTTATGCAGCGTCCGCAATTTGCCCGCGCGGTACGTATCCAGGCACTGGTATTCTTCTGCATTCTCTGGTTTGATCCTCCAACCACAGACACGAGGACCTTTTCCTCTGCAGTCAGCCAGATATCGCCCGACGTAGACCCTCAATGGACCTGACTCGTTGGTCTGCCCGCTTACGAATTTCGGCCCTGCTCTCGCGTGCATCGGGGTCTGCAGGAGCTAACGGCAGTGTCCGTGAGCTCTTATCTGCTATTGGCTGTGTGTCTTACCCCCAAGGATCCAGTGCGGAGAGCGACCGGGCTCCACCTTGTCTTGTTCATGCGTGTGTGCTCGAGAGTTTCTTCTAATGCGCGCCGTCCCATCTTCTTCCTCCAAGGCCACCTCTTCTAACAACCCCGTCCCCGACGTGTCCTACTGTCGCGCCCATGATCTCGTCATACGGGAGCCTGCGTATGGTTGCGAAAGCCAACAGTCTGAGATCAAAGCGCCTAGATTCTAGCTACACATATTTGATGGTGGTGAAGTGAAAAGTACGACTTTCTCCAGGATATTTATATATTCTACGACCCGGTCTTGTGGTGAGCGACAACCCGGCACCTTCGGTATGGACCAGAATGACCTAGATTCGGCCGCCCTCGCACGTAGACGAAGCACCTTTTCAACCACGACGACGTCCACCACATCAAGTTCATCACCCGAATTCACGGCTGATACTGCTATTACCCCAGATAGTGAGGACGATGCCGCAGACGAAGTAGTACCGAAGATCGAAGAGCTTGACGAGACTTCGATAGATAGCATCGAGGAAGCCAAGCCTATTGTTACCTTACCCGCAGCACGAAAACGTGGCCGGCCAAGGAAGCACCCGATCATTGAGCAGAAAAAGGCATCACACTCGAGGTCTAAGACCGGCTGTGGTACTTGCCGAAGACGGAAGAAGAAGTGTGATGAGACGAAGCCAGCGTGTCTGAACTGCGAGAAGAACAACGTCGTCTGTGACGGCTATGAACCGAAGCAACCATGGCGGAGCGGCAAGATCAAGCCACTCACTGTCCGGCATAGCATACCGGCCGACTTACCAATGCTTGTCGACGGCGTAGATGGCAGCATTGACCAAATGTTCTTCCACCACTTCACCGCACAAGTAGGCAAGGTCTTGTCACTTACGGACCATCAGAATCCGTTCTTGGAGATCATTGTGCCAATGGCGATGGGTCATACCGGTCTAATGCACAGCTTACTGTACCTCTCGGGCAGCTGCCTGATAGCAAACGAGCCGACACCGAAAGAGGAGTGGGAGGAGCGGCAAGAGCACCACAGCAGTAAAGCTATGCGACTACTCCAACAGGACCTCTCTGAGGCCAGCGTCGCCGAAGACAACTCAGTGGCTGTTATCGGTGACCCTTCGATAGCCCAGACCTTGGTGCTCTGCCTGCAGACCGTCTGCGCCGGCGACTTGACGGGCTCATACCGCTTTCATCTCAATGCCATGAAGGAGATGCTTACCCAACGTCAACGCTACTTCCCAAACGAGCAACTCCGCCAGTTCATCCTTGAGTTCTTGCTATACCACGACTACAGCTCCTCCATCACTAGCCTCACCAACCCGCTCGATCAGCGTAGCATCGACTTGATGGCTGGCTTCAAGCTTCCAGAATTCATGATCCAGCCGCAAGCCGGCACCCTGCTGGGCGTAATGGACGGCTTATTCGGCTTCATTAGCCGCATCCGGCAGCTGCGAGATTTGATCCGACAAAAGCGGGCTCGGGGTGAGGGACATTGGTGGGACGCGGAGATCATTGACGATGCATTCACAATTGACAACGCATTGAGGGAATGGGTGTGCGTGCATCCTCCTGATAGCCCGAGGTACGCGGCAAGTCTGCTATATCGGCAATGCACGTGGATCTACCTACACCGGACGATACAGCATTCGCGGCCCTCTCAGACGTTTCAGCAGGCGGTTGATGAGGGCCTGCAGTACCTGCGCATGCTGCCCTGGGAGACCGACGACGGCTCGACGCAGTCCATCTTGCTCATGCCGCTCTTCTTGCTCGGCTGCGCGGCGTTTGAGCCGGAGCAAAGACCGGAAATCAGCGCGGCGTTTCAGCGGTTGCAGGACTGGAGTAATCTGGGTAATATCAAGTATGCGAAGATGATCATTGAGCAGATATGGGAGATGATGGATCAGGGTAAAGAGGAGGAGACGTGGGATTGGGAGACGATTATCGCGAAGAGAGGCTGGGACTTTCTGGTGACCTAGCGGTGGCTTTGTAGTTGGAAACGCCGGGTATAGTGGGTGCATGCGATGAGAAACGGCTGGTTGTGGATGCTTTCTACGTTTATGGGTTTATGATGGCGTTGCATATGTTGATGTTGGTGGTCTCGACATAATTCAGTGGGTGTTTTGGTGCCAACCGGCGTGGTCAAAAGTTGGGAGGTTTAGGTATGGGAGGCATTGGCCTAGGTAATTCAACGGCACCGGTACGGTACGGGTGGGGTGGTAGGCAGGCATGGTGGGCACATTGCGACAGTGGGTCAACTCAGCTTCATCACTTCCATAAGCTCACAGAGGATGGCTCTGTTCCGCTTTTGCATCTGTTGGGTGGCTACGATACTCGCATTTAGCGTTGTAGCTATAGCAGACGGACCGCCTTTCAAGCATTGGTTTAGAGCCGCGCTCAAGTAGAGCCTTCTGCGATCTAGGCCTTCCAAATCCATACGACTGCCTCGTTGACCAGAATGGCGGGTGAGCCTGCTGTGTCCCTTGCTCTAATCTATCTCCGTGTTGACTTGCAGCTGCATGAACGCTGCGCCTTGGCCCGAGTAACACAGACTGCATGGCCGCCCAAGATTTGGTAAGTAAGCTTTTTGAGAGGGGAGGTGTTGTGGTACAGCATCGAAGCCTAATCGAAGGGCATACCGGCACATGAAGGTTGAGGTTGAGATGTGCGGTCTTCGAAACAGCAGCGAGATCGGCACATGCCTTGAACACTCTATACCTCTGCACCACAAATCCTATATGAGTCTGTTGCCGTCGTCTGTAATCGTTACTGGGACTTCTTGGCCGTGCGGACTTGCTGTCAGGCTTAACTCTTGAGCCACGCCTTTCCAGTTTCTCTGGAAGGCCAGTACGTCATCATGCATGAGCTGCATGAGGTTGAGAAATAGGAAGGTGTCGCAGAAGCAGGCTTTCTTGCTGGTCTTCAACGCCTTTTCCAGCTTCGCTGCTGCTGCTGCGCCCCTTCCGTTCTGTTTCACCGCTTGGAAGACCGAAATAAGCTTGACTTTTCTGTGCGCGCCGTTGCGACATCCGGCCGTTTCGGCAAGCGACAGCTTTGAGCGCGACGGCACCGCCTCCCGGGCGAAACGAAACGAGACTGCCCCTCCTCGTCATCACACCTGCTGCCACAGACATCAGAGACATCGGAGACATCGTGACCTGCAGACTCACACGCACGTACACCAGAACCCATACTTCAGTCTTACTTCACCGGAGCAAAAGGCGCAGTGCATTACACTAGATCATACCACCTTACGACAAGCAGGGCGTAACTGCGGCGCAGTACTGGGTAAGGCCACCTAAGGCTACCACACTGCGGGGAGACTATTCATCCTACCACCTGGCGGGAAGCCAAACATCAACAAACGAAGAACATCGATCAAGGCGACGGGATGTCTGTTCGAGGCGAGAGAGTGGTGATCAGAGAGCGCGACCGCGATGGAGAGAGGGAATGGTCAGAAGCGCCGAGGAAGACGTACACCACGGTCAAGCGATACCAGGTCCCGGAGGCCGTCCGCTCAGTGTTTCGTGGAGAGGAAGAGGAGAAAGACACCAAGATCATTGTCAGACGGAGAGAACCGTCTCCACCACGAGAAGAGATCGACATTCGCATTAGAGAGCGTGAGCGCGAGGCGCCACGAGAGGAAGCCAGTTACCGCGTCACTGAGCGCATCACTCGAGAGAGATCCCCGCCGAGGCGCGATATAGCATATCGAGTCGTCGAGCGTGATAGCGACTTTGAACGGCGTTCCGGGCCGAGGAGTGAGTTTCGCGAACAGCAATCCGTACGCGCACCGTCTCCGCCTTCGCCAGAACGAGTGCGCGAGTTCCGTTTCGAGAGAAACCGAGACTACTCGCCTGCGCGCACTCGTGTGTCTGAGCGGCCCTACGATATCGAGAAGTATACCAAGAACACCGAGTACTATTCACAACCGCAACCCATCATCATCCGGGAGTCAGCACCACAGCCGATCATCATCCGAGAAGAGCGACGTGACCCCGTCATCATTCGGGAAGAGCGGCGTGAGCCTATCGTCATTCGTGAAGAGCGCCCAGAGCCTCAGTATGAGTTCATTGAGCGCGAAGAGGTCAGAGACGAGAGCCGCTCACTGGTGAAGAGTGAAGCGCCACGAAGTGAAGCACCGCGGAGCGAAGCGCCACCGCCACCCGCACCTTCAGCGCCACCAGCACCCGAACCAGAAGAGAGCTACTTCTATGAGCGCCGTATTCGCGAGATCGAGCGCCCGAAACGCCGCGACGAGAGCTATGAGGATCGCCGGACCGAAGTAAGTCGACGAACCGATGCAGACAGACGAAGCGAAGTGCGGCCCCGCGACAGTGCCTCGCAATGGAGCAGCGACGACAGCTACGAATACGTACGTCGTGAACGCACATATGACGATGACGGAAGACGATCTCGTTCACGCTCACGCTCTCACTCGCCACACCACAGGCGCCACTTGGCTGAAGGCGCGATAGCTGGTATTGGAGCAGCCGAGATTCTTGGACATCATCGTCGACAACAAGGCAAGGGGGGCAACAGGATCGGCCGCGGTCTTGCTGGGGGAGTGATTGGCGCAGTGGGCGCAGAAGCAATCAGCCGTGTTCGGAGCCGAAGCAGGCGTCGCAAGTCCGTCTCGGAAAGCAGATCCCGGAGCAGGTCCCGGAGCAGCTCGTACGACAGCAGACGTACGAGACGCAATCGTAAGCGACGTTCGAGGTCGCGCTCGAAGTCTTTGTCGCGTGCACAGCAGTTAGGCGGTCTAGCCGCCGTGGCAGCGGTAGGTGCTCTTGCAGGCTACGTGATCAAGAACAAAGGCAAGAACGAGACTGTCATTATTAATGATGCGCCGCCTCCTCGTCGCAGCAGATCGCGAGGGCGGCGAGCGAGTGTTGATAGCTACATGACCTCACCACTCTCCGATGGAGGTGGCCGAGCTATGGACCCGGACCACCGTAACCGGCGGATAGCACAAGCCGGTCTGGCGTCCGCAGCAGCAGCAGGTATCTGGGACCGGGTGCGGTCAAAGAGCCGTGGCGGACGTGCCCGTAGTAAGAGTCGCGTCCAACAGGGTGTACCGATCGCCGCGGCTGGCCTCGGCGGCGCCGCACTCGCCGGCCTATACGAGAAGAACAAGGCGAACAAGGAAGCGAAGAAGGCGGCAGTGATCGCCAGTGAAGTGGACAGAGGCAGGCGAAGGCGCAGCCGGTCACGGAGTAGGTCCGTTCCTGCACCATACCCTCCAGATGACAGGAGTGTTGACGATCAGGGCTTGATAGCTTATGGCAATGAGCCTATCTACCCTGAAGACCAGCGCGGCTACTACAGTGACGAGGAGCCCGGCATGTATCGAAGACGGCATTACGGCGGTAGCGATGGCAGTAGTCCAGATACGAGGCGGAGGAGTCAATCGCGGCGCCGGAGTAGGTCGCGTGCGCAAGACATTGCGGGTGTTGCTGCTGCGGCTGGCGTGGCTGGTGTGGCGGCACACGAGTATGGGAAGAGGAAAGAGCGGTCGAGATCGCGCCAAGCTGAGCAGAGGCGTAAGTCGCTGAACTTCGTTTTATTGGCTATCGCAGCTGACATTCTACAGGCCGCGAAGATGAACCCTACAACGACCCATACAGCAGAAATGACCAAGAGAATGCTGGCTACTTGCCACAACAGCAAAATGAACCTTACGATAACCGACAGGCTTACCCACAAGGCAACTACTTCGCGCCTCCCCCAACCGGCGGAGCTGCTACGCAAGACGCAAACGCATACCCAGCCTACAACCCAGCGGACTACGCACAAGGTGGTCAGCATCATCAACCATACCCTCAATCCTACGGCGCTTACGATAGTTCAGCCAATCTGGGTGCGCCTTACCCGGGCGGCGAGACGTACGCTGGTGACCCTCATTACCCGCCAGAGCAGCGTGAAGGAAGGAGGGGCAGGGAGCCTGATGATGTGAGTGCGCCACCTACCAACGCTGCGGCTAGTGCAGCTGAGCACGAGCCGCGCGAGCCTGAGAATGCGGGTACGTTCTGCAACATGTACCCGCATGCGTGTGAGTCGTTTGATACCATGGGATAGCATGCTGACGATGTGATCATAGATGGTGTAAACACGCCTACACATACACCGGTGCCTGTGACTGCTCGGCCGGCGGCTAGATCGCGGAGCCGAAGTCGTGTGAGATTCGACATGAACAGGAATACTGAGCACCATTTGGAGCAACAAGGGAACGCGAAGGAGGAACCGGGCAATGATAGTGGAAGGAAAGACGAGCGTCGACGGCGGAAAAAGAAACGTAGCGAAGACGACGATGGCCAGCGCCGACCATCCTCGCAGCTCATGAACGACAAGTATGACCGCAAGCCAAACGACAGCGACTCCGAGGGCACGGTCGAGCTGCCAGAGCGATTCGATGAGCACGGCAATCGAAAGGCCGGAGAGGGCGATCAGCTGGCGAATACAATTAATCAATTTCTGGGTAGTGCGGGAATTACGGACCTTTTGGGCAGTTTAGGAGGTGGCGGTGGACGACATGATAGTGATGAAAGCCGAAGTGGGCGTCGAAGGCATAGGCGTTGAGATTTTACTTTAGGACTGCTTGCTACAAGATCGATAGACGCTGGTTCGACTAATGATGAACGAATAAGACGAGCATATTGAATCCAATAAGCCCCCTACCGACTTTGCATGTTGCAAGCTGGAATTACTGACGGTCTCTATCATAAGCTGCACACTCCTTCGTTCGGATGCCCGTCATCTTCGCCAGTCTCGTCAAGTGCGTGAACGGACCCAGATACGTGTAGCACTTTGTCGCTCTCGCCGCTGTACCTCTGGAAGTAGTTGCTAGCTTTCTGATCGGTGCCAGATAGGAGACGTATCGTTACGAGAATACCCAAAAGCCGAAAGATACAGTGTTGAGGACCGACATTGTTCAGCACGATATATATTGACATAGATACAGACAACCCGCTTCTGCCCAGGTATACACAATGCCAGCCAAACTCCTTCCTCGTGCATGGCCTGATCTGCGATCTGAACGGCATGACCTCCGCAACAGTCCGGACATAGTCCCTCAGCGTAACGCTTGTGTAAGAAAACAAGTTTCGAAGGGGTAATTACCGAGTGTTTCCATGGCTGTAGTGATCAGAGACAAGCCACCTAGATTGAAGCGTCTGTGGGCAAGCCAGAGCTATTTGGGCAAGACATGGCCAACGAATTACACGCAACGAGATGGCAGAAATTCATGACATCTTCAGCAAAGGCCGAGAGGCATGGGTATAATGGAAGGGCACACGAAAGCCCTCAAGGTCAACGATATTGACACAAAGACAGACCTACCTTTAGGCGATGGCTCACGCACTCAAGTCTGCGGTTCCGCAGCACAACGCTTGCTTACACAGCTGAGTGCAGCGCCTACAGATTGTAGACTGGCAATGCCGCCGGAATGGCAGATGCCGCATGGCACAGGAAGCAGCTCATTCTCTTGCGAGAACGTCAGAAGGTTGGTTCAGAGATGCTTGCTTTGTCTATGTAGGACTTGCAGCGCATCTCTCAGCTACCACGCTGCATAGGTTATGGTATCGCTCAATGTGCTCCCAAAGCCCACCATCTTGCCGGTAACTCCATGCTCTTGTTCATCGCCGCTGGGTCGAGGTGAGCCTCAGCTAGCTTCCGAAGATGCGATGCAGATTTTCGTAGTTGTCGTAGCAGCATAGCGAGTCGCTTATGCGACGAGCTGGACGACGCCGCCAGCCTCCTTGATCTTGCGCTCAGCGTCGCGGCTGAAGTAGCGTGCGCGGACGATGAGAGGTATCTCTGGGATGCGGCCCTTGCCGAGGACCTTGCTGTAGCCGAGAGGGAGGAGGTCGAGGACGGGTGCGGTGTCGGACTTGCCGCCGTTCAGGAACTTCTCACGCTGCTCGAATGGGACGAGCGACCAGAGCTGCCAGACTATTAGCGTCTTGACTTCCACTGATATCCGCCTTCCGGCTAGTTTGTTGCGTCGTACCTTGTCGAGGTTGATGACGGGCTTCCAGAAACCGTTGCCCATCTTGTGGAAGTACCTCATACCCACTTTACCGAAGTGACCCGGGTGGTACTTGTCCATGTTCGTGCGGTGGTGGTGCTGGCCACCGGCAAGACCACGACCACCAGGCGACTTCCTGTGCTTGCCGACACGACCATGACCGGCCGAGACGTGGCCACGGCTGTAGTGAAGAAGTTAGCATACGGTTCGTCAACTCGCGCTCAATCTGCGTAACGCCATCTGTTGTGGTTCGCGGATTCGAGACGCGGTGCTGGGCTTGTAGACATACTGCTTGCGAGTCTGCGTCTTTCTGGTAGGCATTGTGCTGTTGTTAGTTGTGCAATGCGATGCTTGCTGTCAAGTCGATCAATTTCGAGATGTGCTCTGCGAACTTTCAGTGCGGCGGGCGCTAGCGCTTGATTCAGCCGAGCCTTGGCAGGGCGTTCGTGCACGTGATCTAATCAACAATCTGTCGATGCAGTGTAGTAGAACTGCCAAGGTCGCAGCATCAACACAGTCAATGTTGACAGACCATAAGATCACATGGACGGGGTTGTCAAAGTATCGCATCGCATGAGATGATACCTTGTGTGAACACGTAGCGACCGACAATCCACTGTGCAGACAATACGAGCTTCTGCAGGATGGTACTGTTGCTACTCGACTTGAGTGCATGCTCGTTATCATATGTACTTCGTGCTGACTGTACCCAGTACGTCCTTGCGCCCAAAGCAAGCAGGTCATCCAAAGATGGTAGGACTCCCCGCCATCATCCCAACTGTCCTTGGAATGCTCTGACGCCTCTTAACGAGCTGCAAATCATGCTGTGGTAGACGACGTAGCTGCGGCATTCGCATCGCTACACACTTGCTTATGTACCGCTTGCCCGTCCAGCCCGACCGACTCCATAGCATCTTCGTCAAGATTGTCGCAGAGCCAAGTGAGCCATCCGCTCACGTTGCTGACATTCTCCACGACCGTAGTGAAGATCCTCGAGCTCCACGTTTTGATCGCTGAGACGCCGGCGTCCGTCGACATTGGCTCCGTGACTTCGCAGATCGTGGATTGGACGAGCGTGCCGTTCAGCATCATAGCGTCTAAGCTACTGACGTAGTCTGGTGCATGAGCGCAGAGGATGTTGAGCTGCGAGTTTGTGCGCGCAGACGACGCGAACATCAAGCCGTACAGGATGCTGGCGGCGTTAACGTAGGCAGCGGTGATATTTGTGTTGATTTGAGCCAACGCCCCCTCAGGACGTGGGTTCATCTGCGTGCCTCCAGCTATGCAGGTCGCGTTGATGACGCGGGCATCCAGCATGTGAAAGCCGTCGATCAGGAGGTAGCGTAGATTGTCGCAGAGGTAGTTCATCGACGCATTCGTGTTGTTGGCTGCGAAAGCGTGAAGGAGCTGGGTCGCGAAGACTTCTGTGGTGTAAAGAAGAGCCCACGGTAGAGCAATCGTTACATTCGGGTTCGAGTGAGACTGGTCGCAAATCGGCTCGGCGATGTACTCCGGCATCAGCCCCTCGTTAGCCCACTTGTGGTGCCCGGTGTTCGTGATGTTCTCGCAAGTGGCGTCAAGCTGGTTCGTCGAGAGTGCGGAGCCTGCCATCGTCCAACCGAAGGCAGAGGAAAGGTTAGCCATGACTTGCTGGTGCTGCGGAGCTGGTGCGTCCTTCTTCTCCAGGACTGCGTGTCATTTGAGGTCAGTCAGGTGCTTCTAACTACCGTTTTCATTGATTGACACAATGTTACTGCGACTTACCTTCACTGGCTGGCTCAGGAATGGCCACGGCCATGGCCATCACACCGGCGCTTAGCGCCGCCAAAACTGCGAGGATGCACTTCATCATCGCTGTTGATCAGGTAGAGTGATTGGTATGGTCGTGTTGTGTGGATGACCGTAGGTCGAAATGCTGTCCGTCGGTAAACGAGAGTATGTTGTTGTCAGTGATTATCCGTGAAAGAGAGTGTACAATGAAAGAGGTTGCTGCTGCTGCTACTCAGGTGTGAGTTGTGAGATCGGAAGTGACAGTGATTAGCTCAAGGCTAGCTGAGCGAACAAAACAGGAAAGAGCGACTCAGTGAGAGACTACACATTCCAAAGGAAGACACGAGCTCCCGAACCAGGTTTTCGACGAGTCGACGGGTTCCGATTTCTTGTACTTCCATATCAATATAATGCGGAGTGCATTTCGTGGAGTGCATGAAGAGTCCCGGAACTCGACAAATGATGTGGGCGCTTATTATACGGCTGCCGACGCCACGTGTTTGATGTGGTTTCACAACCTGCAGGGGCAGCAAATTGACGGCTGGGGCGGTGCGACAAGCTGCAGTCAGCGACCAAAAGCGAACAAAGAAGATGCATAACGAAAATGATATACCTACACATTCCGGAACGCCGTCAGCGAAATTCTGATTCGCCCTGCGCAAAGCAGGTGGCCCGCTGGTCTAGCCTACAACGCCAAGCCTCTTCTTGTCAAGCACTGCCTTTTGCAAGCAAGGTATGGTACATATGTACATGTCTAGAGCGCGCCATCTTTGCGCATCATCTGCTCACCAGTCATGGGCTCTTCTGTCAAGCTTGTCAGGCCACCTGCTGGCTCGCAAGAGGTACGCTTGCTCAGCGGACCAGGAGACGGAATGCTTGCGCCTTGTGCGGAGTACCCAGGTCCGCCGAAACCACCCTGCTTGACCTTCCTACCACTCGATTGTCCAGCAACGTCGTCTTTGCCATAGTCACCAGGTAGACCAGCCGCCATCCCGCCTGCGCCAGTCTTCTCCGCCGCGTCTTTCAGTGCTTGGAGAAGCGACTTGGTTGTCTCGGGGGTAAGGTCCTCGTAGAAGTCGTCGTTGATCTGGACCATGGGTGCGTTCGCGCATGCGCCGAGGCACTCAACTTCGTCAAAGGTGAACATCTTGTCCGGTGTCGTCTCGCCGTGGTGGATGCCGAGTTGCTCTTCGATGGCCTTCATGATGCCGTCGCTGCCCTTGAGCTGGCATGGTGTCTGCGAGACATTGTCAGCCGCCTCAAATTCTCTCTTCCTTTCGCCCCCGTGTATAGAACTTACCGTTGTGCAGCACTGGACATGGAACCTGCCGACCGGATTCCGGTTGTACATGGTGTAGAACGTAGCCACCTCGTAAACTCTCATCGGAGGCATCTCCAGTATCCGCGCCACCTCGTTCATGACACTGATGCTCGTAAAGCCATGTTGCCGTTGCCCGAGGTCAAGCAATGGCATCACCGCCGCCTTCTTGTACTGACTAGGGTACCGGCTCAGCACCTCTTCGATGAGCCGTTCATTGATCGCATTGAATTTGAAGGGGATCGAAGGGTTGTTCTCAGGCGTATCGCGGTGCTGTGACTGCATAAGTACTTCCCTAACAAGCTCCTCCTTTGCTCTGCCCGGTTCATACCACTTTAAGAGATTCGCTCCTTGTCGCCGCTGAGACCTGGAAGCTCCGTCTTTGCTGCTTCACTGCGCAGCGTAGCGCTCTGTTCGAACTCCGAACGACCCATGGTGCGAGTTTGGACGCCATTGTGAAAGTGCGCAAGTACCACAGTAGATTGTTCTCCGTGAGTGGCATTCGAGCTTGGGATTCAATAATGAAGCCGTGATTGGCTGGGCTTCGTAGACGGCCCGTGCTTAGCAACCTTGACGTCTTCGTCACTTCCGTCTTCACGCATCTTCAGCGTGAGGGACATGCGGCAAGCAAAACTTTTGGTTCGTGGAGCTATAGCGTATACAAAAAGGGCGAAGAGCCTGTAACAAGAGTGGACGCGTGGACAGTCGCAGCATGGCGCGCATTCGGAACTGCATTTGCATCTACGTGAAAAGCGATTGAAGAAGAAGATGAGATCCGATTGCCAATCAATCTGACAAGGAGGCATCTCACTCGAGTGAGCGCTGCGACTGGCCGTCTATTATATAGCGTCTGGCTTTGCGCATCGATTCGAATGGTAGCCCATCGGCTCTTCTGCCCTTGCCGCAACGCCCTCCCAAGCGCATTGTAGGCTACTATGACAAGCTAGAGGAGGTTGTGCCGCTCACGCTCAAGCATGTTGATTGATAGCTGAGGCCTAGCAGTGATCCTCGGCTTCCTGTGGACCGGGCGGCCTTACAGGTCGACCGGCTCCTCCTCCTCGCTCTCCGCGCAGTAGGCAACATCCTCGCCCTTCTTCACCTTCTTGTTGGAGCCACCTTCCTCACCATCACTGTCTTCAATCACGGCATGCTTTCTGCAGCTCCGCGAAGCCCGGCGGACACTGATAGCTTGTGGCTGGTCCTCGTCTTCGTCCGCGCGCGGTACGGTGATCTCGCTATCTGCGTCTATGTCGCCCGCACCTTCTTCACATTCATCTTCGTCGGTCACGGAGCTTCCGGCGTCACTAGCCTCGGGCTTGTCATCGGGATTGATGTCGCTGGAATAGCTGGCCTGGGAGTCGATATCGGAGTCTCCTGAGTCATCATCAGTACGGGTCATGCTCTGAGATCTATCTGGCTTACCATTGTGCCCATCTCCAACATCCGCCTCGGTGTCTGTGATGCCATCATGTTCCCTGTCGTCCCACCAACGCTCAACTGAATCACTCAGGGCCCTGTAGGCTTCCTCAACCTGGACGCAGTGTTAGCAGGCTGAGGAAGGTCTGTTCAAATACAACGTACGTAGGCCATCTCATCGATACCCTCAACGAACCCAAGGTCTCTCATGTGTTTTCCGATCCTGGCGTAAGCGTTAACGAGACCGTGGCGAGTAATGTAACGGTCGACACTCAAGACTTTGTGGTGGTCTCGCTTCGCCGAATCCGCCTCCTGCTCCTCGGATTCCATACTGCGCTGATCCTGGATCTCGAAGCCAGTCTGATACTGAGACTGGTATTGAGAGCCCGGCAGGATGACCCTTTTGTATGGCAATTGACGATCTTGCTTTGCTTCCATTTCCGAGACGAAGGTACGTTGTAGGTCAAATGTCACGGAAGGTCGTGGAAGCTAGATATATGTGTGAACCTCACACGTATGAAGTCACAAGCTGGACAATAGGCGCCTTCCCTAGCGCACCTCACTGTGCGCTAACCTTGCCAAGCTGTAGTTGCTCCTTCCTTGTTTGTCTGCCCGCAAAGACTTGCATCTATGTGTTTACATCCTCCATCTTTCATCCTCTTCCTCAACATTCCTCATTATCAACGCAAGCACACATTCCAAGAAACATCAAGCACACCGGCATTCCCAACCTCTCTTCAGGCGCGATGAAGTTCTCGACTGCCAATGCAAGATCCACCGTCTAGGAGCGTAGGCTCTTCATGGGCACCTTTCCTGCTAAGCAAAGCAATGCGAAACGCGATCCATACCAGCTGAACTACAACAGCTGCACGAATAAGGAGCTGAGGACCTTCATCAAGGCTTGCAAGCTCGACTGCGACGACAATACGCGAACTACACGCAGAGTGCTCGTGGAGCTGCTCGAGCAAGCCGACGCCGAGCGCACGTTCTGCTTCTTCGAACTCCCGGGAGAATAGCGCAACCCTATCTACGAGTATCTCTTGACTATCCCAAACTGCTGCCCGCACATTCTGGCTGCGTCTTCGAGACTCTGTGGAGAAGGAGGAAGCAATTTGTACGAGGACAATCCCTTCGAAATCAGCATCAAGGGAGGGGTCCAGATGCTGATCGAGACGGACCCATAAGGCTTTACCTTCGATCTCCGATGCGGCCCACGCACGTTCGGGATGGTTCCGGAGCGGCTATGTCACATTTCAACTGGGCCAGCATTGTGGCCTGCTTGCCTTGTGAAAGCTCGTCGCTTGCGGATCCGTCTCGAGTTAGATGAACACGACGTGGCTTGTCTAGCGAACGAATTCCTGCTGCCTATGGTATGCGTCTTGCGGACGAACAAATCATTGCGAACCTTGACCGTCACCGGCAACCTCACAGGCGAGTTTGACGCTCTTCACCGCGCCAGAGCGACGATGCTACTGTTCCCTCTAGCCAGTTTACTGGCCGCCTTCGACTGCACCGTTGAAGGCTTCGACAACGTCCAGATCGGCCTGACTTGGATACGGCAGTGTGCTAGAGACCGCAAAATGCTGTATGCTTGCAACATACCGTACAAAGCTTCTCTAATTGCCAGAGAGCTGTTTGCCCTTCAAGACGGTGATTTCGTACCGCACCTCAGTCTGGCCACCCAGTCTGCCATCGACACAACGGAGCCGCACTGGGACCAGTTGCGGAACCTGCACTACTATGTGGCGCATCGCGAGGGCCTTTTCCATACGGAGCTTCAGAAAGCGGCTAAAGCGCTCGATTTGGCTTATGATGAGATCTTACCGAACGCTACTCTGGGCGATCAGAGCATGATGAAGGTATTAGCCGAGGCACATGTGAAGAGGGTTGCGGCCTTCGTGGAGTTACCGCCGGTAGACGCATCAAGATGGGCTCGGCAAGGTGCTTTGCGTACGGTAGTCGGCTAAGATCGGAGGGGTTATGGTGTGTTGCGAGCGAATAGCGTTCCTTTCGGGGCCACTTCATTTTCAGCATTTGGTCTACTTTGGTGGTGCGTTGCATCATTGTACTGAGAGCTCTCGGGATCACGCTCCAATCTGTATTCCAGACTTTCTTCAGGCCTCATTACAATGCCAACGGTACTCCATGCGTGTAGTTAGTGGGAGGGTTGCTTTCGGAAATATATCGTGCCCATGATGGCGGTGACTGCCGGACCTGGTCAAAGGATTGTTATGTGCTATCTTGCGTTCGCTGTGCGACACCGTCGATAAAGTGATGCAAAGCGTGCCACTTGTCTTTGTAGGCATTCCCTTCTGCCACAATCTCAGCATCAAGCCAGACCGTATCCTGGACAACAGCGGAAGCTCTCCAATGCTGATTCCAGGCATCTGTTCCACCGCCCACGCCTTAGGTGTGCCGAGAACTGCAGCGTTAAGCTCGATAATCGACTCAGTCAAGGTCAATCGCGACACCCTGCTCGCCGACTGAGAACGGCCATGCACCACCACATTCTCCGTCTCCACTTCTTGAGTCGGACTCTCCTCCATGTGCTCACGCGCGGCCTGGTCATTGTCGGCATCAGCCTCGTCAGAAACGCTCTCAGCGTAGGCCGCTCTTGGGTTACGTGGGGACTCTGCATACACCACGTCAGCTACAGAAATCTCGCGACTCGGCACTGCTGCTTACCGCCAGATAAGTCGACGAAACCACAGTTCGGCTCGATATAAGCGTATCTCTCCGCCTCTCCAAGGTCAACGCAGTCAGCGAGCAATGCGTCTGCCTCCTCGTGTACCTAAACATGCGGTCAGCTCTGAAGACCCAAAACTTCGAGCCATCACCTCGCGAAGGCATACGCTGAACATCTCGGCAGAGTTCTTGTGATAGCCTTGCACGCGAAGCTGCTGTCGAGCTCTCTTGTCAGCGCGTATGATCTCTGTGCTGGTAGCATCTTCCTGAGACCCTCACACCACCTAGGTTCTGGAATCGCGTGCTCCGGTGCCGACTCCCTCTGCCGCTTCGAAGCTGTGATTCTGTACCCGTGTCCATTGTGATGGGCTTTTGCTCGTGATGCTGCAGACGTACCTCTTAACGGAAGAGTGATAGGAATTCCGGACGCCGGCCGAGATACGGTGGGTGATGCGGGCGTTGCGGGCGTCGGTGGAAGTATTGTGACAGTCCCAGACCTTGGTGTCAGCACACCTAGAGCAGCACGTCGAACTATACTGGCGGAAAACACTTGAGTCTGATTGACGCAAGCACGTAAAGGATCGTACATGTGCACCAGGCCCTTATAGCGGCTACTCTTCTGGCACTCCGGTGTGCCCCTGCCAGCTTGATTGAAACAAGCAAGCAACTGATCGTACGCGATGCGCTCACGTCTGTCCGTCAGCGTGTTTGTGATTTTCGTGAGCTGTATACACAATTAGCGAGATATTGTGGTCTTTCACAGCATAAACATACCAGGAGCTCTGGGCTCGACTCCAGTTCATATCCGTTCTGCTGCAACTGACCACGTATGCGGAGTGTGACCTGGCGAATCTCATCAGCAGATACGTCGTGATCGACACTCAAGACCTCGTAGTAGCTTCAAGGTTGCGGCGCCATCTTGTGTTGTTTTGTTAGAAACTCCGATGCGGTGTATGGAGTGGAAGAAACACTACGCCGGTGCTTAGTTTTATAGTCTGTGTACTGACGTTACGGCCATAGCGCTGCGGCGCTTAGACAACCTTGCAGCATGCCCTTGCCGCTCCTCCGGGTCGGGCGTTTGTACCATATCAACCCGTTTGCTCGTTCCTTCTCCGTACGACTGACTGACGGCTAACACAATAACTCTCACATAGGTACGTGGACATACTGGCAGTAGCGTGGCGAAGCAGCACCAGATCCTGGAATCCAGTGTCGCAAGCCGCCTGGACACAGAGCAGGCGGAGTGAAGTGGCTGTAAGTGGTAAAGCAGTCCGTTTCCAGCTATTTACGGCGACGCCGTAATGAAGATTCTACAGCGAGGGGAATCAGCATCTTGGAAGTCTGATCGAATACTCAATCCAAGTCCACAAGGTACTCCTTCGCATGTGCGCTGCCCTAACCATCAACAGTGAGTTTCTCCGTACGTGGAGAACCCGTGACATACGCGGCCCTCTTTACTCCAACATGCCCTCTGCGCCGTAGTATCTTTCTCCCTAGCGGCAAAACGTTAATTTTGATGGCTTCCCAGCGCATGTGACTGAGCACACGAGCGACATGTCGGCAAAATCTGCACCTGCTTGCCAGACTCAAGGGCAACTGGCACTGCTTCTCGAACGCCATTGTGATTGCGATGGATCTTGATCAAGCTCTCGCCGAGCAGGCAATGACGAGCGACCGCGGCGGCAGGTCGGCAAACCTGGTTGACAACCTCGCGAAGTCGCTGTGCGCAAACGCTGGCTACAGGTTGCAATGTACAGACGAAGGGCGATGTGCTGGAGATGGCGCATGCAGAAAAGCATGCGAGGACCGTGGCGTTTGGTGCCATGTCGTCCACAGGCGCAGCGGTCAGCCTTGCTATGAAAGAACGGTCCATCCCTTCAACCGTCATGCTGACGTTCACCGCATCCTCTTCTTCAAGTCGCCTTCTCCTTTCTTCTCCTTCTGCACATTCCCTTCCTCATCCTCCATGAAAAGCATCTCCTGCGCACTCCACAATTCGCCATAGATCCCTCCACTATCAACCAACTGCTCATGTGTCCCCTGCTCCGCGACAACACCATCCCTCAACACGATAATGATATCGCTATCATAGATCGTCCTCAACCTATGCGCCACAAAAACACTCGTCCTCGCCTTCTCCTTGAGGATGGAGTTAATGTTACCCAGCAGAGTCTGCTCGGTATGCGTATCCAGCGCGGAAGTTGCTTCGTCGAAGAAGAGTAAGGGAGGGTCCTTGAGGATAAGTCGAGAGACAGCGAGCCGTTGTTTCTCGCCTCCACTGATCATCATCCCGCGCTCTCCGACCTGGGTTTTGTAGCCTTCGGGAAGCTTCTCCACGATGTCGTGGACGCGGGCTCGCCTCGCCGCTGCTACGACTTCCTCGTGACTGGCGTCGATCCTGCCGTAGCGGATGTTGTGCTCGATGGTATCGTTGAATAACGGCGTATCCTGCGGCACCACTCCGATGCTTCGTCTCAGACTCTCTAGAGAAACGTCGCGGATATCCTGGCCATCGATCGTGATCCTTCCATCCTGCACATCGTAGAAGCGGAACAGTAGTCGCACGATAGTAGACTTCCCGCACCCACTCGGCCCGACGATGGCGACTTTCTTCCCCGCCGGAATCGCCATATTGAGATCCTTTAGGATTGGCCGATCAGGTCTATAGGCAAAACTCACGTTCTCGAACTTGATCTCTCCGCCCTTATTCAAGACCAACGTCTTAGCGTTCGGCTTCTCCTCAACCTTAACATTGACTTTCTGCAGGTTAAAGAGGGTCTCCATATCCAGTAGACTCTGCCTTAGCTCCCTGTATACGGATCCCAGGAAGTTCAGCGGAACGGAGAGCTGGAAGACGAGCTGATTGACCATCACTAGATCGCCAACGGTTAGGTTGCCGGTGGCGACGCCTTGGGCGGCGAAATACATCATTGCCGTCAGCGCGGTAGAGAAGATGAGGTTCTGGCCGCTGTTGAGGTAGGCGAGGGATGTAGCGACTTTGATGGAAGCGTCTTCATAAGCTTTGAGCGCGTTGTCGTAACGTTTCGTCTCGTAAGCTTCGTTGTTGAAGAGCTTGACAGCTTCGTAGTTGATCAAGCTGTCCAGCTCGACCGTCGCGCCCTTGTTATCAGCAGCATTGGCTTGCTTCCGGAACTTCGTCCTCCAGGCTGTGGTAGCGATGGTGAACCAGGTATATGCTGCCATAGTGCTGGCGGTGATGAGCGCGAACTTCCAGCCGAATTGGTAGGTTAGGATGCCGCAAACTAAGCTGATTTCTAAGGCGGTGGGCAGGATGTGGAAGACCATGCTCGTCAACAGAAAGCTTATACCCTTTGTACCGCGATCTATAGCGCGGGATAACCCTCCAGTCTGCCGGCTGAGGTGGAAAGAGAGGTCGAGGTTGAGAAGGTGAGTGAAAATGTTGCCGGCGACACGACGGATGGCTTTTTGCGCGACGGAGGCAAATACAGCATTGCGCATCTCTTGGAAGATAGTCGCGCCTATACGTGTCGCGCCGTAGGCGAAGATGGACGCACCGGCTACAGTAGCGGCGGTGCCGCCCATGGTGGCGAAGTCGATGTTCATTCCGTCGACGATGGTCTTGAAGTAGAAAGGGACTTGGACGTTGAGGACCTACATTGAGAGGGACTATCAACATGCACGGACTCTACAGGTGGGATGAGAGGGTCGTGGACATGCGTACTTTTGCGCCTACAAGCAAAGCCACGCTCAACCCGACTCTAAAGCGCACGCCTAAGTCGTCTTTGGGCCAGAGGTATTGAGACATATCTCTTATGATCCTCCAGTCTGCCTTCCGCTGTTCTTTGTTCGACTTCGTCTGCTCTGCCAGCAACGGTTCGTTCTTCGTGGGTTCGGCTGGAGCAGCTTTCTCCATAGTTTCTGGCTTGACGCTCTCCTTTGAAGGCTGTTTCGCCTGCATTTCGCCTTCCAGTGTCCGCGCTGCCGCATCGTCTTTCCTGTGTCTGGATGCTGAGACGAAGACTCTCTTGCTGGGCCATATCACCGGTTTCGATGCTCGTAGGCCAACGCTACATGTCGTGGGTATTGAAAGCGCTTGAGGCCGGGCTGCTGCCCTGAGGCAGAGCCGGCTGGCTAACATCGTGTCTTCCTACGCAATATCGAGCAGGATGCTGTGTCTTCTGAGTGGCCCCGTCTCTTTCCGACCTCTCAAGCTCTCGTTCGTTCAAAGGTGGTCGCAAAGCGTAGCTCCCTCTTGATAACGAAAGCACCGTATGTACAGATCGTGAACTCGAGTGAGTCCTGCTGCAGGGAAGAGGCGGTTGTTCGATCATCAAGGTCTGGTCGCGAACACGAGGCCCGCAATCGCGTGCTACGACATCGGCGCGCAGACACCGCCTTCAGCCTTGCGGAGCTGCCTCGGAGGTGAAGTGAAGCTCACAGGTGAAGCATTGGAATTGAAACACCACCCACGCGTCTACCAGCACCAGCACCAGCACCATTGCAATGCGCCGCCATGCGCTTGACTATGTCTGCGCGACTTGCAGGTCCCAGTCACAACAAGCACCACTGCTGAGCCGACCAACTCGTCGCTACGTCCAGATCAGCGCAACACCAGCGTCCTCAGAGCCGCAACAAAGCTTAGATGGCAGCTCCTCGTCTGGCGCGGGTAGGCAGACCACACACACTCTGCTACAAAACTATACTGACGGTAAGTAGACGCCCGCTTCGAAGTGCTAGGGACACCCTTCTCCCTCCTCTCCGCCTCCATCTCACCCAGCCAAAACCTCTACACCCGCAAAGGCACCCTCGTCGGCTTCAACGGCAAGTCCGAGAATGCCG
>Ga0058704_10000401_pt1 | contig 22860 bp, 13 predicted proteins | sample AgamicMgSfe_FD_71363 | JGI IMG/M metagenome (GOLD analysis project Ga0058704, IMG submission 71363) | Agave microbial communities from Guanajuato, Mexico - Mg.Sf.e | ecosystem: Host-associated > Plants > Phyllosphere > Phylloplane/Leaf | place: Guanajuato, Mexico | collected 2012-05-30
CAGCACCACCATACGACCACTGAAGCACATGACCATCTTGACACGCCAACAGGGTTGAGCCATGGAACCTCATATCGGATAGCAAGGCACTGCTCTTCAGATGAGACCGCTGCGTACCCAGCCGCCTCCCGCTCCGCAGAGAATAGAACTGGACGAGGTTGTCGGCATCTACCGCCGCGACAATCTTTTGGAATGCCGTAAAATCCAGTCGTGGGCCTTGATGTACGTGCCGAAACGACAGCAACGGCTGGTCGTTCATTCGCGTGTCGTAGAGACTGAAACCCGTGTTGTCCGAGGCGAGGATGTGCACACCACTGTCGTCGGGGTTGAGGATGCCGGTCAGAGCTCTCGCGCAGTGCTGCTGCTTAGGTCGCAGGAAACGGAGAGCGGCTCCCGAAGACCGCACATCCCACAGGTGCACGCTTGCCTGGGTAGTCCTGAGCTGCTCTGCGGCAGGTTGTCCAAACACGACCGTATCCTGGTTTAGCCATGCGATAGCGCGGCTTTCGCGTGCAATCGCGCGTCGAGCCTTCAGGTTCGCCGCACCGTCGACGACATAAACTTCTTCAGTACCTGCGATAGCCGTCTCGACCGTGGCAGGTTGCATGGCGGCTGCCCAGAGCGAGCCTTCAGCACCACCAAGGCTCAAGCGCACGGTGGCGCCGTATGGGTCTTCATCATTCTCTACGAGGTCGCTCAGTGAGCCACAGCGCACGTTTCCGTTGGTACTTGCAAGTCGTGCACATACGACGAAAGGCTGCCTGTAGCCCGGACAGACGTTTCCCGTGGAGATCGATATGATAGCACTAGAGAAGAGCTGTTCAATAAACCCGACAATGATGCGCGGCATTGCTCCCCGCTTATACAGCTTCCGTCCCTCAGGATGCGGATAACTGATACAGAGAGAGTGTACACTCCCAGGGCGATCTCTGTAGCTGTGCTCCTCAGCCAGTATCATACGGCCAGACTCACCCGTAGGATGTGGCTGGTAAAACCGTCCCGCATCTGCACGGAACTCTGGGAGAGGTTGCACGGTCGAAGGCTGAAGTTGGGAGACGAAGAATGCATCTTTTGCGAGCTGATCATCGGAAGGCTCCCGAAGTCCGATCTCGCGACTCAAGGCCACACTAGCAATCCTCAACGCCGGTGCTTGTGCGACCGTCTGTTGGCGACGACGGGCGTCACTGCGGTCATCGACTTTGCGCTTCTTGACCTGCCGCTGCTCACGCTTGACGTTGGATTTGGCGTACTTTGCCTCGGGGGGCGCCAGATGGTTGGCCTGGATCTTGAAGTACTTCTTCTTTTCCCCGTCTAGTGATTGTCAATCAGTAATGCAGGTGAGAGGGCGAGCCACAAGGTAGTCGCACCATAGTAATAGCCTGGAATCTTGCCCCTGTCCATTCTTGCACTATTCCCACTTGTCGCGTTGAGAGGTGCAATAATGCTTAAGCTTCACACCGTGCATGGTCGTGACGGCAGTAAGAAAGGAGAATGTCTTTGAGATTTTCGCCGTGATTCGTGACAGCTGTGGAGTGAGGAGAGTAAAGATGAGCTTGATCGTTGGCTCGCCAACACAGCGTAGTCTTGTACCTGCGTGGGGATAAGTACAGTTCGTTTGCAGTGATGAAAGTAGAGCGGGTCGGGCTCAGCCGTGGAACCCCCATCTGGGGGGAGGTTAAAACCGTTCGTCCGCGCGTCACGTGTGCACGTAAGAATGATGCTGCGATGATGGTGGCGAATATCAGGGTTCGTCTCTTCCACCTACATCTATTTCACCACGCCTTCAGGAATGTTATTATTGTTATCTGGTCACTCTTACGCGCTTGATGTGGAAGACCGGACTTATAGTTTTCATCGTCCTACTTCCTGTATTCACAAGCATCCTGTTCATTGACACTTCCCAGTATCTGTTGATGCTCCGCCACACGTTGCGGACTCAATCCATATCCGCGAGAATCGCAAACATGGCGAACCATCTCAGCACCGGCTCCAAGGACGGCGCGCAATCGACCTTTGGCATCCGTGACCTACCCAAAAGTAACGTCTTCACCCAAAAGCTGCCGCCGGATGAGCAGTACCCAACCCCGGCGTCATCGCACTCCGCAGACCGATCTAAACTGGGCCCGAGACTCGTGAGGAACGCAGCCTACACCTTTGTTCGACCGGATCCTTTCAACAAGTCTGAGCTGGTCGGTGTATCAAAGGCGGCGTTGAGGGACCTAGCAATTGATTCGGCAACCGTCGAAGCAGAAGACTTCAAGGATACCGTTGCCGGTAAGAAGATCATCACGCTCGAGGACGGCAAAGAGCCACGGGACGACGATCTCTACCCTTGGGCGCAATGCTACGGAGGGTACCAATTTGGTCAGTGGGCTGGTCAGCTGGGTGACGGTCGAGCCATCTCTCTGTTCGAGACCACCAATCCTTCAACGGGCGTTCGCTATGAGCTACAGTTGAAGGGTGGTGGCAAGACGCCGTATTCGCGCTTTGCGGACGGGAGAGCGGTTGTGCGAAGCAGTATCAGAGAGTTTGTCGTCAGTGAGGCACTGAACGCCTTGGGTATACCGTCCACCAGAGCGTTGAGTTTGACGCTTGCGCCCGAGGCTCGGGTGCGAAGAGAGATGACCGAGCCTGGTGCTATTGTAGCTCGCTTCGCGCAATCCTGGCTGCGCATTGGAACCTTTGACTTGCCTCGGTCTCGCGGTGACCGTGGCATGATCCGAAAGCTCGCCACCTATGCTGGGGAGGAAGTTTTCCAAGGATGGGAGTCGCTACCTGCTAGAATACCGCCAAAGGAAAACCAACAAGCTGAGGGCAGCGGTGATGGTGCCAAGACAGCGGCGGATGTTGTAGACGGCGAGGAGAAGTCTGTTGAATACTCTGAGAGCGACGTTGTCGAGCCGGCACGCGGTGTCCCGAGGGACGAACTGCAAGGCGAAGCGGAGCAGCAGGAGAACCGCTTCACTCGTCTTTACCGAGAGATTGTGCGCCGCAATGCGAAAATGGTCGCCTGGTGGCAGGCATACGCCTTCACGAACGGTGTGCTGAACACCGACAACACCTCCATCTTCGGCCTGTCCATCGACTTCGGCCCATTCGCCTTCCTGGACAACTTCGATCCGCAATACACGCCGAACCACGACGACCACATGCTGCGATACTCATACCGCAACCAGCCCACCATCATCTGGTGGAACCTGGTCCGTCTCGGCGAAGCACTCGGCGAGCTGCTTGGAGCTGGGGACCGATGCGACGACCGCGAGTTCGTGGAAGAAGGCGTGAGCAAGGACTGGGCTCCCGAGGTCGTCAAGCGCGCCGAAACGCTCATCCAACAGACCGGCCAAGAATACCGCGCCGTGTTCATGGCCGAGTACAAGCGTCTGATGACCGCCCGTCTCGGCCTGAAACAATGCACGCCGAGCGATTTCGAATCGCTGTACTCGGAATTGCTGGATACGCTCGAGGCGCTCGAGCTCGACTTCAACCACACCTTCCGCAAGTTGAGCTACATCAGCACCGACCAGCTCGACACGGACGAGAAGCGCAAGGAGGTCGCAGGCGTCTTCTTCCACCACGAAGGCCTGAGCGGGCTAGCGGGAAACGAGACCAACGCCCGAGCCCGCCTCGCCGCCTGGCTCGAGAAGTGGCGCGCGCGCGTCATCGAGGATTGGTCTGATTCGCCGGAAACCGATCAGGCACGTTTCAAGGCCATGCGCGCCGTCAACCCCAAGTTCATCCCGCGGTCGTGGATTCTGGACGAACTGGTCGATCGCGTGGAGAAGAAGGGGGAGCGGGAGATCATAGAGCACGTGATGGAGATGGCTTTGAATCCTTTCGAGGAGGAATGGGGTTGGAACCGCGAGGAAGAGGAGCGGTTCTGTGGCGATGTGCCCCAGTATCAACGCGCGATGCAGTGTTCGTGTAGTTCGTGAGATTGTACTCGGTTGGGCTGTTAAGCTATAATATTGGACATGTTCCCACTTGTCTATCATATCCTCTCTCCATCACTACTCCTCTGTAAAAGATCCGGCCTTGATCGCTGTGCGTCGACTAATCCACCTCCGACTGCTGATTGACGGAAACGCAGGACTGGAGCATAGGTATCCAGGTCCGCATCGAACAGTCCCCACCGCATCGACCACTGTCCGAAGCTCGACTCCCTCAAAGGACCTGCACAGGTACACACATATTACCCATCCGCGATCTCTGATCCATGATTCGGGTAAACAATAACCCGCCCAGATCAGAACGATGGATGTGGAAGGACGATTTGCTGGTACGGACATTCACTATCATCATCGGCATCAAACGCTGCTTCTCATTGTGTTTCCACGTTGCTATCTGTCGCTGGGGCAGAAGGGCGCAGTAATGGAATTCCCCTGTACTAAACCTGACGGTCTTGGTGAGAATTAGATAGCTCAGAATGACGCATGGACGACCAAAGACGCAACCTCATCGGACATTCACACTACTCATCAGCTGCCGCACACAGCTTGAAGGGAAGTAGGAGTGGCGCCAACGCCCCTTACAGCATGGAAATTCTACAACTTCCTATCTGGGCGACCTGCATGAGCGCGGGCGCACCCCTTAGCATCCGCTCAGCAATACCCAACGGCGTTTCAGAACGCTCGGGAAATTCACATGCGATGACGCAAACCTCAACTGCATGCAAACGGTTCGGACTCCGCATCACGTGCATCCGTGGGAATCTTGCTTCTTTACGAAGACTGCAGCCAAGCAAGAAGGAACCACGAGACTTATGTTCGGCACAGGAGCAAGGTCAGGTTGGCACCGAATGTTTGTTGCAGAAAGACTGGGTGAACACAGGTAGATGAGTTGATACGGGAACGCAATATGATTAGCAGGCAAGGATACAAACTTAAGCACAACTACATATAATCAAGCAAACCTCATTCCCGTGCCCATGCTTTGCTTGCTCTCTCTTCTTCCCACCCCTCGTGCCCAATCTGCGCAGTGCGCGTCGCGTTGCATGACAGCGACAGCACCGCACAATTGAAGCCCATGATAACCCCCCATCCCCTTTTACTTCCTTTGCCCCATAACCTTTCCCATCTCATCGGTAAGACCCCTGTCCGCCCGCACCGGGCAAACTGAACCCAAACGTCGGCACAGCCGGCGGCGTAGCGACCGCCACGGGCTCCGGCCTCGCGTACCCATACGCCTCCATCGGCATCGCAGCCCTACCGCCGCCAGCACCCACCGTCCCACCGTACCCACCAGCAGCATTGCCATAATACCCCGACTCGGGCTCCTTGTTATTCCTCCGGTCGCGCGGGTGCTCCCTCTGGCGCTTACCCGGCGGGCCTCCGGCATCCGGCACGACGCGCCTGCTCATGGCCTTGGAACTGACACCGGCGCCGATTTCGATATCGGGCTCCTCGAGCACCATGCCGCCTTCGATCGGCTTCCCGCCCGTGCCGCCGAACTCGGCCGTCAGGAGCCACTTCATGTCGGCCTCGGTGAGCTTGGGGACGGGGATGATGCTCTCGCCCTTGGCGTAGTCGCAGCACTCGCGCGGGCCGAACCCGACCCCCCATTTCGTCTGCCGCGCGATCTGCATCACGTCCCGGTCGCCCCGGTTCTGCAGCTCCTCCATGCCGGCCTTGGCGCTCAGGGCGTGGTTGCGCGTCGTCATCTTGACGAAGGCGTGGCGCTTCTCCCGGTTCGCGATGCAAGTCTGCACCCGGCCGAAGCGTTCGAAGAGACTTTGGATCTCGGCCTGCGTTCCGTTCGCGCCGCCGACGAAGAGGGTGCGGGACAGGACTTTGATGTGGTCCGGCGGCAGGCCGTTGTCGATGGCGATGTACTTCGGTTGCATCTGGTGGCCGTTCATGGCCATCTCGTCGCCACTCTCGCGCATGGGCAAGTCTCGCATCGACTGGATCGGTGAGCGCTGTCGGTATCGCCCCCGACCGCCGCGATCCATGCGATCCATCCTCTCGTCGTCTACCTGCTTTCTAGCTGCGATCTGCTCGTATGTGCCATACACCGGACTCGCTCGGCCCCTGCGCCCACCACGCTCTGGGCTCCTACTTCTGCGCCGGCCGTACGGATCCTGGGCCGCGCTCTGTTGACTCGGTCCTTGCGCGTCGTCGAAGGCTTTTAGTACTGGACCCCACTGATCCATGGGCAGCCCTTGCTTCTGCAAGTCTTGCAATAGATTCAACGCCATGACGAGCTTCCCTTGGTCATTCAGGATGTTCGGCGGAAGGATGCTCCTCAAAGGCGCTAGAGGATCATTGGATGCGGGGGGTGGCTGTGGTGGTGGTGGTGGAGGCGCAACGGCGAAGGCTTGCGGAATGGATGGGGGTGGGGGTGGAAAGCCTTGGAAGCCTGGTGGCAGCTGCAAGCCTTGTAGCTGCATTGGAGCGGTCGATGGGGCCGCCGCGTACGCGGTTGGTTGGGGCTGCGTGAACTGTGGAGGAGGCATTGGGCCGTTGTTCTGGTGGCCGAACAAGGCTGCGATCTCCGGTGGAAGCTGTTGCGGGAACGCCGAACCTGCTAGCTGAGGGAGGGCTGGTGTCGCAGATGGAGCTGCCGACTTTGGTGCCGCGTTTGCTAAAGCCGCCAAGATGCTGTTCACGTCCTGCGGGGGTGCACTGGTGGCAGGTGGTGCTTGAGCTGCTTGAGCCGGCACTGGTACAGCTCTGCTCTGTGTGACTGCGTTGCCAGTCACACGCGCCTGCTCGCCTCTCCTGGCGATCAAGCCCTGGTCATGCAGATACTGGGGCGGATAGCCCGTCGGTGTAAAGAGTGGCCTACTTGGAATAGGAGCCATGAACTTCTCTTCGGCCTTTACAGTGGTTTGGGCAGAGGCAGCACCGTTTGTCTGAGGCGCCGACGCTTGCGACGAAGCGACCTTTCCTCTGAAGTCTGCCAACAGCTTTGCTGGAAAGGTACTGCCTTTTTCCCAAATGCCGATCATGTTATCCAGTTTGGGTTTCTGCTCTTGTGGGATACCTTTCAAGATGTCGTCGAAGAGCGCAGGCATGAGCTCGGTCACCCGCTTGACTGCGGCGGAGTATGTGCCCGGCTCGCCTCTACCCTCGACGTGGAGATCTTGGCCGTTCTGCTTTGCCTTCTCGATCCATTGTCTTACCACGCTGTCGATCACATACAGAGCGCCAAGCTTATGGGTAACAGGTGCCTTCTTAAGTGCACGGTACAAGGATTGGACGATGGTGGATTCAGCCTGCAATGAAAGTAATGTCAGTCGGTGAACTTGCATACAATGTATCTACGCTAATCGAGCGCCTCGGATGCACGCGAAGGCGACCTTCGATTGCGCCGACTTACCTTGATATTCGTCACGCATAGATGGGTGATGCTACCGATCTTGCCTTTGCTCGCTCCGGGCGGCTTGAGTTGATTCAGCGACGCGAGTTGAGCGTCGAGGTCTTGCATGGTGTTGGCGGCCATGTTGCTCCTGCTGGTCACGGGTTTACTCTACGGCCCCGAACGCGTATCGTCGTGGTCTACTGAGTTACAGTGTCCTAACGTGAGGCTCTACCAACTCGCACAGAGCGTACGGCGCGAGACGAACGAGTGGTGACGTGAGCGCGACAGCTACTGCCCTGATGAGCACAATCGTGCGAAGATGGCAACGCGATCTGTCGAGACAGACGAGCAAAGACGAGCTGTGTCGGAGGATTATGTGACGCGCGCAGCAAGTCTGTCGAGGTGGGAGATGGAAGGACGTGGAGTCTGATCCAAGAGGGCGCGCAACCTATGCCCGACGTAGCAGGCTCGGAAGGTCTAATGTGGCAGTCGTTACGCGGTTGAGTGCAGCTTCTGTACTTCCAGGCAGTACGGTGAAGGGTCTGCCGTTGACGAAAGATACTCTCGTGGTGCTTATGCCTATGACCGAGGTAGAGAGTAATTCGTCCTCAACCGCTTTCGCAATTTCAAGTCTGTCGTGCGTAAAGTTCTGCTCAAGGCTTAAAGAAGCGAGTTTTTGTACGGCTACGGCCGAGTCAAAGGCAGCGGCTTCGTGTTTCTTGCCTAAGATCGAGCCGTCACACTCAGATCAGTTGTCGAGGTGAGTCGTGACAAGGCCTCCTGATGGACGCTTCACGGTCTATCAAGTCAGCTGAGGTGGCTGACTTGTTTGCCCCTCGGATGCCCGGCGCAGTGGTGCAAGTCAGACGGAATTACAGCTAAACGGCTGTGCTATACCACTGTTAAGGGTACTGAGGCTGGCTTGCGTGAGGAGGGTGAAGGAAAGGGACGATGATGATGATGTTGGTGGTGAAACGGCAAGATGATGGGGAGGGAAAATGGAAGAAAAGTGAAGTTCTTTGCTCCGACCGGGAACGCTAGAGATCTCGGCACGTGCCAGCCGCGGCTCCGGGACATTTTCAAGTTATTATCACAGCATGTGACATGAGGGATATAGCATGATACAGCGTTACCCAACACAGAGCCCGGAAGCAAACAAATCACCAACAAATATAAGGACCGCATATGGCTGCAGTGAGAGTGTGAGACCAGGTTGTATGCAGGATATCATGTATACGTGTACCTAGGTAGGTAGGTAGGTACTTATTCGACACCCGAGACCAGACCGTCCGGAAGATGGAAGAAGCCCCAACAACCACCAACAGGGCACGGAGTCTGACATCTGGCCTGTGCTCACCTTCCGGGGGCTTCATCACTTGTCTCCCAATTCTTTTTTTACAGCTCCGTGATCCGTCCCATACCACCATCCGCCTCAACATCCTCCATCCTTCTGAACTTCTGCTATTGTCCGACCCGAGCTGAACCTCGGCCTTCCTTCTGACCAACCTTGGCCTGTTCCCTACTTTGTCCAGCGATTGTCAACCCAAACCTCCAATATGGCCCTTTCGAGCTTCTCCCGCGCCGCCTTGCGCCGTACAATGGCCACCCAACCCACCGTCAACAGCTTCGCCCAGAAGTCAGCCTTCAATGCGGCCAGGACTTACGCTACCCCAAGCAAGAACGCCGTAAGTGTGCATTTGACACTGCTTTGGACACCCAATGCGTCGAGCAGAGCAAAGCGCGACTCGACGGAAGCTGACCGTGTGCCTTTGATCCACAGAGTCTCAAGGAAACCTTCGCCGCCAGCCTTCCCGAGAAGATTGACCAGATCAAGAGGCTGCGAAAGGACTATGGCAGCAAGGTGATCGGTGAGGTGACGCTCGACCAGGTCTACGGCGGCGCCCGTGGCATCAAGTCCCTGGTCTGGGAGGGCTCCGTCCTCGACTCGGAGGAGGGTATCCGCTTCCGCGGCAAGACCATCCCGGAATGCCAGGAGCTTCTCCCCAAGGCTCCCGGCGGTCAAGAGCCCCTGCCGGAAGGTCTCTTCTGGCTCCTCTTGACGGGTGAGGTGCCGAGCGAGCAGCAAGTCCGCGACCTCTCCGCCGAGTGGGCCGCCCGAAGCGACGTCCCATCCTTCGTCACCGAGCTTATCGACCGCTGCCCCAACGACCTGCACCCGATGGCCCAGTTCTCGCTGGCCGTCACCGCGCTCGAGCACGAGTCGTCCTTTTCCAAGGCCTACGCCAAGGGCATGAAGAAGACGGAGTACTGGGAGCACACGTTCGAGGACAGCATGGACCTGATCGCCAAGCTGCCCACCATCGCGGCGCGCATCTACCGCAACGTCTTCAAGGACGGCAAGGTCGCGGCGATCCAGAAGGACAAGGACTACGGCTACAACATGGCCAACCTGCTCGGTTTCGCCGAGAACGCCGACTTTGTCGAGCTCATGCGCCTCTACTTGACCATCCACACCGACCACGAGGGCGGCAACGTCTCCGCCCACACCACTCACCTCGTCGGCTCGGCCCTCTCCTCTCCCATGCTGTCGTTGGCCGCCGGTCTCAACGGTCTCGCCGGCCCGCTGCACGGTCTTGCCAACCAGGAGGTGCTCAAGTGGCTGCAGGAGATGAAGAGCCAGGTCGGGTCGGATCTCTCGGACGAGAACATCACCAAGTACCTCTGGGACACGCTCAAGTCGGGCCGCGTGGTGCCCGGGTACGGGCACGCCGTGCTCCGCAAGACGGACCCGCGCTACGTCGCGCAGCGCGAGTTCGCGCTCAAGCACCTGCCCGACGACGCCATGTTCAAGCTGGTCAGCCAGGTGTACAAGATCGCGCCCGGCGTCCTGACCGAGCACGGCAAGACCAAGAACCCCTACCCCAACGTCGACGCCCACTCGGGCGTGCTGCTGCAGTACTACGGCCTCACGGAGCAGAACTTCTACACCGTCCTGTTCGGCGTGTCGCGCGCCATCGGCGTCCTGCCCCAGCTCATCATCGACCGCGCCGTCGGCGCGCCCATCGAGCGGCCCAAGTCCTTCAGCACCGAGGCCTGGGCCAAGCTCGTCGGCGCCAAGTTGTGAATGCATGACGGCACCGGCACCGGCGCGGCGGGCAGCGGCGGGCATGGAGCGCACGTCGGCAAGTCCTCGACCGGTGGACCCGACGTGCGGATGATCCAGCGCGCGTTGGACTTACTCGGGGGCGATGGGGGCGGGAAGGAGGACGTGGAGCAGCGGCGGAAGCAGAGCACCAAGTGGAAGCCTTATTCGCTGCCTGCTTCGTAAGTGATCTTGTATTAATGGGCTGTGTTCCGGCAAAGTACGTGGCAGGGAACATGGGCGTCCGCTTGTTGGCATTTTTGTGTAAGTATCATACGTGTAGTACCATTTCGAAGCGATTATATAAGTACGGTGGTTTCTATTCATCTCACCACTCATGAAGATGAGGATATACATGTATTGCAAAGGTGACATCCCTATAGATTTGGAGAACCGAAGCAAACCGCATCAACTTTACCGCTTGCATCCCGACACGGCTCATCAAGCGTCAACAAGAATGTCAGGTTTACCAGGTACCTTAGGTATAATCGAATCCAGTCCTCCCCCCGACCCATTCGGACTCCGAACCCACCACCGGCCAACGTACATGTAGACAAACAAGCACTGATGAAATGGTTGAGGTATCAAAACATCAACCACATTTCCCGCAAGCCCGCTCGATACGGCGGGTTTGCCCTCACGGTCACAAGTGGACTGTCAATGCTTCATCAACGGCTCGTTCGCCGGGCGCGTCGATGATTACGGTCTCACCCGAATGCTTCGAGGTTTATTCTTGGTCTCTCTCTCTCTCGTTCGGGATATGGATCCCGCCCGAGCCGATACCATTCACCGCTGGGAGCCGCCGACCATCTATCTCACTTCTTCGACTTGTTGGTAGCTCTACCTAGGTGGTACTTTACTCTACCAATCGAACAGCAACTTCTTTGCAACTCGCATCACTCTCCTCTCTTCTCAAGAAATCAGGCTCGCACGTGTTTGTGTCATAAGGCGTTCATTAAGCGTGTGGGCAAGTCAGCAAAGCAGGATATACCTACCTACCTGTAATAAAACCATTCCCCGACCTCCTTAACAACAGCGCACCAACCTCGTCCTCACACCACCACCACCACATCACCTACCTCCCAACAGCCAAAAGGCGAAGAAGCCGTCTACCTGCCTCGGTCCGGCCCAGATCACTTACGCCAAAAGCAAGCTCCCCATCCACCCGCCATGTCCACCGCCAGCGTCACCGGCAACCCAGGCGTCGGCCTGCCCAAACCCGCCGCGCTCGAGAAGAAGCCGGTCAAGTTCTCCAACCTGCTGCTCGGCGCCGGCCTGAACATGTTCGAGGTCACGACCTTGGGCCAGCCGCTCGAGGTCATGAAGACGACCATGGCCGCCAACCGCACCGACGGCATGCTCGGGTCCGTATCGCGCATTTGGGGGAGGGGTGGTGTGCTCGGGTGTGAGTTCTCTTTCTTTCTTTCTCTCTCTTCCACCAACCAAAATACCCAAATCGTACGTTCTGCTGACCACTCGGCGATGGATCAGTCTACCAAGGCCTCATCCCCTGGGCCTGGATCGAAGCCTCGACCAAAGGCGCCGTGCTCCTCTTCGTCGCCTCCGAGGGCGAGTACTACGCCAAATCCTTCGGCGCCAACAACTTCGTCTCCGGCATCAGCGGCGGCATGCTGGGCGGCCTGGCGCAGGCCTACGCGACCATGGGCTTCTGTACCTGCATGAAAACGGTGGAGATGACGAAGCACAAGGCCGTCGCCGCGGGCGGCAAGGCCCCGGGCACCATGGCCACGTTCATGGACATCTACAACCGCGAGGGCATCAAGGGCATCAACAAGGGTGTCAACGCCGTCGCCGTGCGCCAGGTCACCAACTGGGGTTCGCGGTTCGGACTGAGCCGTGTCGCGTAAGCCTACCATTTCCCACCCCCATCCTGCGCTCTGCTAACCCCCCCGGATCACCCAGCGAAAACGGCATCCGCTCCTTCACCGGCAAAACCGACTCGACGCAAAAACTCTCCGTGCCGGAAAAAATCCTCGCCTCGGCCCTGGGCGGCGGGCTCTCGGCCTGGAACCAGCCGATCGAGGTGGTGCGCGTGGAGATGCAGTCGAAGAAGGAGGACCCGAACCGGCCCAAGAAGATGACGGTCGGCAACACCTTCCGCTACATCTACGGCACCAGCGGCGTGCGCGGCCTCTACCGCGGCGTCGCGCCTCGGATCGGCCTGGGCGTGTGGCAGACGGTGTGCATGGTCGCGCTCGGGGACGTGGCCAAGGAGATGGTGGAGAAGGCGACGGGGGAGGCGGTGACGGCGAAGCATTGAGAACGGGCGAGACGCGATGGAGGAGGGTTGTTTCGTGGCTGTAGAGCTATGAAGCATGGGGCTTTGTATCTTGGATTGTCCTGACCCCATTTTCGCATCCGAAACTATTGGGCGAAAAGGTGATATGTATAGAGGCTGTTGACAGTATTTCCTGTGTACATGTCGATCGGCGGCACAGCGCGTTCCTATCGTGTCGTGTATCTGGTGGTTTAGCACCGATATCCGTCCGACGTTGCTACCGGTCCGGATTGCTCTCCTTTCTCGTCCCCTGCACCAATGGACACAGCTCTCACCCCCGACTCCAGCCCTGAAGAATTAGAACAGTGCAGTCTGGTTTGGAGAGATTGAGTATGAAGTAGATTTGCCATCTATGCGAAGGCGATCTGATGAGCGACGATGCTCACAAGCGGGCGGTCCTGGAAGGTATTCATCACTTCGCCGTGCCATCACAAATCAAGGAACATCCGCCATATATCTGCACAGAATAGTCGCCTCCCACGCGTCTCGACCCGCTCGGTGTATGCTTGCATACACGTATGCACGCGCCACATTTATTACCCTACCTCCTATCATCATCCGCGAACTTATGGTTCCAGAAGCCCCTCAAATGCTTCTGCTGGCCGGCCTCGTTGATCTGCAAAAGGCCACATCAGTACAGTCCACATTTCACCCATCCATCCCTTTCAATGAATCTACACTTCTCCACTCGCCACTCACCTTCTGAATCTCCGCCGGCGTCAACTTGAACGTCATGGCGCGCAGGTAATCGCTCAAGCGCTGCTCCTTGCCGGAGGTGGTGATGGGCACGACGTCCTGGTCGATGCACCAGCGGAGACAGATCTCGCCGGGGTTGACGGCGTACTTCTTCGCGAGGCTGTCGAGGACGGGGTCGACGGGGCCGCCTTGGCCTTTGGTGATGGCGGAGAGGGGGCCGTAGGCTTCGGTGGCGATGCCCTGAGGAGAAATCAGTGTGCCAGATCTGGCTAAGCCAGAACCCAGACAGGGGCGTGTAGATGTTCAGGGGAAGTCACTACCTACCTTTTTCTTGTGGTATTGGATCAACTCCACACGCTGCAAGTACGGGTGGAACTCGATCTGGTTGACGGCCGGAGGCGTCTGACACGTCTCTAGGATCCAGTCGAGATGTTCAGGGAGGTAATTGCTGACGCCGATGGACTTCACCAGACCCTGGGCTTTGAGCTCCTCCATCTGCTTCCACTTGGCCTGATGGTCTTCTTTGCTGTCGCTGAAGAAGGGAGCGTGGATGAGATATCTGGGCCCGGAGTCAGCGGTGCCTCGTTCATGACAAACACCCCATTAAGAGGGGAGACGAAAGTGGAAAAGAAAGGAAAAACGAGGGTAAAAGTGCTCACAGATCAACATAATCCAACCCCAACTTCTTCAAACTCGTCTTCAACGCCGCGGGCACATCGGCAATATTCGGCAGCACCTTCGTCGTCACGAACAGCTTCTCCCGCGCCACGCCGGCCTGCTTCAGCGCCGTACCGAGCTCGGTCTCGGTCTTGTAGACCTCGGCGCCGTCTTGGTGGTAGTAGCCCAGCCCCAAGGCGAGCTTGGTGCTGTCGATGCAGGCCTGGTCGATCTTGGTCTCGTCGCCGGATTTGTACCAGGCGGTGCCGGTGCCGTAGCCCAGCTAGAAGGGGAGGAAGTTTGGTGTTAGTGGGTGTGGTGGGTGAGTCGCAGGGGGGGAAGGGGTCCAGTACCATGGGGATGCTGTTGCCGTCGTTCAGCTTGAGGTTGGGGATGGGCGTGTGGATGTTGGCCATGGTGGCGAGACGGGGCGCTCGGGGCGGCTGGCGAGTGCAATGCTGTACGGTGCGGGTGAGTGGGGTGGAGAAGATAAGTCGTCTGGCGGCAAGGCTGGTCATGAAACGATGGATGTACCAAGACCGATCAGAACATCTAACATGTATGTGTTTCTGTGTTCGACGGATGATGGGGAACAGGACGATGCTGACTACATGTACGTGTACGTGTACTGTGGTGGGGTTGCGATGGCGGGGTAAATCATCGAGGGCTACAAGAAGTAACACCCACACGGGCACCACATGCGTCGTGTTCAAAATTATTATTACAAGTAATTACGAACCCCCAGCAGCCCGCTATGTATACACAAAAAACGGACATCATCGAGAATGCAAACCCCGTTCTGACGCCTGTACACCTCCTCGGTAGTCAGGATGGTCGTTCCTCGCGTCCGGCTGAATGTCCGTCTCACCCATCTCCTCCTGCAACGTGTGCTTCTTCTGGACATGTCTGATCGCCTCCTCCGTCAACCCCTGGCGGAAAATGCGTTCCAGGACTTCCTTCTTGCGCGTGCGCTTGTCCCCGATGCTGATCAGCACGCCCGCCACGATATTGCACGTGATGGAGCAGGACAGGATCGTCGCGGTCAGCGCCTGGGGTCGGACTCGATAGTCGATCGTCCACGTGCAGGTCCCCAGAGCGACTTGGAACAAGCTGTGGCAATCGAGCAGGACGACGATGGCGACCAGGAGCCGCAAGGGAAAGGCGTGATGGGTGCCGGTCTCGTGGGGCTTGTAGAAGGTGTGGGATTTGCTGAACTTGTCCTGGTGATACCGGAGCCGCCGCTGCTGTCTCGGGGACAACACCGAGAATTCCGCCCTTTCCTCCCTGTCCACGGCATCTTCGAGCTCGCCCAAACTGACGCGTCGGTCGGGGAGGTCGTTGTGGTCCACCAGCTGGGGCAAACGCTTCTTCTGACGCAGCGCCCATGTCAGGTGATGATAGTGAGCAATGAAGCACATGTGGTACGTGTCGACCATTCGAAACGGTGCCAGTCCATCTCCAATCAATGCGAAGAGCGCCACCAAGACATTGTCAATGACGTTGATGAAGTACTGTTGCTCGTTACCAATGTAGATCCAGCCGATTAAGCAGAACACCCAAGCGGCGCCGAAGAGGGTGACCAAAGTGGCATAGATGAAGACGAAAAGTCCAAGCGGATGGCTGAGATACTGGCGGAACCCCTTCATATTACGCTTGAAGCCTTCGCGGCGCGAATGGAGCAGATGCCGTACGTAGTCGTTGAGCTCGTCGATCTCCTCGTCGTTCCAGCCCTCTAGATCCACACCGTGGGGGAGCACGGCATAATGCGAGTCGGTCAGCTGGGAGGAAATCGACGTGGTTCGCTCCGCACGGGGCTGCATCTCGATCCCCGGAGCGGTCTCGTCGATGGTGGAGGGTATGTATGCAGACGGTGGACGCTGGCTGGCTCGCGTACCGGCACGACTCCGGGGGCCTTGCTCGATGTCGGTCGCTCGTGGCGTAAGCTGGTATGTTGGACGTCGGTTGAGTAAACTTCCTAGATTGGGGACGAAGAGCGAATTTTGCACGTTCGTGAGCGTCCCGATGGTCCTAACTTCCGGATCGACAAGGTCGAGCAGATCCACAACATCCGTGTTGTACTCGTCATGAGCCGGAGGTTGCTGATTGAGGGCGGACGTGCCGCTACGAAATCTCCGCAAACCTCGCGCCCTTTGTGCAGCAGTCCTGGCGCCGTTCATAGCGGATGCCCCGGTCACAGCCCGGTCTACATGGGGGAGCTCGCTCGGCGTCTGAAGGGTAATGGATGGGGTCATGGGTTGAGGCATCTCAACAGCTTCAGGATAGGTCGACGCTCCTCGCGTCGGTAGCGGCGAGCCTTCCGTGATGGTCTGCATGTGCGGGTTGTCGACCGTCCGCTGTCTTGACAAGTCGACAGCCGCAGGCGCCAGAAGGCCAGCATACCGTTGTGGCGCTGATGAACTTCGGTGCCGACCAATGGCCGCCATGTCATTGGCCTCGACGCCCTCCTCTGACACCTGCGATGCGGGGCGGGCCTGTGGCAGAGCATTGCTTGAAGGTAGTCGTCTGATCCTGATACTCGATGGTGTCCGCAGGCTCTCACGTGATGCCTGGGGCGTCGGTCTAGCGGATGATAGCGCCCGCCCACCTGGGGACTGAGGAGTACTCGGCCAGTCTTGGGCGGAGGAGTTTCCTCGTCGGCGACTGCCATGAAGAAAGTAATCCGCCATCGTAGCGCCTTAAGAACTAGGTGGGATGGCGCACGCTGAGCGAGGCGCTGCCGTCACGCCCCGCCACGCCACGCGTGAACAAGTCAAATCCGGTCAGCTTCCTGGTCCAACGATCTAGGAATTCGACCCGTAAATCTGCAGGATGACCGGTGGCTGTGACTTTGCACACACGCCAGCCGTGCCGGAGCTTTTCAAGGATGCCCTGACCAGATATTGCCTCCCACCCGACCTGAGTCCTCTCCAGGGGATACGTCTCGCTGCAAATGCCGCTGGGGGACGTAGACGATGAACGCGAGCAGGGAGGCAGTATATGCTCGATCTATACCAAAGCGGTGTGAATGATCCCGGTTACCACGGGCGCGACAACGTAATAGGCGCGCGGTCGGGTGGTGAGTTATAGAGCGTATAGCGCTGTAGTTGGGATAGCAAGCAACAACATGAAGCGGGAAAAGGGAAAGTCGGTCCCAAAATCTAGATGAACTCTGGCGGCCCAGCCCGTTGCTTGGCGTGCTTCTTGTTCGAGAAGCTTTTCACGTCTCTCATCCACACAACGGTGAGATGGTACGTAGGTACATGTACTGCTTCGGCTCTTCCATAGCAACGACAAATAAACAATCGAAAGTACTGCATCAAGAACCGGTTTGAACAGATTGGATGCTCACCCAACGCAGCCGCTGACAGGTCTTCGACTCACCGTCGGTCGTTTCCATTCGGTTCCTACGGTGTCTGAAGGAGGCACCTTGCGCGCGCCTATTGTATAGCCAGCCATGCTCCATGCGATGAAACGACAGGTTTCTCAACAGCAACGATGCAGAAGTCGTTCCGACACTGATATAATTATGCCACCAACGTCATGCGACGAAGCGAGGTGTCTGAAGTGATCACACACGGTCCACGGACCAAACGATAGTCAACCCTCACCGATCTTGATTTCTTGATGCGTCCATCATCAGACGGGATTATCCAGGGAACAGGAAGACAATCCGATGATACCTCCTCACCCGCTCGGTCGCGGATGCCGGATCTTGATTCCTCATCATTATAATGCATACCACCCGTACACCGAGACGTCACGGGGCCTGATGCCATTGGAGTGAGGCTTCTCTCATCCCGCAATACCCCAGGTAAATATATTACATACCCGACGCGCAGACGTTGGGCGGCGACGTTGCTCCGAACACACGTCCCCTTTACGGTCAACTCACACATTAATAAGTCAACAACGGCCACGCTGGTCTGAAGTTCCGAACCGACGTCGAGGTCTGCCCTCTCACCGTCACGTTGGTCACAAGGAAGCATGCCGATCACAATGATACATAACCAAGAAGATATACATAGTCACCTTTCTGCAGCTGAGAGGCACGGCGCAGAATACCCCGTGAAAACTTCATACTATTGGCTCTCAATCAGGAGTACCTTGCAAGAACATGAAGTCCTCGGGTCCAACTCCCTTGTACAGACTCATCCCGCGTCCGAAGACGACAATTGTTGAAAATTTCGCCAGGGTACGCTGCCGTCTGGTTCGAGCTCGCGGCAAGTCTTTTTGGCATGATTCGTGGCCTGAGAAAGGAGATAGCCTTGGCTCTTGGGATGGGGAAGAGTTCTACTGTGGACAGCGTGGAAGTCGGATGTATGGGAAGTTGGCAGCGTTGTCACTGATTCGTGGCATCACCAGAGACATGATTCCACCGAATCGAAGAACCAGCTGACGACCCTACCGACTTCCCATAGATCCGATGATCCGACTTCCACCCTGTCGACGGTACATCTTTCGTCGCCACGAGCCGTACGCAAGTGACGCGGCTACAAGGCGCAAGTGAAGTGACGATCTCGAGTAACCCGGGACGTCATGAAGTCATGAGCATAAGAAGGATATCCAAATAGACGAACCAAGCGTTGCCAGAGTATAAGTGACGACCTCTTCTTCCTCAAGTCCTGTCTGACTCTTCTTCTTCCTCATCATCACCAGCTCTTCTCAAGCCAAAGATCCAGCAAACATCTACCAAACATCTTTCCATCTCGGACTACCATACCGACAACAACACAAATCATGCAGTTCATCACCGCCATCATCGCAGCCTTCGCTGCCACCGCCTCTGCCGCGGCCATTGGCGAACGCCAGGCTCCCCTCGTCTGCGCGGGGTCGACCCAGCCTCAGTGCTGTGCCGTCAGCGTCCTTGGTCTGGCTGACCTCGACTGCTCAACCCGTACGATCAGGCTCTGCAACACGCAGGTATATAGTGACGTGGCTGACTCTCTGCATAGCACCCGAGCCACCGACCGACCGCGACTCCTTCATGGCTTCCTGCGCCGCTACCGGCCTCACCGCTCAGTGAGCGTTATATATCCGTTGGCATGGGACAGATCGACTGACTCCGCTACAGGTGTTGCACCCTGCCTGTCCTTGACCAGGCCCTTATCTGCCAGGACCCGTAAAGGGGTTACGCTGGTGAGGCGAACGTTGTGATGGAGGGCGAAGAGATGTACTTGTACACAGGGTGGTTGTTACTTGTCGATCATTTCACAAGAGGCACGCTCGGGTAATATGGTCTGATGGGTAGAAGGATGTAGACAGATACGCAATGTAACTACTTCTACCTACACATTCGGCCTGAACTTCTTCGCAAACCATTAAGTTGCGCGCAGTTCAATTCGCATCGTATTCCAAAATTCGAGAAGCAGTAAGAAGGATGGTGGAAAACGCGCACGTAAGGTCTCATAGCTGGAGAAAGGGGAGGCTCCCAAGGGTCTCATCTTCATGCTGCTGATCCTAGAAGCGCGCCGGTTTTCTGGTAGGGGGTTGTGTAGTTGCGAAGTCGATGGCGAGAGGCGCTGCGCGCGATGGAGCTGTGCTCGAAGGGCTGGGTCGCATTGCATGGATGACTGCTGAGCCGAGGAGAACAGAAAACGGGTCTCGAAGGTTGATGTCCTGCTTGACTTATGTCTGTTGTCCGCTTGCGGTTTCACTTGTTCGGCTCGCTCTGGATAGAGCCATGCAGCAACATTCACGCTGGATCGCTGGCGGCGGTGGATGTTAGCCTACCTGCTGTAGGGCTGCTGTAGTTGGAAGACTTTTACCTGTCCAGGAGTCTGGACCGTATACGTGGTGTATACAGGCGTTGGCGGGTACATTAGATGATCGAAACGAAAGCCAGAGTAAACCGATGGCGACGGGACGAGCGGATGCGGAAGTGAGACCATGGGAAGCGCTGGGGAGCGATGGACTGGTGACCGTGACGGAGTGAAGAAGCTTCGTTCATGGTAATCGTTGGCTACATATCATCATCATTCAAAGGGCTGCTTGAGCTGCCGTGCATTCGAATCATGGCCGCCTTACAGCCGATAATCGGCAACGAGCAATCGTCAGTGAGCACGAACAAGCATCCCAACGCGCTCTCATTCTTTGCCTTGCATCCAGTCATGACCCAATCACATTACATCATGCTGCTCTGCGTCTCATCATGCAATGTCGTCATGTCGTTATTGCTTCAGACCTCAATACTGCTCATCAGGGAGGCTGTCCTTCAGAATGTCTTCAGGCCGTGTCGCTGCCGCTCGCGATGTCGTCGAAGCTGCCGTTGAGTCCGGAGATCTTCATGCCGTTGCCACTCGCGGAGCCGCCGTTGGCGTTGGCAGTGCCGTGGATGTTGACGCCACCGTTATCGTTGCCGATAGGGTGAGCGGTCTCGTCGTCAGTCTCGGGCGTGGGCATGCGGTTGGTGAAGTTCGGCTTGCACGAGAAGACCGGGCTGTTACCCTTGCTCGAGCCCCACCACCTGTCCTCGTCGACTTGCTCCGGGCTCATGCGTGGGTTGCCGGCGTAGTAGCCACCCACGTCGTCGATCGCGAAGCGCGAGGCGGACACGACTCTGTGCTTGACTTTGCTGACGAGGTTCATGGTGACTTTCAGGAGCTTGTCGAGCGCCTCGCCGGTCGTGTCGGCATAGTTGCCGTAGAACATCTTGGACTTTTGCGAGTGGAACTCGTAGCCGACCATGACGTAGGCGCGAACGTATGGCTTCGCACCGCTGACGACGATGTACACCTTGGGTTCGACGGTGTAGCTGACGTTCTCGAAGGTGGTCTGCTGGCGGGCTTCCGGCATCACGAAGGGCAGCAGGAAGATCGTGTTGGCTACGATGAGGTTAGTCAGCTTCGGTGTGGCGGGGTGGGCAAGAGACACTCACCAAGGATCTGCTCGCGGATTCCGGCAATGTCGTACGTCTCAGGTGCCTTCACTTGGATCTCGCCGATGGAAGAGGCGATCTGATCGCGAGCGACCTCCATACAGTCCTTGACCATCTGCGCGATCTGCGCCGTGACGCTGCCGATGTCGAGGAAGAAAGTAGACATTGCTGATGCTGATTGTCCGAAGAGACCCTAGTCAGTGTCGATACCAGTGCCGCAGGGTAGAAGAGAAGGAATACGAAACACCGTACCGTTCTCTGTAGAGCGAGCGTGTTGTGATATTTTTGTTCGGACAGGTGCGGGTGTGAAGATGATGGTGCTGTGGGCCGACAATAAGCGCAGTGAATGTGTGAAGTTGGTGTAACGGAGAAGGTTGGTGGGAGGAAGAAAAAGACTCATATACTAGCGCGAGGGCGGCAATAGCAGCGGGGGCAGTAGCAGGGATATTTACCCTCACCACATGCCCATTTGCACGCCTCAGTTCCGATCGTTGGCCGCCCGCCTGAAACGCACACTGCTGTCATATGACACCATGTACGACGTCAGAGCACAACTTTGTAGGAATGGTCTGGTCATATCTTGCCACACAGCAAGACGGACAACATGGGACTCGGTATCACTGCCGCCATGCCATGTGGTTGTTGCCGTATTAGTGGTGTAGCAATTAGGGTGCTGCCGTTGCATTCGAGCATGAACATGGCTGCATCACGGTTTCGACAAGTTTGCATAACGTCGTGCAAGATAGCTCCTAAGGCATGTTGACCGCATCGGTGATATCCTAAGTAGAGTACTGCTGTTACACAGGGGTGTGAACATGACTGCATTTCGGTTTCGACAGGTCCGCGCAACGTCGTGAAGGCAGGATCGCTTTGAGGTATTAGGTAAGGTACTGCCGTTACTTCGAGCATGGACATAGCTGCATCTCGGTTTCGGTAGGTCCGCATGGTGTCAAAGGTATTGATCGTTCCCATTGTGACAGGTGTATTCTCCCTAGCAACGCTGCTCAATTCAAGCACTCCCAGCCACACCAGGGCCCATGGCCTTCCCTACTCCTCATAATCTTGACCCGAGACTTTTATGTGACATTGGCGTTCGGGCACGAACATGGGCACATCTCGGTTTTGCTGGGTCCGCAAGAGCGTGGTGAGGGCAATATCGCTTCCCATAGCGACGCCGTTTGTCCGCGAACGTATCTGTGTATTTCCCAGCAACGCTTTTCAACCACCCGCATCGAGCCACATCCCGGCTTATAGCCTTCCCAACTCTTTTACAACCTTGACCTGGGTCTCCCACCCCAATACTGACAATTTTCAATGTTGCATACGCATCTCCAGCGCCGACGAGGATGAGGTGTAGTCGGGCAAGGCAGAAGACGTCCAAGCCTCCCGGTCGCCCGGACATCGGAAGTCTGACTCGTGAAATGGGGACTGACGGGCCCACGTCTACGGCGCGCTCCCGCAGCCCTACAGTAAGGTACGTACCTTACTATCCTTTCCATACCTCCGACGGCACAAGGTCACTCAGCGCACGACATATACATGCTGGCCGCAACATGGAAAACTCCACCAAGATATCCCCAACAGCTCCCAGCATAACAGAACAACCCCCCATCCCTACAAATCCAACCCACTCCAACCCAAGCAAGAAACCCCAAAAGCGCAAACGCACCCCCAAACTCAACCCCAAATTCCAAACCCAAACCACCCTCCGCCACCCACCCTGGCACTACCTCCACTTCCAACACCTCCCCGCCTCTACCCCCTCCGACGCCGTGACCGCGCACCTCCACCTCACAGCCGCACTGACGCAATTCCTCGGCGCGCACGGCGCGGCGATCCCGATCGACATTCTGAAGGTCGACGGGGCGGACGTGTGGATCCGGGTTCCGGGGGAGGATCACGGGGCCGTGAGAGCGGCGCTGGCGGCCGGGT
>Ga0058704_10000403_pt1 | contig 22792 bp, 22 predicted proteins | sample AgamicMgSfe_FD_71363 | JGI IMG/M metagenome (GOLD analysis project Ga0058704, IMG submission 71363) | Agave microbial communities from Guanajuato, Mexico - Mg.Sf.e | ecosystem: Host-associated > Plants > Phyllosphere > Phylloplane/Leaf | place: Guanajuato, Mexico | collected 2012-05-30
GGCGCTGCAAAAGGACCATTGCTCAACAAACGAATGGCCTGCGTCATGGTAGGTTGGAAAAGACCTCCGTACTTTGAGTGCGCTGATCGGACTGCGGGAAGGGTATTGCCTAATTCAAATAGTCTTGCTGTGGATCTGATTCATCAGTATGTGCGATGATATGATGCGAATTGAAATCCTACTTGTAAGTGAACACAATATCGTGACTTGCAAGCGACCAGCGCGTGTTGTCTTGGTTGAAATGGTATCGCCATGGTATGGCTCCGAATATGAGTGGATCATCCAGTCTGAGAGCGTCAATTCTGTTGTCCAGTATACCATCATCCGGCGATACGTACGTACACGCTCAAGTGATTCGACACTGTAGCGGTCAGCATGAATACACAGCTCTATTGTGTGACTATAATAGCATACCCGTGATCAATCCTTTCGTACGGCCGTCAACATCTGCCCTTTCATCAAGCAATTCTTGAAACCTTTCTCCTCCATTGACCTCCAGTCTGTTGAAGCCGAGCATAAACGAACGGCAGATGAGACCGGACACTCCAGTGACAAGCGAAGATCCAGTTCGCCATGCGAGCGACGGTCGAGACGGCAATTCTTCGTCGCCCATCTTTGCGAGGTTATCTCCCTTAGGAGTGGTTAAATGCGAGTAGTGCAGTCAGAATAGCTAGAAAGTAAAAGAGGACCTAGAATGTTTACACAAGTTCAGGTTTCTCCACAGCAAAAAGAGTCGTTGACCAATGACGTCGCACGCGCAAGCCTCGGAATTTAGTGATCTACAATTATCTATACTGCAATTAACTCTATATCATCTTTATTGAAAATTGTACACCCAGTATCGTCTCAAGATGGCTCACAGTACGTATTCATCTCAATAATCACTTCGCATTTTCACCACTGACGCCTGTACAGGCAAGCACAATACCTCCTCAGCTATCTTCACAGCTCACGAGCGCGCCCAGCTCCGCGGCCACTGGGGCAGCCAGTCCACACGCCTGACACGAGACTCCTTTCTACCATTCGGCTCCTGTCGCCTGTGTTTACTGCCATCCCGCGATCCTGTGTCCTGCTCAACCCACGGTCACGTCTTCTGTCGCGAATGCGCAGTCTCAAATCTCCTGGCCCAGAAGAAAGAGATCAGTCGATTGGCCGCCGAACGCGAGAGGAGGAAAGAAGGCGATGTAGAGAAGGAGAGGCGAAGGGAGGAGGTGGAACTAGCTGAGCGAGTCAGTGACTTTGAAGCCGTGCAGGCGGGACTGGATGCTAAATTCGGATCTGAACGGAGACTCGTGGGTCGCGGTCAGGGCAAGGTGATTGTGGAGGAGGAGAGCAGGGGCACGAAGAGGAAGGTGGAGGCTGATGAGGATGAATTAGTCAAACTGGGTCGGGAGCAGAAGGTTGGTAGGAAAGAGGACAAGCCAAAGCCCACACTGCCGGGTTTCTGGATTCCGTCCGCTACGCCTGGCCAAGACGTCGAGAGGGAAGAGAAACCGCTGAAACTGGCTCCGATATGTCCTGCATCGTCCGACGAAGCACCGCATGATTTCTCCCTCAAGACACTGGTGAGCGTCAACTTCGCCGAGGACAAGGACGCGACGTCGGGCGAGACGATCAGGAATTGTCCAGCGTGCAACAAAGCGTTATCAAATTCCACAAAGGCCGTGCTAGCGAAATCGTGCGGCCACGTCGTGTGCAAGACTTGCGCGGACAACTTTCTCAAGCCATCCGAAGCAAATGCTCATGATCAGGGAGCGGAGATTGGAGTCATCAGATGCTACGTCTGCCAGACTGATGTCACGGAATCGAAAAAGTCCAAGAAGAATAAGGACAAGAATCGAAAAGACAAGATCAGGCCGGGTCTGGTTGATATAAGTACCGAGGGTACTGGTTTTGCTGGAGGAGGCACGAATATGGTCAAGCGGTCTGGCGTTTCTTTTCAATGTTGAGCAATATGATACCCTTGAATACAAATCCGTTACAACATTTCAGAAACTATTACAAGCGTACAATCTACTATGATCATCGTCACTCTTCAAAACCAAAGATCTCAAACAGAGTACCATTAACCCAGCAACTTTTCTTGAACGTATATCATTCGTAGTTCGTGCATCAAATACGACTTTGTCTATGTCTCTAGTGGCTCTGTTGCCTGTTTCCCAACGCTTCCTTGTATCTATGCGCTGCCATTTGATGCGACAGTGCTTCCCTCAAGGTTACCTCTGACACCACCCTTACCGCCGACCTCTCTCACAAGCAATTGTACGGCAAGGTCTGCACCAATGCTGACTTGCACCTCGACCTTACCGCCCTTCTTTGCGCCCTTGACAGCGGCCTCGGCAAGAGTGGAGCCAATGCTCCAGATCTTTTCCCTCATCTCCTCCTCCTCCTCGTCATCATCGTCGTCATCATCGTCTTCGTCCTTTGCGCCGTTGGCCTTTGGCTCTGGTTTCGTGACCTTGATGGAGCTGACACCTTCACAAAGCTTGACAAGCACGTCACCGTCTTTCGAAACTGGGATCTGGACGGTTCTCCGTACTGGGATTGGAGTCTCGGCGTCAATGAGAGTCTCGAAAACTTCCTCGTTGACGGTCTCGGCAACAGTGGCGATACCGATGGCTTTCTTGAGGTGAGGGGTGACGGTGACAGCTGGGTGTGTGCTCTGCTCAATGTCCTCCTTTTCGAACTCTGCGATCAAGCTTGCCTGGATTGCGGCACCGCGAGAAGCGAGCTCGCTTGGGTTGATGGCGGTCGCGCTGGTCGATGGAGCCATGACGGTGACTCTCTCTGGGAAGGCGCTTTGCAAGTTGCGGGCAACCTTTGGAGTGTGGGAAGAACCTCCAGCGAGGATGATCTCGCCAATGTCCAGTGGGTCCAGACCTGCCTTCTTCACGGCGCCCTCGATCAAGCGGGTGAAAGAGCCGAAGACCTTGTTGGCCAAAAGTTCGTATCGTGTCCTGTTGACAGTCAAGCTGAAGTCGTTACCGTCCGCGAGCGACTCGATGCTGAATGCAGCCGAAGTACCAATAGACAGGGACTTCTTGACGGCCTCGGCTTCGAGCTTGAGCTTAGCCAAACTCTTGTCGTTCTCGCGTGGGTCAGTCTTGTTCTTCTTCATGAACTCCTTAGCGGCATAGTCGATCAAGACCTGGTCCAGTGTGGCACCTCCAAGTTCGTAGTCATGTGCAGTCGCGAGAACAGTGTACATTCCACCCCTTGATGCCACGACGGCAACGTCACTTCTTGTGCTTCCAAAGTCGGCGACAACGACAATCTTGTCCTTAATAACAGCCTCTGGGCGGGCATCGTAGGCGAGAAGGGCAGAAACAGGCTCCGAGATGAATTGGATGACCTCGAGGTTGGTTGCCTTGGCGGACTCGGTCAAGGCGGATTTCTGCGCATCGGTAAAGTCGGATGGGATGGTGACGACGGCAGCAGTGACCTGCTTTCCGAGATAGTCGGAAGCTGATTGTTGCAGGCGACGAAGATGTCTGGTGGTAATCTCGGAAACAGTGACAGTGTTCTCGGTGTCGGCCTCGGTGTCCTTGATCTGGAAAGCAACTGTTGATCCGCTCTCTTTTACGTGTGCGGAAGCATGGCAGTGTGTTGGGTCGATTGATTTGAAGCTGTAGGTCTGTTAGCTTTTATATCTCCTTGCTCTTCGCTGACCAACGTACTCCTTGCCGAGAAAGTCTCTGAAGTAGCCAACGGTGTTCCTAGGGTTTCGAACAAGCTGGTTCTTGGCCTCAGTACCGTGGAACTCCTCGCCCTCGACATATGAAAGGAATGAAGGAATTTGTCTGTCTCCCAACTCGTTGGCAATAACCTCTGCCCTTCCTTCTCCAGTGGTGTGAGCGATGGAGCTGTATGAGTTACCAAAGGAGATACCAATGGCAACCTTGGTCGCGACTCCCTCTGTTTCAGCCATGATAGTATATGTTTGTTGGGTTTGTGGTGTAGTAGTATTAATCAAATGTCCCGCAATGATTGAAAGGTGGATTCAGCCAGCAACATCTTGATCTTTGGCGGCGTCGTTCAGAAAAATTCCCCAGGGTCTTTCCGGCCCGCTCAACGGGGAAACTCCGGCATCAAAACCTACGATGATGCGAGTGCATGTGGTAGTACAATATCAGCCCTGTCGCATACAGATTGAATCCAAAAATTCACTAGACATGGCGACTTCAATGGTTGTAATGCCCGGTGATGAGATCTCAACGGATCTCTTCCCGTCGACAAATTCTTCCAGAACATTAACCCTTGGTCCCGGTCTGCGTCATATCCCACCAGCCACAATCACATCAACCAGAGCGGGCGAACTTTGCACAGATGGGAAGAAAAATGCTTTCTGGATTGAAGGCTCAGGGGGTCGTTATCTTCCTTCGGTCGGCGATCTAGTAGTGGCCACAGTACATCATTCTTCGATGGATACATATCACTGCGCCTTGACGCCACACACTCCTTTTGCACTCCTGGGCCAGCTTGACTTTGAAGGAGCCACCAAAAAGACCAGACCGGTCCTAAATTCTGGCGCATTGGTCTATGGACGAGTACGAAAGGCCGACAAATGGAGCGACGTCGAAATCGAATGTTTCAATTCTGCTACAGGAAAAAGCGAAGGAATGGGCCCTTTGAAGGGTGGAATGCTGTTCGACGTCTCATCGGGACTCGCAAGGCGATTAATGATGGGAGGAGGTAAAGGCGGTGTAGTACTTTTGGAGGAGTTTGGTGAGAAGATCAGGTTCGAAATTGCCATCGGTAGGAATGGCAAGGTGTGGATCAATGCTACGAGTATTAAGGAGACCTTGGCGATTGGCAAAGCATTTGCGCAAGTGGACGAGAAGCAGCTTGACGTCGACGAGCAGAAAAAATTGGTCAAGAAGCTACTCAAGGATGTATGAGCCTCTTCTCACACGGTTTATGGTCATTGGAGAACCTCTCTTTCAATGGGCTGTAGACGACTTCCACCACAACCTGGATTATGAGAATCCAAGGTCTATACCAGACGATACCACAGATGGACCTGCATTCGGCTACTGAACTCAGGCTTCCTGCAATCTGATTGGCACCAGAAACTTGGACCCAGCTGCGTATGCAGGATTCAAGCTATGCTTGAATTGAAGCACCTCATCGGAGGGCCTTGAAGGACGCGTGCCACCAATGAGTTGTCTGTATCATTATATTATCAGAGGTAACTCTTTGAGCGATAGATATCATGTGTTTTATTCACGAATGAGCAAGGCAACAATTGTTTAATGCTTGATCGAGAAAGAGACCAGACGTACGGAGAAACTCCGCGGGGCATAATACCCCGAGTCATCTCCAAGTCGGGGCAGTGCGGGGATCCCTCGTGCATGTTGTCTTTCACGTGGCGAGAAACACCCATTGACGATTATTGACTGCAGAGTATTTTCTGGTTCGTCGGATTAAATACAATGTGGTCTTCGAAAGCTAGATCGCGGTTCGCGTCCGCAACCCGGCAATGGATACGCTCGGTCGAGCCACGTGTATCAGTCAGACGAGCGACGACGATGCATACTGCAGGTCGACCTACACCTTTCTGGACAACTGGACGAGTCCTCATGTTGACTGCGTTCACCGGGTCGTTAACATATGCATACGGTGTAAGCGATACCAGTTCGTTCTTTCGAAGTAACAGTGTGACCAAAGCGACGAGTCAGCCGGTATATGCCTCAAGAAAGGATATGGAAAAGGCGATCGAGAAAATCACGAAACTGCTCGGCGAGGATGCGGTCACAACGGATGATGAAGAGCTACACAGACACGGCTACTCGGAATGGTCGTCTGTGAATATTGACGTACTACCAATCGCAGTGGCTTATCCAAAGTCTACGGAGGAGGTATCAAAGATCGCCAAGGTGTGCTCGATGTACAAGATCCCAATGGTACCGTTCTCTGGAGGATCGAGTCTAGAAGCCAATTTCTCTGCGCCGCACGGAGGGTTCTGCTTGGATTTTGCGTTCATGGATAAGATTGTCGCGTTGCACGAAGATGATCTTGATGTGGTTGTTCAGCCAGCTATTGGATGGATGAATCTGAACGACCAGATCAAGGACACTGGCCTCTTCTTTCCTGTGGATCCTGGTCCAAGTGCCATGATTGGAGGTATGGTTGGTACAAGCTGCAGTGGCACGAATGCTGTTCGCTACGGGACGATGAAGGACAACGTGATCAATCTCACGGTCGTCTTGGCGGATGGTACTGTTATCAAGACCCGGCGGCGACCTAGGAAGTCTGCTGCTGGCTACAATCTGACCGGACTCTTCATTGGTTCAGAAGGCACACTGGGCATTGTGACCGAGATTACATTGAAGCTTACTGTTGTACCACAAGAGACGAGTGTCGCAGTTGCAACGTTCCCAACAATTAGAGATGCTGCCTCTGCTGCATCCCAGGTGTTACGGGCGGGAGTACCAATTGGTTGCATGGAAATCATGGACGAAGTACAAATGGGTGTTGTGAACAAGGCCGGTTCAACTAAAAAGAAGTGGGACGAAGTACCTACGATGTTCTTCAAGTACGGGTATCCGTCCAACCGAATTGTACACAGTCACTGACAGACCTCTAGGTTCTCTGGTACAAAAGCTGGCGTACGCGAGAACGTCGATACTGTCAAACAGATCGGAAAGAAGCACAAGATGAGGAACTTCGAATTCACCGCAGACGCTGAGGAGCAGAAGCAATTGTGGTCGGCCAGGAAAGAGTCTCTCTGGAGTATGCTGGCTCTTCGCAAGGGCGACGAACAAGTTTGGTCCACAGATGTCGCTGTCCCAATCTCGAGATTACCCGATATCATTGAGGTCTCGAAGCGAGAGATGGATGAATTGGGGCTGTTTGCTTCCGCGCTTGGTCATGTCGGCGACGGCAATTTTCACGAGAGTATCATGTATGACGCGAAGAATCCAAAGGAGAGAAAGCTGGTCGAGGAGTGCGTATCGCGAATGGTTGATCGAGCTCTTGAGATGGAAGGTACTTGCACAGTAAGTCTTGATCGATCGTTTTAAGCATACAACTGTTGACGATTTCAGGGAGAGCATGGTATCGGGATAGGTAAGAAGGCATCGCTTGTAAAGGAGTTAGGTCTCGACACGATCGGGGTCATGCAAAAGGTCAAGCAGGCGTTGGATCCCCTTGGTATTATGAACCCAGGTAAGATCTTTGATCCTCCGGCATCGGCGTGAGAGCATATTGTGAAGAATTTGTATTCACATTGCGTTGAACGCGATCGTGGTCATTCTGCAAGATGTAATTGGGTTTCATTGAGCTGGGGTGCTTCCAAAATCAGCAATTGTTCAATTTTGGAAGAATTGCTCGCGCGAGTGTAGCATGGCGGTGGTGCTGGCGATGGATGAGTCAGAAGTTTCAGGGACAACTTGAACGAGGAAAGTGCGTCACCGGGCACCACCAAAAAGTTCCCCGCGGTCAATTCATGTGGAAAAAGATACCACGAGCGTTATTATTACCAACATCAATACAAAATGGACGTTGAACACTTTACACAGCCCAAGAAGGAGTTTCCAAAGAAGAAGTGCGGTCAGTAATTGATTGTGGTTTGCGCAATACGAGCAAGTCCTTATTGTCCCTATAGGTGTGCTAGGCGCAACCGGCTCTGTTGGTCAGAGATTCATCCTCCTTCTCGCGCTACACCCACACTTTACCCTTCACGCTGTAGGAGCTTCGGAGCGATCGGCTGGCAAGAAATACAAGGATGCGGTCAACTGGAAGCAGTCGTTGCCCATGTCGAAAGAGCTGGGAGAGCTGGTAGTGAGAGAGTGTACCGCGGAACAGTTCAAGGACTGCGATCTTGTCTTCTCTGGACTGGACAGCAGCGTTGCTGGCGAAGTCGGTATGTGGACAGTCAATAACATGCATTGGAGACGACTTCATACTGAACTATCTCTGCAGAAATGGCTTTCCTCAAAGCTAACCTTGCCGTCTTCTCCAACGCGAAAAACTATCGCCAGGACCCTCTCGTGCCCCTGGTCGTTCCAACTGTCAATTTGCCTCACATGGACGTCATCAAGCACCAACGGCAGCATTACAAGCTGGAAAAGGGCTTCCTCGTCTGCAACTCGAACTGCGCAGTGATCGGCATTGTCATTCCTTTCGCAGCCCTCCAGTCTAAATTCGGCCCGGTCGACCAAGTATCGGTTGTGACCATGCAAGCAGTTTCGGGAGCAGGATATCCTGGTGTGAGCAGCATGGACATGATCGATAACGTTGTACCTTTCATCTCAGGCGAAGAGGACAAGCTCGAAAACGAAGCACAAAAAATCCTTGGCGGAGTCAACGGAGAAGTCACTGGTTTCGATAGACAGGAGAGTCTCAAGATCTCGGCTGCTTGCAACCGAGTTCCAGTTCTAGATGGCCACACAGCATGCGTCTCTCTTAGATTCGCCAAGCGACCACCACCTAGTGCAGAGCAGGTCAAGCAGGCTATGAGAGAATATGTCTCGGAGGCACAAAAGCTGGGCTGCCCTTCAGCACCGGAGAACGCTATCGTCGTCATGGAGCAACCAGACAGGCCACAGCCTAGATTGGACCGCGAGACTGACAGAGGCTATGCGGTCAGCGTAGGAAGGGTACGAGAAGACGAGAGCGGTATTTTCGATATCAAGTTCGTCGCTTTGAGTCACAACAGTAAGTCTCCATATCGTGAACTTCAAGCTTTATTGCTGACCACATTTAGCTGTCATTGGTGCCGCCGGTTCTTCTATTCTGAACGCTGAGGCCGCTGTTCTCAAGGGCTTTGCGTAGATACCGATGACAACTATCCATTTCAATACCAGATTATTGTGAGACGTCAGTCTAGGGCGATCCCCTTGTTCTGTGGTCTGGCTTTTGTAGAAAGATGTCCTTTGTAAATACGACATGCGATACCTTTTGTCTTGGCGCGTCGGGAGCTTGTCAGTGTTCCGGAACACGTATTATTCTTCGGGATCGGGACAGGAACGCGCTGCATCAACATCATCCCGCATCCGCCATGCCACTAACAATCGGAAAGTCCACCTATTCCCAAATATCGTTCATAGGATAATACACAGGTAGCCTCCATTGACTTAGAGACTTCCGCCGAGTCTCTGAAATGCTACGTATATGTCAATTCCATTAGCGGGTGATTTGTTTCCACGCTCAAAACACCAGGCAGCTCCACCTGAATCTTCTCTACCGCTCCACACTACGCCTCCTCCGGGTAACATTGAGTTGCGGCGCTTCGATAAAATACGAGCGGCACCATCTCGCTCACATCGTCCCCCTCCTATTTCTACTACCACACGCACGTCAGACGATACTGCAGCATACAGTGACAATTTCGAGGCAGATTTCCCAACGACCGTGCCCTCACAGATGCCACCTCGAAAATCAAAAGGTCGGTCACCTAATCCAGCACTTCGCCAAAGTGGTTCGAACGGTTCGTTACGTTCACCACCAGACAGCGCCAGCACAGCATCGGGATCCGAGAACGGTGCAGCTATGAGCAGTTCCCTGTCAGGCAACTTGCTGGAGCACCGCCGCAAACATGCCTCTCTCGAAATGGACGACTCGTCCGCTCAAACTGCCCATCTCATGAACCAGTCTTCATTTTCACTTGACGATGCCATTCCTGAGACGTCCAAAGAAGACGCCTCCGCTAAAGGATTCTTCGAGCTATCGGAACAGGATCGCAGAAACTTTCTCTTACTGGTTCTCCTATACTTTTTACAGGGTATACCTATGGGTCTTGCTGGAGGTTCGGTGCCCTTTTTACTCAAGAACTATCTCAGCTATGGCCAAATTGGAATCTACTCCCTCGCATCATATCCCTACTCTCTCAAGCTATTGTGGTCACCTATTGTGGATGCGGTTTGGAGCACAAGGGTCGGAAGGAGAAAGAGTTGGATTTTGCCTATACAGACATTGAGTGGATTTGGCATGATATGGTTGGGTTCAAAAGCTGAGAGTATGATGGTCAAGGCTGGTGAAGACGGTGGTTCAGGAGTATGGGGCTTCACAGGATGGTGGTTTGCGCTGGTTTCCATGTGTGCGACTCAGGACATTGCCGTGGACGGATGGGCGCTGACATTGATATCTCCGTCCAACTTGTCCTACGCAAGCACAGCGCAAACTGTCGGACTGACCGCTGGCCATTTCCTGTCTTACACCGTCTTCCTGGCTCTCAACTCCAAGGACTTTGCTAACAAGTGGTTCCGCTCGCAACCACAAGAGGTCGGACTCATGACTTTGGGAGGATACCTTACATTCTGGGGCTGGTTTTATCTTCTGGTGACATTGGGCCTGGCCTTACTCAAGAAGGAGGACCGAACCAGGGATAGAGAGGGTGTCTGGGAAGTCTACAAAGTTATGGGCGGCATCATGAAGCTCAAGAACATCCAGACCCTCATCATCATCCACTTGATTGCAAAAATTGGATTCCAAGCCAACGACGCGGTCACTAACCTCAAACTTCTCGAGAAAGGCTTCAGCCAAGAAGACATGGCACTGACAGTCTTGATCGACTTCCCTTTCGAGATATCTCTAGGATACTATGCCGGAAAATGGAGTGAGCAGTACACGCCGATGCGAGTCTGGTCATGGGCATTCATGGGTCGACTCGGAGCTGCAGCACTAGCGCAATTTGTTGTCGCAATTTTCCCCAAGGAGGGTACGACGAACTGGTACCTGGTACTGGTCATCTTCGAGCACGTGTACAGCACATTCATGAACACTGTCATGTTCGTCGCCGTGAGTGCGTTTCACGCAAAGATCTCCGACCCCGCTATCGGAGGAACATATATGACTCTGCTTGCAACGTAAGCCGATCACCACTGACTACACAATTCCTATGCTAATACAGACCGTAGTGTCAGCAACTTGGGTGGCACGTTCCCACGTTTCTTTGTGTTCAAGCTCGTAGACATGCTTACTTCGGCCACTTGCATGCCTCCGTCCATTCCACCCAAGGACTTCAAGGGCGAGCTGGTCACGAAGCCGTTCCAGTGTGCTTTGAAGGCAGATCGCCAGAGATGCACGGATGGAGGAGGAATTTGCAGTATTCAGAGAGATGGTAAGACGCTGCATTCATCGAAAGACGACATGGACTGACGTTGTTCACAGGTTACTACATTGTCAATGTCCTCTGCATCCTATTCGGTGTAATCACATTCATGGGCTACATCAAGCCCGCGGCGTTGAAATTACAGGCTCTTCCAATGCGCGCATGGCGAGGAGCGTCACATAGCGTATCATGATGCTCAGCATAGACAGTATACAGTAGAGTATATGATCCATTATAAAAACAGCATCTTTATTTTCGCGCACGGCGCCATCATCTCACGATCCTCAATGCAGCCCGAAATCCCTCCTAACCTCCCTGCCCTCGGCCTTGAGTCCCACCTTGTAAGCCTTTTCACCGTTGAAAATAATCATGCCACCGGGAATAAATGCAAAGTTGTTCGAACCACCACTCACGACCATCTTGCCGAGCAACACGCCGTCTTCGTTCCAAACATGCACTCCGTCTCCACAACTGGCATACACATTACCCTTGGTATCAGCATGAATGCCATCCGGGAAGCCAACATCACTGTACGCAAACACTCGTCTGTTGCCTAGCAACTTGTTCTTCATGAGATCGTATGCGTAAATTGTGGCTGGGCGCGTCTGGTTCGACGAGAATTCCATAGCGCCTGTGTCGGTCACGTAGACCGTCTTGAAATCCGGACTGAACTCGATGCCGTTAGGTGCCACGAAACCGTCGGCCACGGCCTGTACAACGCCGGTCGAGGGGCTGAAACGGTATACTTGTAGTGGGATCGTAGCTGCTGGGCGGAAGTATTGCCAGTAACCGTAGTTGCTGTCGGTGAACCAGATGTCTGATGTGTAGGGGTGTTGCTTGGCGTCGTTAAGGCTGCTGAAGTTGCGGCCGAGGAAGTTGTTTATAAGGACAGTCGTGGCATTTGTGGCAGGGTTGAGCAGGGTCAGTTGTGAAGGATTCGTGAGATCACCTTCGTCGCAGAAGAGGATTTGTTGGTTCGCACTGCTGTTCGCCGGTGTTCCAGGCGGGTAGTAGGCAACTAGACCATTGGGGGAGGCAAGGTTGGGGTAGCGGACTGAGGTCAGGGCGTTAGTTGCGAGGTCGAGTATTGTCACATTAATTGGGTTCGAGAAGTTTTTGGCCCAGTTTGAGCTTGCGTAGAGGGACTTGGTGGCCTGGCTGTAGACGCCGCCTTCGTGAAAGGCCTCCCATGTCTCATTTGCGATCAGTGTTGATGAGACATTTGGGCCGAGAATGTCAGTTATGAAAGTCTCGTTGTAGGAAATAAAGTCGACTGAGGTATTTGTCGACGGTGGAAGAGTGGCCAGTTGCATGCCATATTGCAGGCTCGAGGCCAGACTCAACAGGTTGACGCTTGTGATATTTACCATTTTGTCGAAACGAGCTTCAGAAAGAACGACAATGAAGAACTAGGAATAAGAAAAGGAATTCAGACATGACCTACACCGCTCTCTTATACCTACCTTCGAATTGACTTTCGGAATTTTTGAGATGATGCACACAGCGGGGTCAAGCAGTTGCAGATCGCATTGGCACCAAGACATAAACGAGGCGATGTCCGACTATCAAGCCTCGAGAGCTCTGTGTTGAAGGAGATTGGGGCCACACAGGATGGTTCTCGATGGCTTGACCAGGTTTGCTGCATGGAACCAGGATCTGCATGCGACGAGATGAAGAGTGAGAGGGGTGCGTTGGAGAAGGAAAGAGCAAGTGCGGGGATTTTTCAGCAGGAGACCTGCGACAGAGTACACAGCAACTACGTCCTATTACTTTTGTTACATGAGCACACCTACTACTACATAGACTATTCTATGACTGATTGTAGCTATACACGAGATGTCAAGATCAATACCAGACCGGCGGCCTCTCATATCGTATGACTTGTGCTGTCAACCACGCATTGCATTCACCCTCGAGAAACCATGACACTCCATCAGCGTCATACCACATAAATTGGCTGGCCCTCCATCAGCAAGAGCGTCACCACATCGCAGATCGACCTCATCGAAAGAGGACTGATTTATAATCACCGGCTCGAACGACAGTAGGTAAGGTATAAGGTCTCCCATGTTCTGTGCCCATGAGTCTCTCCTCAACTGTTCAGCAAGCCGAACACACAATCAGTATCATCAACCATTACTCAAGATGAGCACAAAATCCTACGACGACGGCCGCTGGGTATCCTCCAAATACCTTGTATCAGGCACACCGTCGACCCCCTCAGAGAACTTCGTCCACTACCTTAGCTGCCCACCACCAGACCACGCCAAAGCCAAAGGAACCATCGTGCTCATCCATGGATTCCCGCAAACATCGTACCAATTCCGTCACGTCATGACACCCCTCGCAGAAGCCGGCTATACTATCATTGTGCCGGACTACCGCGGCGCAGGCAAGTCGTCGAAACCTCGCGATGGCTACGAGAAGACCGTGATGGCAAGCGACATCCACTCTTTGCTGACGAAACACCTCGGCATCAAAGACAAAGTCCACGTCGTCGGCCACGACATAGGCGGTATGATTGCACACGCCTACGCAACTCGGTTTGCAGACGGCACTGCCAGCGTAGCTTTCGGCGAGTGTCCACTCCCCGGCACCCATGTCTACGAGGATATGGTACGGACTCGACCTGGCCTTTGGCACTTTCATTTCCATTGGCAAGCGGACGTGCCAGAGATGTTGACGCAGGGCAAGGAGAGGCAGTACATCAAGCACTTTTACGATCGTTTGGGCGTCAATGGCGCTGCGATCGGAGACCAGGATGTCGATCACTACGCGCTGATGTTTGAGAAAGCGGGCGCCATGAGGGCTGGGTTTGATCTCTACAGGGCGTTTCATAAGGACGCTGAGGAGAACAGGGAGTGGGTCGAGCAGAATGGCAAATGTGAGGTGCCGTGTATGGCACTGAATGGTGAGGCCAGCTTCCTGACTACTATTGCCGAGCAGCAGAATTTGGAGATGTACGAAGGTACAGAGTCGGCGACAGTGGCAGGATCGGGCCATTGGTGTGCAGAGGAGAATCCAGCCGATTTCGTAAGACAGGTCTTGTCGTGGGTCGGCAAGCATGAAACGGTATAGTCATTTGCTATATGTACATATCTACGAAGTCGTGTCGTTCATCATCATACCATCTAGTACATGGTGTAGCCTCCCGAAGCATTGATCGTCTGACCAGAAACCCATCCAGATTCATTTCCAGCGAGCCAGGCAACGATGTTGGCGATATCCTGCGGCGTACCAAGTCGTCTCTCGACCGCAGTCGCCTCCTTTTGCATATCGATCAGCTTTTGAGGGAAGTTGGCCAGCATATCGCTTTGCACGGGACCAGGCGCAACAGCATTGACAGTCGTGCCCGACTTTCCAAACTCCTCGGCCCAAACCCTCGTGGCGCCCTCCAGTGCTGATTTACTCGAGATGTACAACGAACAGTTCTCGAACTTGCTTCTGGCACCGATCGATGACAGGTTGATGATGCGAGCGGGCGTGCGCAGATGTGGTGCTACGGCTCGTGTCATGAGATGAGGTGCCCTCACGTTGACGTTGTACAGCTTATCGTGGTCCTCGGCTGTGATCTCGACCATTGGCTTCTGAATCTCGACGCCGGCGTTGTTGACGAGCACATCGATTTTGGGGCCGAATGCCTCGAGTGTCTGCTTGACGATGTGATCTGGTGTCCCAACTTGGCCGAGGTCGCCGCCTACAGCAATGGCGTCGGAGCCGTTGCCGTAGGACTTTATCTCCTTGACCAGTTCTTCGGCTTTGGATTTTGAGTTTGGTGAGGTGTATGTTATGACGACTTTTGCTCCTCGCTTGGCTAAGTCTGTCGCCATTGTTGCTCCGAGGCCACGAGAGGAGCCTGTGACGATGGCGACCTTGCCGGCCAGTGTTTGGAAAGGGAGTTCGACCATTTTGTGTCTTTACAAGTGGATATAATGTGACTGGTAGTGATATAGTATTGAGTAGCGAAGTGGTATCAATGGAGAAGAAATTAGTAGATGATTCTCACTTTGATATATATCACTGTGATATTTATATCGCGGAGTTTGGCGGATTAAAACCGAGGGTACGTCATGGTGAAGCGCGTCAGGGCATTCTCCGAGGCCTCGATTTATCTCCATCCTCCGACATCTTTCCTTGTCCATTTCTTCCGCGTTGGAGCAAGATCGTAACATACTCTTTTTGTGTGATCCAGATCGGACTACCCAAAGAAACGGTTGGTGTACAGATTGACAGCTTCCATATGTTCACCATGTAGCAACTTGCGATCCTTCAACCACTCGATCCACCGATGCCAATGCAAGCTGTCCATCTCTCCCAGATTGCCAGAGGCTCCGTAGTACTCATTGATTGCCAACTGGCTCTTCTCGAGAAATTCAGCAGATCTCGAAGGTTGGCATTGCGACTGTAGTAGTTTACAGGCCTCAACCGCATTGTCCAATGCGTATTGATATCCTCGTTGTGTGGCCTGTACGAAAGCCTTCAGCGCATCGTTGGACGGCGTCGGTGAGTTTTTGTCACGGGCAAGGACCGGAGAGTAGCCGTAAGGGATGCCAGAGTCTTCAGGTACGAATGCGTTCAGCCTGATTCCCTGCATCTCCGCATCCACCCCTTCCCACGGTAGAAAGACCCAGGTGGCATCGATGTTGCCATCTTTGACCTCATCAAAGAGAGATAGTTTGCTCGTTGAGCCTTGGATCTTCATCGTACTGCCATCTCCTCCTTCGGCAGCCACCATTTCTTTGACGATGTGGTCCTCGTATTTCGCGTTGTAGCTGCCGTACGTGCCATCCTCTAGACTCGCAGGGCTGGAGAAACGAGGGTCGACGGTTACGATCGCGCTGGCGTCTTTCTGGAGAATCGTGTAGATTGCTTCCAGTTGCATCTTGCCTGTTTCCTGATACGCGATACATGACTCCGAAGGACATATCGCAATGTCTGCTGTTCCGTTTTCTACTTGTCGAGCGGGGGTCGTGCTGTATTCTGCATTGGGTGGTAACAGTTGAACATCCAGACCATGCTCCGTATAGTAACCCTTTTCCACTGCGACATATAGTCCGGTGTGAATGGTATTCGGTGTCCAGTCCAGCGCAACTTTGATGGTGCTTTTCCCCGTCATGGCGTAACGATTCAGGGCAGAGCGCGTGAGGCTGCACGGACTGAAGATAATTGCGACTCCTCGAATTGTCCAGTATTCCGTAACACGGCCTTGTCTTCGGACAAATTGCGACGTTGACGCGTCGCTTACTATTGCTGTATCTTGACGATACGGTGACTGTCTTTGACTCAACAAACATAACCGGTGGGGTAAAGTTGGAGAAGCGGGGGAGGGGCAGATCTACCCCAAACAATGACAGCTTCCTATTCTGGCTTACGCCTTTATGATCATTGACATTCCAAACATATTTGTATCGATCATACTTTTTCTTTCTCGTTCAAGTTTAGTCAAGTCACAATGGATATCTCAGGTTCAATCAGCGATCTTTTCTCAGCCAAAGGCCTGGTAGTGGTCATTACCGGCGGCGGAAGCGGCAAGTAATTCCATCCTCCACAACCCTTCCCTCCCTGACACTCTCAGGCATTGGTCTAGCATTCGCCTCCGCCCTGGCCAAATCAGGCGCCGAAAGCGTCTACCTCCTCGGCCGCCGCCTACCAACTCTCGAAGAAGCCGCAAAGTCAATTGACTCAAAGATTGTCAAGCCGGTAAAATGCGACGTGACCGACCCATCCTCAATCGCAGCAGCCGTCAAGGAGATCGAGCAATCGACCAAATACATCGACGTACTGATCAACAACGCCGGTATCGAAGGACCAGAACACAAGACCATCCACAAAATCGACACGATCGAGGAGCTGCAGAAGGAGTTCCTCAAGGACTGGGATAAGTGGAACCCGACGTTCCAGACCAACACCGCCGCTGTCATCAGTGTCAGCGGCTCGTTTCTGCATCTGCTGGACGAGGGTAACAAGAGACGTGGCTGGGCGACTGGCAAGCGCGAGACGCAGAAACGTGTGTCGGGTGACCAGACGGATGAGAGGACTAGTCAGATCATTACTGTGGCTAGTATCTCGGCTTTCAACAGGCAGATCACGGCTGGGTTGGCGTATACGGCCTCCAAGGCTGGTGCAGTCATGTTGGGAAAGTCTTTAGCGAATCTGTTAGCGCCGTTTGGTATCAGGAGTAATATTATCGCTCCGGGACGTAAGTTTTGTCTTCTTGATGGGTGAACACAGCTGACAAGATAGGGTTTCCTTCGGACATGACTGCTGGTGCAGCGACCGTGTTCCCCGTGAACCAGATACCTCATGGTAAACCTGGTGAGTATGGAGACATGGCTGGAATGATCCTCTACTTGGTTGGTAAGTCAGGGGCATATGTCAATGGAAATGTTTCCATCTTGGACGGTGGTCGTCTGAGCGTCATGCCTGCTACCTATTGAGCCACACTTACAATCGACCACGGCAGAGCCTTTTTCAAAAATACATAGAGATCACCAAGCAATGTCACACGAGGAATCCCATAACTTGTGCATCAGAGTTGCGGCAATGAACCTTCCATTTCTTGAATTGTTTTTTATGTTTTTATGTCTATTTTCCCCCTGATCGCGAAAGCCGCCTGTCCTAAACTCCGATCATGAAATCACTACTCCAGCATGACCTGATTTGTGCAATTTTTCAAAAACGCAGCACTATTGCTAGTAATATATTGCGCGGGAGACGATCCTATTGCATGTAGTCCTGTCTTCCGAAGCAGTGCTAATTGTTGGCCAACGAGGCACCAAGATAGTGGCTGTAATTCAGTCGAAAACCAAGCGAGTATGCCGATCGATTAGTAGTTGCGTGGGTGTCCATTCAGAGATATTGATGTTGTTGTAATAATGTCGATTGTATTGATCTTGTCGATCTCCAGCAATGATGGTTTGTCTGAGAGATGCCATAGTGCCATCTGCAAACTGTAATAATATGATTTGAGCGAGTAATTGCGGCAGTTGAATCGCTCGCCAGAATTTGTTCATATAGAAGTCTCTGCCAGAAAACATGTCGTTGCCTTCCGAATTCATGCAATCCCGAAGGTACTCGATCATCGCGTACTCGTTGGGCTAGAAAAAGAATAGAAAAAGAAAAAGAAAAACGATACGTACGAATAAATTGATACGCTTCGTCCGCACGGAGGCGAGTAAAACGATCGCTACATCCGACCTGACGAGAAATGAAAGGAAACGTAATCAACGCACGCTGATGACGACAGAAGCAAGCGAAAGCTTCGTATCGTGTCAACTATCTACAGCCCAACAATGGCTGCCAATTTGTTAATGCTGGAGGCCGGGGCGTTGCCTTCCACTTCCGTCTCTTCGCAATCAGATTCTTCACTGTCACCCTCGTCCACCGAAGGTGGACAGTGAACTTCTGACGAACCTCGACGGTCATGGTCCACGTGTCTAACAGTCGAAGATATTGATGAAGACGGTGATGGAGGACCGGAAGACTCGGAGTTGCGGGTCGTGGATAGAGCAGATCCCGCATCGGACACAAGCACGCGATGTGGCACAACTCTCACTCCAGTGTGATCTCCAGCGCCGGCCATTGTGTCCAATTCCAAACCCTTCATTGCAGCCTCGATCACAGATTGATCAGTGGTTCGCTCTTCCAATTTGACCTCTGGGAGAGGTTGTAGAATTGGTGCAGGCGAGTTTGCAGCCTGCTTCCAGGGATGTGGCCGGCGGTTGTTTCCGACTGCATTCAGAATGTGACTCATCTGCATAGGCTGTCCATCTGCAAGCGAATCTTTCGCTAATGCAAGGTGTATCAACTCGTCGGTGAAGATCCAGGGGAAGCTCATCAGCGGCTTCTGCTGGAGAGATATCTCGCCGTTTGGTAAGATAACGATACCGTCGCCAGAAGAATTTGAGGCGACGACGTCGTTTGCAGTGACAACGTAGGCTGCAGCGACAAAGCGATAGAAATCGAGGCGGCGTAACTCTTGCGATTCTTCAGTCTTGCCGCTATCGACAGAGTTCTGAGCTGCCTCGCGATGGTGACCTTTCAAGGTTGTCATGATCCTCCCGAGCTCTTCGCCGAACTTGTACGCGTTGATCTCTCGCTTGTGTTGCATCACAAATGCAGACCAAATCTCAAATTCTGTTTGTACGCCAAATTGAGCCATCACTCGCCGCATGTCTGTATCGTAGTCGGCCTTCAAAGACTTCACTGCGACCAGAAGCTCGTCTGAAAGCTCTTCGAAAGCATTCAGAATACGCGGATCAAACGACTGCTGGTACTCAGGCTTGAATTCAACACGCTTGACCTCATCGTAGAGCTTGCCAACGATCTTCTTGGAGTGATAGGTCATGTACTCGGGCTTCTCACACCAGTGGGGGTACTTCTTAATGCGCAAATCCTCGGTGAGAACCGCCGGAACACCGGTTTTGGGATAGTCTACAGCTTCTGAGTGTAGCTGTGCTAATCGCAAGCAGTTTGGGTCCATCACACCGCGAGAACTCATGTCAGCCCAGGTACGGTGCGCAACTGCAATGGTTCCGAGAGCATCGTTCTTCATGTAATCGCAGAAGAATTGAATAACGTCAGAAGATGTGACAGGACCGTGCGATATCTTTGGGTCCGGTGGAGTGTAGTCCATGGGTTCTGGATTGACCACCTTTGGTAAGAGTTCCTCATCCCACATGACAAGGTAATCATCGCCGTCCAGGTCGCCTCCCGAGCACATGTTGGCTAGCGGTCGAGCGCCAGTCTGTGGAAACACGACGACGTCCTTGAGATGACGAAGCTGTGGCTTGTCTACTGCATTGACAACACGAATGTCGCCAGGATGTAGAGCCGGGTTACGAACGAGTATACAACGACCAGTAACCACCCTATACGCTCCCTTGACGTCCGATGCAGCGTCCGAAATCTGTAGAAAGATCTCTGGCAACCCATCGTCCGAGTCGGGTCCGCCAGATTTGTCCATCATCAGGACTCCAGTCTCGTCCACACAGCCGAGTAGAAAGGCCCCGTCCTTAACAACGATGTTGGCCTTTTCTTTCAAACCCTTGATTGCCCAGGCACGCCAAAGCTGCAAGAGTGAAGCTACGAAAGGATCATTTCGAAAGCCGTGGCTCAACATCTTGGCAACGGACAACGTGACTTGGTTCATGTCAATGCTGTGCTCTAACAGCTCGAGAGCGGCCTTGTTGTCGTGCATGGCGCCGTTGATCTCCTCAAGCATGACTCTGATCTTTCTAATGAACACTTGATCAGGCACGCCGACTGCTGACAGCACGAGGATGATTTGACGATTCAAGAAGGCTGTCGCGAATGAGGAGACGCGGATGATTTCTAGATTGGAATAATCCGCCTTGAACTTGTTCTGACTTGGTCGTGTGTGGATCGTCTTTCCGGTAATCGTCGGATCCACTACCAAGACCCCTTTGCATCCGGCCATCCGGAACTGAAACAGAGAGGGCGTGTTGGCTAGCTTGAGCTCGTGACTCACGAGGTCAGCGACGAATGGCGACATCTTGCCAACGCCGTCGGTGAAACAGAAGCCGTTCCTTTGAATATCGGGAATCTCAGTCACCGCCGGATTGTGACCAATGGAGTTCACTGCTTTGGTAGTGGAGAAGCACTGACCGATACGAGAAGCGTACTTGGCAATCTCACGAATGTGACTGAAATAGCCCATCCAACCACGAATGTGAAGGGGCGTTAGGTTCTTCGATGGTGGAGAGAAGAAGTAAGCACCGTTCTCGCGGAATTGGGAATTGCCAAAGTGGAGGAACTCGAAGTGGCGGCCGCCGACAGTGATGCCTTCTAAGAAAGCTTGCTTGACACGTAAATAGACTCGATTGAAATGATCGTCTTGTTGAGCCTGGAGTTTGCCAAAGTAGTCCTCGTCCTGGAAGCGCACTCTCAAAAAGCGGTCCGCATACTCGATGTACCTGCGAACGACACGGTTGGTGATCTCTACGGCCAGTGGCTTGACGTACATTGTTGTTGGAGTGATTGTGACGGAGTGCATCAAAATGCATTCCTTCGGAACCCTGTGCTTACGTCGAGGACGGTACTCAACAATCTCGAAAATCTCCATTGGGTTGTAAAAAGGCTTCCTGGAGACCGCTACATTGGCAAGAAGCTCCTGCGGGTTGTCGATGCTCGCGAGTCGACGGAAGAAGTCGGGAGTCAGGTTCTGCTCGCTGATGATGTGCTCTGAAATGCAAACCTCAAGATGGTATCTGACCTCGTACGACAGACTGTTGAAGGCGTCCTCAGCAGGTGAATTTATCCAGAGGGCATCAAGTGAGGACATTGCCATCCCTTTCGCCGTGGGATTGTTGAGCTTCTGCCAAAGACTAGCTGGTGGCCGACCAAAAGTAAGCGGATCATTGACGACTTTGACATTGTGAGCTTGCAAAGCACTGCAGATCTTGGGCAGTAGAGCTTTGTTGTGGTCGATCGGTCGAAACGTCAGCGCATAAGTTAGCCAGCGACCTGTATCGATGAACGGATCAGAGCGGAAGACCGACAATGGAGGTCGCCTTCCAGTGGTCTCTCGATCAATGTCAGTCTCTCTATGGAAGGCTTGCTTGATGCTCCATTTTGTAGCATTCAACTCTTTGAACTTTGATCTGTCGTCAATCATGGCGAGATATTTTGGCGGATAGCGAAGAGAGAAAGCAAGCACCATCGTCCCTTCGGGGCCGTGAAACTGTCGGATCTCAGCTAGATGGGCAAATCGGATCTGAAGCTTGTATTGCCAATTCTTGCCGCCAATAGGAACGCTGAATCGAATCTCGATGTTGCGAGAGTTTTCAAGCTCCAGAGTGAAAAATAGAGGAACCTGCTTGAAAGCACCAATTTCTCGCATGAGGGAAACATCATTGGGCCCAGTCATCATCCCAAATCTCAGCGTCTGGGCGTATAGCGCCATCTTCGCAGGGTAGAGAACCAATCGATTCAACGGCGATGACACGTATTTCTGCTCCAGTCCGGCGATTTCGGCATGAGCGGTTTGAGGATTTCCATTGTCTTTGCGGTGCATGACTATTGGCTCAATCCAAAATTGATGATATGGAGGAGGGCTGACTGACGTTAGCACGGTTTTTCAAATTTCGTTTCACAGATGCTGACCTGAAGCTGACCAAAACCCTGCCTTGTACACGGTTCTCAATGCAGATGAAGTCGACATCGCCATATTTCGAGAAGAACCTGTGGACGTCCTCGACGGTCAAGTTCGGCGGTAGATTGAAGATCCGAAGTTTGACTTCCGCCCAGCTTAGCCAGGATTGAAATTCGGTGTTTGCGTTCCGATATCTTGGTCCACGATGACCAGAGGAGCTGAGAAACGACATTGTTCTGCAATGCTTCGCCGCCGTATAGCCAAGTCCCCAAAGAAGGTGTGCGGATGTTGTGGTTGATAATCAGGCAGTCATTTCAATCCACCTCTGAGATACGACTGAGCCCAGTGGTCGCGAGGACGTTCGACACAGTGGTTGAGCGTCGTCAAATTTGAATGCTTGTTGAGAGGTGCTGTGTGAAAGAGTGAAGAGAAGTGGTAGGTCGCGCTTGAAAGGCAATGAAAGATGCGAGATGCTGATATCGTGAGAGTCGTGACGTGAGATCGGTCGGAGGAGTCCGCTATGATGAGCTAATGAATGATGGCGATTGATGCGAGATGTGCAGGTTGCAGAGAGAGCTACCAAGGCCACGAGTGAGAGGTTGACGAAGAAGAAGAGTAAAAAAAAA
>Ga0058704_10000406_pt1 | contig 22677 bp, 19 predicted proteins | sample AgamicMgSfe_FD_71363 | JGI IMG/M metagenome (GOLD analysis project Ga0058704, IMG submission 71363) | Agave microbial communities from Guanajuato, Mexico - Mg.Sf.e | ecosystem: Host-associated > Plants > Phyllosphere > Phylloplane/Leaf | place: Guanajuato, Mexico | collected 2012-05-30
CGGGTGCGGATGTCGTGCCATTCGGTCCAGAATTCTTGGCGCTCGTCGGGGATGGCGGAGTCGGTGTCTGCTGTGCGCGCGGTGTCGTCGTCGTCGGTCGAGGAATGGATGGGGGTGCCCCAGCCGTTGCCGTCCATGTTCTCGTAGTCGAGCGCCAGAAGCGATCGGTTTGCGCGGGCTTTGGCGGACGGTTTGTGCCGACGTCCGGGGCGGTTAGGACCTTTACGCTTCGTAGTCAAGACGGTGGACATTTGCGATGGAGTGCGATTGGACTTCACCGGCCGTCCTTGCGCGAGGAGATTAAGCCGGCCGAGTCGAGCGATGAGCTTGAACAGCCTGCCGTCGCAGCCCGAGTATTGTTCGAGCGCGCCCAGGTTGGCGGAGAAGTCGAGCAGATCCAACGACTCGCCCGTGGTCTGCATCTCGCGGTCGTTGACGGTGCTCGTCATGACGTCGAACCAGGTGAAGAACATCTCGACCCAGCTCGTGAAGACGGATGAGCCCGGGTCGCGCATCGACAGCAGTCGTTGAACGCCCGCCAGCTGAGTCTTGAACTTGCTGAAGCCGGAATCGCAGACGTGGAACAGACAGAGGACTAGCAATGTTGCGAGCACCGAGTCGTCTTGCGCCGTACCCGGGTCCGCGAGTTGCACGTTCAGCTGGTCGATTGACATTTGCTTGTACAGAGACTCCTCAGCAGTCGCCTCGTAGGCGTCCTTTGTCGAGGGGTCATCGAGGCTGTCGGTGATCTCTCCTACAGAGCCAATATTTTGCGCTATCCTCGTCCGCATGCGCAAATTATTGGTCGATAAGGCGGCGATGGCATTCTGCAAACCTTCATTGCCGACGGCAAGCTGGAGAACGTGTTTCCTGTAGGGATTCTCCGGTCCGTCGAAGGCGACGAGGAAGGGACAGACATGCCGGTCGTAGTATTCCAACAAGGTCTGCAAGCGCGGCGAAAGGTGGAAGAAAGGACTAGCGAAGCGGGTGTCCAGTAGGGCGACATCGTCCTGGTTACCATCCGCCTCGCTCTGAGTGAATGGATCGAAGACGTGGAGCGACAGATCGCCACTACCGAACAGCATTCCATCGAGCGGGCTCAGCTCGCCGATTGGGTGGATGGGTGACTTTTCCGCAAAGGCACCTTCACTGGCGGCCGCAGTCGTCTGGGAGGTCACATTCTCGAAATAAGTCTGAAGAGGTGGACCGCTTGTGCTGAAGGCATCTGTGAAACTCCCAGACAATGCGTGCTCGCCGAGTGCAGTATTTGATAAGCCATCTGGGTAGACTATTGATCGAGGAGTTCCCGGGTACTCTAGGGGTGAATGGAACTCCGTGTCTGCAAACGAGCCGACTGATAGACCGGATTGCGGCACGCCCATCGGGTCATACGGCAGGCTTAGCGAGGTGTCGAGGTGGTGAAGCGGCGGGAGGGTCACGGAGCCGTCTCTGGGGCGTCCTCCGACATCGATGGATTGCATGTGGTGGTGAAATCCAGGTACTTGCCAAATGCTCCGCCCTTCAGATGCCGGCATCGAAGGGGTCGAGATCGAGGTTGATTGCGCTCCAGCCCGAGCGTTCACGTGACCACCAGTCGCGTTAGTCGGGTGCGGAGCAGCGGCGCCTACTCTCTTCGCCGTCGAGGCCGGACGTTTCCGCCGTCTCGCGTCCACGTCAGTCGGTAAGATGTCGCTGCCGTCAGCATTCTTGTTTGCGATGGGACAGGACAAGCCTCGCAGCTTGCCGCGACTGGCCACACCCACGCCCCAGGTCAGCGTCGTCTTGTAGCCAGAGCAGTCCTTGCCGATGTCGATGCATTGAGTGCAATAGGGTCTCTTGCGGTCACACGTGGTGGCGCGCTTGCGACAGGAGAAACAGTCGTCGTTGGCTCCACCGGCGGTGGTCCTCCGTCGCCGCTTGCGGGGTGGCGGCGCGGCAGGTTCACGTGCTCTGTCATCAATAAGTGCTGATTCCGAGCGCGCACCCAACGATGTCATGTTGGTGGAGTTCGTCAACAAACAGACGACGATAGAGAAAGGTGAAGTGATGACAGGTGCGAGCGGGCTTCCCAGGTGTCGTGGAGAGGAATCAGGAGACCCAGGACGCTATGTGTGTGCTAGCGATAAACCTACCTCCACCTAGATACTGTATGTTTGGCGACGATCACCATCGCTGGTGAACCGAGGGCTTATCACGCGATGTGCACCTGTGCCCTCAAAACGAACAGTGGAGGCCCGGAGAACATTGATGAAGCGACTAGGGTTCCTACCTACTGTACTGACATTCCCGGCAACAAACTTCAGATTCTCACCCCGATCGGCGGTCACTTTGATGATTGATGTTGATGCTGGTGTGCCCGAGGGACGAACATCGTTCCATGCCCGGTGTGTGCGGCAGTGCGCCAGGATGGAGGTGAAGTGTGGAGACACACGGTGCGGTGACATGGCAATGGCAATGCCGAAGCCACCAACCCAACGTCCTTGCGTCCACCCTTTCGACATGCCGATCCCCGGTAATAATCAATCGATTCCTCCATCAAACATGAACTCCCCGCTGCGATAGATAAGCCGGTCGTCGAGGGATTGGATGTTCCCCGAGGTCGGTTCGATACGGCGGATTACCTACATCTAGTACTTCCATCAATCACGGCGCCGTATGGCAAACGGTGCTGCATGAGCGCACGTGACACTGCAATGCAGCCGCTTGACGATGCCACCGTCGTTCCCCTTCTCTTTCCACCACCGAAGAGTACCTTTTCTTGAAATGTGCATGTCAGTTTCCATTCGCCACGCGATTCGAGTTTGGTCCATCCCCGACGCAGCCCCCTTCCAAAGCCACGCTTCCTCGCGACACTGGACCAATACGAGCCAGCGCGACTACTGTACATGTCGGCCATCGGAGGCGGAGGCAGCTCCTCGCAGCTGTGGTGGAGGGGAAGCTTCTCTCGGCTTGCATCTTCCTCCTGCACGCATGCAACGAGGCAGTCGGTGTACGGGTGCGTGGACGAGAAGGCGACGACCCCACTCGCACCGCCTCCGCGCTCATCAACAAGCTCGTGAGTCGCGGTGACAGCAGCATTCACCGCGATCAAGCGAGACGCTTACGACGCATGTCCTTTTCCACGGGCATGTACTTGAACCTCAGGTACATCGGCGCGGCCAGCACTGATGTTCGCCGCGCCTTCGCTTTGCCACTCCCACGGTATACATGTGACAAGCCGTTCGCAACGAAGCTCCATGGGAAATCTGTTCGCCCACACCGATAAGAGCACCATGCGGTATCTCTTGTCGGGCAACAACGTCAAGCTTCTACAGTCGGCTGCGCGCAACATTCTGATGCATCGACCATCTCCCCGTTGAAAGACCACAGCGAAAGGCTAGGCTGTACGGTTCGTGAGTGGATAATTGCGACGGAGACAGTCCCATTTAAACACGCTCGGAAACGAAAAAGACTGCTTCCTGCACGGTATTCATCTGCACGATATCTCCTCAACCGAGTAAAAACTCACCTCAAAACTTCTCCTGCGCCGGGCGTAAATCCAACTCATGCGTCCACAACGTCGGCTGCTGCTCATGTAGCCACAAATACGTCTTCCCGACCGCCTCAGCAGCAATATGCTTCCCGGTCCGCGTGTCCGCATCGTCCGCGTCCGCGATCCGCCCGTTCGCGATCGTGTGCACGACGTGGATGCCCTTGCCGCTCATCTCGCGCGCGAGCGCCTGCGCCAGTTGCCGTACGCTGGCGCGCGAGGCCCCGTAGCTCGCGAACTCGGCGCTGCACCGCAGCGCGCCCAGCGTGCCCGTGAAGATGAGCGTGCCCTTTTTCTCCGCGCCGTCGGCGAGCGTCTGGTCGCCGTGGTCGGCGAACATGCGCTTGATGGACTCTTGCGCGAAGACCATGGCGCCGCCGACGTAGCTAGATTGGAAAGAGTCAGCTTGCCTGATTTGTACAATCTTTGAGGATCCGAGCATACGTTTCGAGCGGATCCATAAACTCCTCAAACGTCTCGGTCATGAACGGCTTCTTGGCACTGTTCTTGATCGAGAAAATGGCCAGCCGGAGCTTGAGGTCCTTGAACGTCTGATGCGCCTTGATGTCGGCAAACGCCTTCCGGAGCTTGTCGGGCGAGGTGTCGGTGGCGAACGTCTCGTACACGCCGTCCGGCGTCTGTTGCCGCAAGTCCTCGACCAGACCGTGCAGTTTGTCCTGGTTCCGTGCGAGTAATGCTACGGCCATGTTGCCGTGAGATGGGTGAGCGAGTATCCGGGCGATGCCGGCGCCCTACCAAACTCGTTAGGTCATGTGTATAGTCTGTGAGAGATGGAATTTTGGTGTACGCACAGTCGCAGGGCCGGCGCCGATGATGATGGCGAGTCCATTGGGAGTCATGCTGCCGAAGATAAAGAGTTGGTCCTCTGAGCTACACGGGGTACGATCGCAGGTCTGGTGAAGCCGGTGACTGGGAAGTGCTCGTGGTTCTTGGGAGAGTCTCGTGATAGAGTGCTTCTTTGTTGTTAACCCGTGATGTTGCGTAAAGTAGGTGATGTATGTCCATTCACATTAGGCTAAACACCGTTTATGATTACGTCAATGGTTCTGCAATTGGTGTTGCTACATAGTATTCTGCGCCGCTATACTCTCACTTGTAGACGTGGTTGTCAACGGCATTGCAAACGATAATGGCGTTTGAATCTACTCCAAGCTCGGATGCGAGCCCAGGTCCGCCGTGTTCGCGGAACCCGCCCATGTTATTACCGTTGAGAAGTTGCCAGACATCGCACAAGATACCACGATTTACACAGTTAGTACGCATAATCCTACAGGAAACCCCACGAAAGCATGCCGAACAAGGGCGGGTATATCAAACATGACATCCAACGCCACGCCTCCGGCCTTCGACAGGAAAGACGAAGAAAAGCCGTCACCTCCTCGCCCTCCCTGTTCCCCAGACCATCAACCTAACCAATATACTCCCCTGTGGCAGTCACAGCGTTACCAGCCGACCCGTTCTGATCCCTAATCAGCGTCAGTCGATTCTTCAGTTGCGCCGTGCTCATGGAGGAGTAAGTCGAGGCCTGTGTCTCCGGTCTTCCCGACGACGCAAGACTGGGCCTGAGCTCGGCGCTGTCCTTCGGTTTGCCGTTGTTGTTGCCGTCGTTGCCACCGAGCGAGCGGAGAGAGGACAGGCGGCGGGTGAGGCTGTTGTCGCGCAGTCTGCTGCGGCTGCGTTTGCGAGTGTGTGAGCCTCCTCCGTTGACGGCGCTTCCGTCACCATTGAGTAAGTTCGAGTTGGACGTGCTGCGCCTACTCAGCCATGGCAGGGACCGCCGGCGACCTTCTCGGGGCGGCGTATCCTGGTGATGGACGTCTTGCGGTTCCGTGGTGCCCTCTCGCTGTTCTCGAGCGCCGGCGGAGGCTTGGGACTCGCCGCCGAGGTGCGGAGATGGATGTCGGGGCGTTCCGAGGCCAATCGTCGACGCGCTGTCGTGTTCCAACAAGCCAGCGTTATGCGGCAGAAGAACAGATAACTCGGGCTCGAAAGTAGCCTCGAACCGTGGCACAAGCTCGGCTTTAGTGGCCAAGTAAGCCGATCGGTTGTAAAGGCCTAGGCACCGCCGGATCGCCACGGCATGGTCGAGCAAGGCGACCTTCAGCGCGTTTTGCATCGGACTCAGTGCTGCCGGCTCATCGTACTCATACCGCACGGAATCGACCTCTTGTGACAGCGTTTCCGGTACCTCTGACGAGGGCAGCATCTTCCTGTATCTCGCCACGCTGCTGTCCGAGTCCGCATCGACAGATAGGAGCAAGTCTTCCGACAGTCTCGTCATGGCGCCTTCGTCCTCGCCGCTGGAGATTTTCTGCTCCATGGCGAGTAGCTCTTGAGTCTTCCTCGTCGTCCGCTCAACGGCCGCTTCAATAGGGCTAAGCTTTACAGCCTCCGTCGCAACAACTTCGCTTCGTCGCAAAATGGTCGGAAAGGGTTCCGCAGTCGTGTAGACGATCTTCTCAACCACTTGTTCCGTGATGGGTACGTCATAAGCTGGATTCCGTGTCGTCGTCGCGAACTTCTGCGGGTTCGAAAGCAAAGTGTGTTCGCGCGCGGCCTGAGACACTTTGGTGCGGTGGTAGACTGTGTGATTCAAGTCTTTATTGGCGCTGACGGCGAAGACTTGCAGATACTGCCCTTCCACGTCAGGTTCCGCGGTTGTGCGCAGGATGCGTGCATCGGGGTGCAGCTGCTGCAAGCGATCCTCGAACGTAGCAAGCCGATCCGTCTGCAGTCCTTCGAAGATGAACTCCTTGTTGCGTACGCTGGTCGGGAAGCCAAGACCTCTGTAAACGACACGAAAGTAGCGCGGGTTCAGCCTGTGGCCGCTGGCAATCTTCTCGTGGATGCCGGCCATCGCCCGTTGAGTTCGGGCGAGTTTCGAAAAGTCGAAGATGTTCTGCTCATACTGGCAAGCCAATTCCCTGTACGCCGCCAAAGCTCGCTGCCACGACTGCCCTCTCTCGAAAAGCTGGCACATTTCGAAGTACAACGCCTCTTTCCGTTCAAATGCAGTCTGTGCCGGGAGCCTCAGTTCCTTCAGCTCGTCCACCCGTTGCGCTGGATCCCAATCATATCTGTCCCCATGGAGTCGTAGTGCCAGACCAGCCTCTGTATGGTTGCCTGCCGTAGCCTGCAGATCTGCCAGCTGATGCACGTATCGAACGTATGCCTCATCGCTCTGCACGTCTTTGAGGAACTCCATCAAGCGCAACGTGTCGACGAGGCTGCCCGTCTCATTGATCACCCCGTTTTGGTGCACGTTTGCAAGCATGCCGAGCAGGTCCTCGATCTTATCGAACATCCTTACGACAGCATTGTACAGGCCATCCTCGACCGAGTGCTGCAACGGCCTGAACTGTTCTAGCATGTCGTTAACAAAAGTCTTCTGCAGGTATGACTCGGCGACGGCTCTTGTCCGACACAGCTTGTCTAGGCGATCGATCATGGCTGTCTGTACCGCGCCCAGATCCTGGTCGATCTCCCAAGTGCTGATGATCATCGTACGTAAGACCTCGACGGCGACATTGCGCAGGCTGGCGTGCACGCTCAGGCAAAGTTCAACGATAGGCCCGACGAGTTCGGGGACGAACTGTACCTGATATCCACCCATGCGTGCAAAGCCGTGTAGCTGTCGACTCTCTGCATCGGTCTCCCAGCCAATGGCGTCCCAGCTGCGTTTGAGTAAAGTTGCACCAAGCTCGCGCACATCACCGGCAATCTTCCACGTTGCCCTACGCTTCTGCTCCGGAAAGCTCTCCATGGCTAGTGCAGGGCTGCTCACGGCAGCAAAGAGCGTGTCGAAGAAAGTGCGCCAGATCACGGTGTCGAATTCGATAGCTTCGGCTACGTCGGGTGCGAAGACGTCGGGTAGTGTGTCGATCAGCACTTCCGAGATCCGTTGCAGAGCAGTCATCGCAAACCGATGGTGGCTGACGTGCAAGCTGAGCCAGCTGTGAGGGAATGCTTCGCAGCTGAGAATGCTCTGTCCGACCCTCAATGCCTGCATGAGCACGCTAGGGACATCGATTTCATTGGCATCAAAGTACAATTTCTGCTGCGTCGTGAGTGCTGCAGCCAGCAGCGCGGATACTTCCAGCATAGCCTCATCGACATCTGTGGAAGCAGGGGTTGGCTTGAACGGAAACGGGACGCTGGCCGGGAACAACATGCTGAAGGTTCGCTTCGGTTCACGTCTCACTGTCTGCAAAGCGGTGTAGGACTCGACCAGCTTCGGCACGTACTGGCAAATGTCCTCGTCGAGCTCTTCCATCTGGGCAGCAATGACGCTGCAACACAGACGGACCTGACTGCGCCATTGCTCGGTGACTTCCGGCACTTCACCCCAACACGGTGCCAACCATCTGAAGGTATTGCCAATGAATGTCGTGCGTACCTCGGCCGTCTTGAAGATGTCCATACGACTGTAATTGAGGATGAGGACGAGCCGATACAAGACCAGCTTACCATGAGCGTGTCCGCAAGCGTCCAGCAAGTTGGTCGCAATCTCCAAAATCTCCGCTGGGTCCATGAGCGCGGACAGCTCCGGAAGCCAGGCGTGGAAGTGCTGCACCACCAGTGTCTGCGTGCCGAGCAAGACGGGCATCGGGTTGCGCATAAGTGCCATCAGTGCCACGAAGACGTCCTGCAACTCCGGGACAAGATTGGGATGCCGAGCGGGTTCCGTTCCCGTAGGTTCTTCCCGCGGTTTAGCGGTCTCGATAATGAGCTTGAGCACCTGGTCGCCGACCTTGACTGCTTCCCGCAGCTTGCGCGAGGAGTTCATGTCCAGAGGATTGGACAGAAGTCGCCGGAAGGCGCGCACGAAACATTGGCTTGCCTCTGGCCAATCGTGTCTGGTGTGCGCGTAGTCTTCGATGACATTGTGCAAATCCTCACCGAAGCGTCTGTCGCGAGCGATGCCGAAGATCGTGACGAAGTTGTAGAAGATCAAGTCTTCGTAGGCTTCGCCACCAGCGTATTCATGTAAGATCTCGAAGAGCGCCGTGAAAACGTCGCCGAGCAGCTTCACGAGCTCAATCTCTGGCACGAACGAGAAACGCTCGAGCAGCTCCATCAACTTTTCGCCATGATAAGTGCGCCATGTGAGCAGTCCAAGGAGGTTTGGGTCCTGGGAGTACTCGGTGCTGCACAGGTATGTACGGAGCGAGACGGTGGACGCGTTTGCATGGGCCGGGTCGTGTTTGTCTTGCCACGGAGGCAGAGCAAGGTAAGCGCCCCGACCGCCGATGACGCTACTGGAATACTCGTCGTAGACGTAAAGTGCAACCTGGTGATCACCGTCGCGGACGAAAGCTCCAGCCTCCCATAGAGGCACCCATGCCAGCGCGAAGGGGAAGTTTGGCGAGTCTGCTAAGCTCATGACTACGTGACTCCCTGGGACGTCTTCGACCGGCACGGCAAGCTTGACGGTTTGGTTCCAGCCTTCACCTCTTACGACCGCCGTCGTTCGCCAAGCGGTGTGGCCCAGATGATTGGATGCCGTGTAAATGCAATCCTCGATGCGCTCTCCGTTGCCCCTGCGAACTTCCATTGTGAGCTGCAGGTTCGCGAGGTTCGACTGACCCCTCTGACTGAGCGGGACGTTCCCGAGCTTCGAGTGCGTAAGGCTTGCGTTGCGAGGGATCAGAGGCTCGGCTAGCGTCAGGTAGATGTCGCTCCTGGTGTAGCTAGGTACGCCGGAGAAGCCGAGCTTCTGTGACGTGTGAATGTCGTGCAGCAAAGTCGGTGTATTGCGAAGGAGCGAGTTCAGATCCGAGGCTGCGAACCCTCTTGCGAAGACTTCGAAATGCTTGACGGCACGTGCGCGGGAGAAGCCGCCAGTAGGGCTGCGCGCAAGCTCGCGGACGATCTCGGTCCAACCCTCGCCTCCGTCACTCCTGTCGTCGGCATCGGAAGATGGCGTCCAAAGAGTGATACGTTTCTCGAGCTCCAGTTGCTGCGATGCAAGTTTGCCGATTTCGATCGCCGCAACCCCTATTGTCCGCTTCACTAGCACGCGCTCTGTAGTGGCTGCAGGTTCTGATGTAGAAGCACTGGATCTGCGAGCATCGTCATTGTGTTCTGACATTGCGGTTCCTGGTCGTGACGCCGATTGCGAATCTGTCCCAACGCGTAGTTCTTTCTTCCGTTGGCTGCCGAACATGCTCCGCCTGCCACGGAGACTGCCGTGCCTTTGGTCTGATGTAGACGACATGGACACTGTATGCTGGTACCCGTTAGCAGCTTGGGAGCTGCTGGTTTGTTCCTGGATTGGCTCATCTTTGAGAAGCTTGAACACCACGTACAGTGCGCTGTTCTCGCCGCCCAGTCCGACATCCGCTGCCGCCAAATTGATGAACAGACTTTTGGTTTGTTCTTCTGGTGCCTGGCCTTGTCCTTCGGGTGACGGGACCGAAATCGCGTAATTTTCACTCAAAGGTTTTGGCTTCTCACCTAAGGCTTTGGAGCAAAGGTAGACCTGCAGCGTCGCTGGTTGATCGAATTGGCAAACGATGTTGCGCACGTCTACCAGCACATGATACAGCATATGCATGTCCACCGGCGGCTTCGGCGGTCTGTCGAATATGCTCATGTGCGCCTGCAGTTTCGTCATGTCGATGATAGAGTCCTCCGCCCTCATGATGCGGCCTTTCTCGGCCGGATTGCGCACTATGACTTCCTCGCCGAGAATCTTGTTGCCGGCCACCAAGTCCCAGACGGTATCTTCGCGCAACTTGTCCAACTCCCGCACGGTCATGACATCGTGCATCAACTGCTTCCGGCTGATGTCCACGCGCTTGATGAGATCCTGCACCCGCGCCAACTGGGTATACCTCTGCGCCAGCAGCAGCGAGTGAAGTCGCGCGTCGTGCCACTCGCGCAAGCACGATGCGATCTCATCCACCAACGGCTCCTCCGCGGACAGCCCCGTCTCATCGCCTATGCGCAGCAATGGCACCGGTGCGATTGGCTTTGGTGCCGTCGGGTCCCGCGGCGGCGGTTCGTCTGCTGTCGCACTGGGCTTCGCCTTCTTCGAGACATCGTGCAAGCTCCTCTTTTTGCTCAACGCCCGACTGAGCCTTCTCGCTCTTAACGCCTGGCTCTTTCGCTTCTCGCGGGCGTCTTCCTCGCCATCGCGCTCGCTTACCGCTCCACCGTTATGTGGAGTATGCTGCTCGCCATCACCTTGGTTTCCATCGACCAGCTCTCGCACTTCCACACAGCTCCGGGGGAAGATGCCGGTGAAGACTCTCGCACCCAAGTGCTCTCCACGAGCGCTGTTCAGTCCGGCCAGCAGCGACGGGAAGCCGACCAAGTATCCACGATACCAATCGCCGCTACGCCCCCCTTGCTCGATGATGTACAAACAGTCGCCCACCTGCAAAGGAAGGTCATCGGGCTCGGTGGCGTGAAACGGGTAGGTACAGATTGCGAAAGCGACGGATGGAAGAGGCTTCCACGGCATCTTGCGGGCAGCTGTGCTGTGGGCAAGTCAACGCTGAGCCTTCGTCTGCTGTACATGAATGTCGCGACTGCGAAGCCGGCCGGCTCCTTTTGTTTGATCTAGGCCTTAGCTGCGAGTCTGCGACTGCGAAGGCTCAAAGGCTTAAGGCTGTAGACGACTGAAAGTGAAGGCACTGACCTAGATCATGGCGACGAGTCTGCGCATACAGCGGTCCCCGGGGCGAAGACGCGCTCTCCTGAGTTCTGAGGGGACGATATGTTCGGTAGTGCAGTGCGGTGCGTGTTCCAGGACGTCGCACGGCGTCTACGCCGCTGGTCTGTGCGTACCAAGCACCAAGCTTAAAAACCTCTTGTGCGAACATTGATGTGAGAGAACTCACTGATCATTGTACCATCATCCATCCATCTCAGTCCGATTCTGGTTTGGGCGCTATCAACACGACCAGTTCGCTCCACGACCACGAGTATCAATGGCGCGAGAGTCGTATATCAACGCTGTGACGGGTGCCCCGTTGACGGTCGTCTAGCACATGAGCAGTACCGTCAGATGGAGGTGGAGCTATGTGCAATCATGGTACGGTAGAGGTCGATACTTGACAAGCGAGCATCAAGAGGAAGAATTGTTGCCCGGCGATTGGTTTACTGCCAGGAGTCACCATTCGCACCTAAGGTTTGGTGCCATCTGAGTTCTCGAGACTCGAGCCATGAGACTCGGGACATTCGGCATTTCTACCCAGATTGTCGTGCTCCTCTGGGGCTCGCAAGAGTTCAACTCCAGGGTGGCACCGCAGGAACCAGGATGCCAGTGCACAGCTGTGTTCAGGAACGACTTGCATGTCAGACGTCACCTCCGCGGGGATTTCTCACAGACATACCTGGATATGTGGAGCACAACATCGCTGTTCGGGGCAAAGATTCCTCGATTCTGCGTTTCCTCCAATCCTGTCCTACCTATGGTGATTATCAATCAGTCATGGACATGGACACAAGCTCAGTGGTATGGTCACGAACCCCGCAGTGGAGGTGGGACGAGGATGAAGCTGACCGGCACTTGTTCCGAACATATATCTGCATACATGTATCCTATAAGCGTGGTAGGTCGAACGGGTTCGTTCTGTCTTGTTTCGTCTTGAGCTAGACGTCCAACATGCTACCGCTTTCAACGGTCGTTCTGACCGCAGCTATCTTACCCCTGGTGTCGACACAAAACGTCGTCAGTCTCGAGGGCAACGACTGGACGTTGTCCAATCCTGAGCTCAACGTTTCCGTTCCCGCGCATCTCCCTTCGCAGGCCCATCTCGACCTGTTCGCTAATCAGGTCATCGGCGACCCGTACTATGGACTCAATGACTTCAACCTGAGATGGGTCGCATGGGCTAACTGGACCTACACCTCGGCGCCCATCTCCGGTCTGTCGAGCAACGCGAGTAGCACGTGGCTCCGCTTCGATGGTTTGGACACCTTCACCTCGATCGACTTCTGCGGCCAGCATGTCGCGAGTACTAACAATCAATTCCGGCAATACTGGTTCGACGTCTCCGCCGCAATGGAGTCTTGCGCCGAGGCGGATCGCATACTGTCCATCAACTTCGGCTCCGCCCCTAACATTGCAAATGCCATTGCCGATGAACCAGGTCAGGAGACTTGGCCTTCTGGCGTGCAGCAGGTGTACGAGCTCCCTAACCGTTGGTTCATCAGGAAAGAGGTTAGCACCCCTTTCTCGTCTTACTTACTTCGATCATTCAGCTGACACCGGTCCAGCAATCCGATTTCGGCTGGGATTGGGGCCCAGCCTTTGCTCCAGCTGGTCCGTGGAAGCCGGCGTACGTCGTCCAGCTTGGGTCGGACGAGGTCCATATCAGGAACTCTGTGGTAGACATCTACCGTGAAGGACAACTGAACAATCTTCCGCCCGATCAATCTCAGCCGTGGGTCGTGAACGCGAGTCTGGACTACTTCGGCGATCTCCCTGCTGGAGCAACACTGTACTACACGCTCACGGATTCGAAGAACCGCACGGTTTCGAGTGGACCGCTCAGCGACGTCAACTGCACAGACGCTACAGTGACTGGCATGACGAGTCTCCCCAATAGCGCTGTGAAGCTCTGGTGGCCGTCACAACTGGGACTCCAAACGCTGTACAACCTCGACATCGAGCTCGTCTCAACATCTAACGCCACTATCGCCACCGCATCCAAACGTGTGGGTTTCCGGACCATCGTCCTTAACGAGTCACCCATATCCGACGCTCAGCTCGCACAAGGCATTGCGCCCGGTAACAACTGGCATTTCGAAGTGAACGGCCATGAATTCTATGCCAAGGGCAGTAATTTCATTCCTCCAGACGCTTTCTGGCCGCGAGTCACCGCCGAGAGGATCAACCAGCTCTTCGATTCGGTCATCGATGGGAACCAAAATATGCTCCGGGTTTGGGCGAGTGGCGCCTACAGCCCTGACTTCATGTACGACCTCGCTGACGAGAAGGGGATATTGTTGTGGAGCGAATTCGAGTTCGGCGACGCACTGTACCCCGTCGACTCCGAGTTCCTCGACAATGTCAGGCAGGAGGCAGAGTACAACGTGCGAAGGGTTAACCACCATCCGTCTCTCGCTCTGTGGGCTGGTGGCAACGAGCTCGAGAATCTGGAGCTGATCCTCCTCAACAACTCCGCACCTGAGGAATTGCCTCGATACATGGCGGAATACGAAACCTTGTTCCTGGACACCTTGCTACCGTCTGTCTTCGAGAACAGCAAAAGTATCAGCTACTCGCCAAGCTCGACCAGCAACGGTTGGCTATCTCTGAACTTCAGCAACCCGATCCCAATCGTCGAGCGATACTACAACCTCACGCCGGGGTCAGTCTACGGCGAGACGGACTTTTACAACTACGACCCAGCAGTGCTGTACAACAACTCGGCATACCCGGTGGGCAGGTTCAGCAATGAGTTCGGCTACCACTCCATGCCATCGATCCAAAGCTGGCGCACCCAGGTCTCGGAGGCCGACCTGTCTTTCAACAGCAGCACCGTCCTCCTGCGTGATCACCACAATCCGCCCGGAGGACTCAATACCAGCAACTACGCCAACTCGTCCGTCGGGCAGGCTCAGATGACCGAGGCCGTGGAGATGTGGTACCCGACGCCGAACAAGAGTGACTCGGTGGCCAACTTCAGCGCTTGGATCCATGCGACGCAGATCTTCCAGGCCGACCTGTACGTCTCCGAGATCGAGTTCTACCGCCGCGGCTCAGGCTTGCCGAACCGGCAGCTGGGGAGTCTGTACTGGCAGTTGGAGGACATCTGGGTAAGTCCTCACGCTCTCCACCGTTACCAATATGAGTGTCAAGGGTGGAGAATTTTGTGTTCGCGCCATGATACCTTGCCGCGCGTTGCGTCTATACGTTTCTTGCTAACCCTGGACATTTAGGTTGCTCCAACCTGGGCCGGCATTGAGTATGACGGCAGATGGAAAGTGCTTCACTACGCCGCCAAGGACATCTACGAGCACGTCATCATCGCACCGTATTACGACATGGCGACCGGCAACCTCAGCGTGTGGGTCACGTCAGATCTCTGGGACTCGGCCCAGGGCACCGCCACGTTCGAATGGTACGACTGGTCTGGAAAGCAGCTCAACGTCAACACGTCCTCGTCCTTTGACTTTGAGGTGGGAGCGATCAACAGCACCCGAGTCCTTCAGACCAACACCACCGAGATCCTGGACGGGGACGATCTGACGAACGCCGTCATGCACATGTGTGTCGAGGCGCAAGGCACGCTGCCCAACACCAACGAGACGCGCACCTTCCGACACGACAACTGGTTCCACCCGACCGCCCTCAAGAACGCCGCCCTCGTCGACCCTGGTCTGCAATTGACGTACTCCAACAGCACGCGAAACTTCTCCGTCACGGCGACGAGTGGTGTCGCCGCTTGGGTCTGGCTGGACTATCCGGCCGGCGCGGTGCTGAACTTTGACAGCAACGCGTTCTGGCTGGCGCCGAGTCAGACGCGTGAGGTTGGTTATACGGTCAAGTCGGACAGTACCAACGGCGCTTGGGTCGATGGGGTCACGGTGCAGAGTCTGTATAACCAGACATTGTCGGAGTAAGCGGCTAGTAGTTTTATACGGCCTAAAAGTCAGTCATGAAAAGTCATGACGTTGTCTTATATGAAGCAGATCGAACGCGATACAAATATTTATTCATCATCCATCCCTACTTGGTGACTCGGCTGCCACGTTCGGTCGTCCCGTTGCATACGGGATATCTATTCACCAAGCTGCCCATTTTCAGGGTCAAGCCTTCTGTACAGTATACATGGTCGTGATAGGTGTCGCGATCGGTAGACACGCCTATTCTTAATCTCAAAAGCCATAAGCGTCGGTTAAAGATACGCGCTTCTTTAGTAGGTTGAGGATGCATAGTGCGTGAGGTTGCTAAAAGCTACAGGTGGTGAGGTTCAGCAAAGGAGCAAGTGACGTAAAAGCCATGTTTGCCTTAAACAAAAAAAAACCGCCCTTCAGGGTCGATGCAAACGCCTTCCACTTCCGTCGTCTACTATAAGGTAGGTAAAACAAACTATCGGGTAACTCTGTAAGCGCTTCAAGATGGCAACATCGGCGTTCAAAACGCGCGTGCTTATCGTTTCGGACACGCACTGCGCGCCTCTTCTTGGAGATGAACATGCCGACGACCACAAACCCAGACATGTTCACGCATTCCAGCACCCATTGCCTCCAGCAGACGTCCTCATCCACTGCGGAGACCTTACAATGGAGGGCGAATTGGATCAATACCACCAAACACTCGACATGCTCGCGCGCATCGACGCACCCGTCAAGCTCGTGATAGCCGGCAACCACGACTTGTCGCTCGACCGGGACTTCGTCTTCGGTCACCTCAAGCGCGAGCGCCTCACCGAAGAACAAGCCGACGCCCGAGTGAAGCAGGCGCGAGATCTCTGGACTGGGCCGGACGGTCGGGCGAGGGTGGAAGGGATCACTTTTCTCGACGAGGGCACGCATCACATCGACCTGCCCAACGGCGCGAGGATGCGTGTCTACGCCAGCCCGTATACGCCAGAGTTCTACGACTGGGGCTTTCCGTACGAGCGGGATGAGGACCGCTTCAATACTCCCGGGACCTCACTTTCGGACGCGAAGAACATCGCGCCTTGCCCCGTACCGTCGCACCAGGGTTCTGCTGAGGACATCGACATCCTCATCACGCATGGTCCGCCGTACGATCGGCTAGATACTACATCTAGAGGAGACAAGGCGGGCTGTCCGTACCTCCTGCGCGCCGTCATGCGATCGCGGCCACTGCTGCACTGCTTCGGACACATCCACGAAGGCTGGGGAGCAGAGGTCGTGAGCTGGTCGCCGAACGCAGATGCCGTGACCGGCACACCTCATGCGATTTCGGAGTGGCGCAACGGAGCGTGGCAGGCGGGCGTTGAAGGCGTGCAGAAAGTTGATGTAAATCTGGGGGCTGCGAAGCAGCAGCATGCAGTCTTTCTGGACATCTCATCGCAGAGTGGCAAAGGTGTGAAGACGGGCGAACAGACGGCGTTGATCAATGCCGCGATTATGGACGTGCAGTACAAGCCTGTCAACTCTCCGTGGATTGTAGACTTGGACCTTCCAAAGGCATGAGTTATGAGGAGATGAGTTCTGTGTACCGACTGAAGGACGATGTCAGAGAGTCACGAAACAATGGTAACCATCAGTGTAGGCCAGCCATTCTTTAACGACCTCAATGCGGCTTATACCAGCACGGTGTGGCATGTGGCTTTGTATCGATGAAGAGGTACTACTGCACTGCACTGCCGCTCAACGACGTTGATATGTGCAGCATCCTCGCCGAACTTAATTTACGAACGAGAGTACGGTCATGCCACTCTCGAGCAGAGACTCCATTCATCATGCCGGTTAGGCTGGCCTTCTTCGTAACGATTAAATAACAAGGAACCAGGGCATCTTCCGACCAGCTCATACATCAAATCACATAGCAATGAGCTAGGTGCGGCGGCAAGTCGGAAGGTCGAACTCAGAGATGCACGATTGCATTGTTATGTGGCGGTCTCTCAGGCCGAGCAGAACCGAAGGAACAGATAACGATCAAGGGTGAGATCGCCTTCGGCTGTAGGTGCAATACTCGAGTCTCGGACGCCACCGCATGTCGTCCTTCATGCCTTGTGTCTGAATACGATTACTCGCATTTGGGGTTACACGGAAGAATGGGTGTGGTGTTGGTCAAGCCATACCTCGTACAGTAGTAAGTCCATCCTGAACAACTTGGACGAAGCTGCGCACAAACACGGGCAGACAGGCGGTCGTAGTGCACAAGATCCTATACGACAGTCCTTCGTCATTGGTGGCGCTCTTCACAGTCGTCAGCAATCATTGTTGAGAGCTATTTCCATGCCTCCACTACCGGAGGTACGCCCTGATCAACAACAAATGTTGTAAAACTTGTGTCCCGCGATGGAACCGCGCAAAAAGGCGGGCAGGCAGATCCCGACTGCCCGGAGATGAGCAAGAATGCGTGTGTGAACGCAAACCGAATATCGTCCAGTCGGACACAGCAGCTGCTACACATGCACCGGTCGGCTACGCTTGCCCGAGCCTACCCGTACTGTGCTGCATGCCCGTTGAGCTCAGGGTGCAGCGGACGTATGCATGTCTATCCGCAGTCCGCGCCCTGAGTCCCTGTGAGAGTGAGACACCCTGGACGGAACGCGCGTGGAGTGGCGTGTGATGAGCTGTGAAAGGCCTCGCCTGGAGCTGCCACGCCCACGCACCGCGGAAAGCCAACCCACATGTCGGCCGCCAAAAAGCGGCACACGAGGACAATTATTGCTTTTTATCTCCGTCATGACGAGAGTTGTCGGTCGGATCGTCGGAGCTTATGGTGTTCCGGGGTTCTGAACTTCTGACGCTGCACGCTCCATCGCATCCTGCATCTCGCTCTCCGAGTCCATCGAAAGGGCGGAGCGGGCTGAGACAAAGTCATCGAACGGGGCAGTTATTGCCTGAGTCCGCACCCCGGCGTGCGTGATACGGGTGTGAGGTGTCATGTCTGTGACTGTCACAGTCAGTCACACACCCTTCCTCTCTCTCTCTCTCTGAGCATCGATCATCACTTGCAGAACCATCTGGACCCCAGCGAAGTGGGACAGGAACTCGATCCGCGCTACCCTCCCACCTTGCACAGCAATCACTGGCAATTTCACCCTCTCATTACTTAATTAGCCTCCTACAGAGGGAGAATCCCCTAAAACGTCGCGGATAGGATCTGCAACTCGTGACGGGGGGTCTGGGTCGAAAAATAGCTTTTGCCTCTGAAGCGGCGTTGGTTGGTGTGGCGGGGCCGCCTACGCGTTGCGCCTTCGCCCAGCGTCGGCCAGCGACCGCCCATGCAACACCCCAGCACCCATGCCCAGTGCAGTAGTAAAATGAGCTTCTGACACACCTCGTTGTATTCCCGTTGCGACTGAGTGTGACGCCTTTGCCCGCACATCGGGATGCCGCGCACTCGCTCTCCGTCTACCTGGTCTGTCGTATCACATCCATACGCAACCGTGCTGTCCTCCCTCCATCCTTCGACGTTATCCTACAACCCCAACTCCCTTTCCTTCATCCTCTCATATACAGCCTGTTCCTCGATCGTCGTCTCTGTCCGTCCTGTCTTTGGCGCCCTCAAGAGTACATACATAGCTGCTGACCCACCACTCCTGCACCTGATCGAATTCGGACGAACTACGAGCGTTCGTTGCTTCTTCGGGGCGAATTCTATCAGTACGAGCAGGAACCTTCTCGCATGCGGCTCCCCTCTCACAATCATCCTATCTGACCGATCTCGTTGCACGTGGCTGCACGACGACGGTGCCGGTGCTTGAGCACTTCGACGCATGCGCTTCCTTGACCGAGGTGTCTCCTCGAAGTTCTCTGGATCATCAGATCTATCCGGAAGGATGCTGGTCTTAATGCCACACTCCTCTCCGCTATCTGACACTCATATGCCCTCCGCCATACCCTCGAACACCATGTCACTTGCCATCCTACCTTCGTCTCCCATGTCTTTCAGCTCGACGCCTATACCACCGCTACCTCCACCTGCGCCATTTTCTGCAAAACGACCACGATTGTCTCTCAACACTTCTACCCCCACTCAAGTCTTCGGCAAGGGATCGACGAGTCTGCGATTAGACACCCTCTCCGCGACGTCTCCAACTGGTCGGAATACCTTTCGCAATGGATACGGTCAAGACCAAGCATCAAATTCCACTGGTGGGGCGAAGCCTCGTCGACCGACATTGACACCGCTTGCAACTGCGGCTCCTCCGACAAAACCGTCACTGCCAATTTCGTTACACACCGATCTGCCCAGCTCACCCGAGTCGGGCGATCTCACATTTTTGTCCGCCGCTTCGACGACATCGGTCTCTACACTCGACTCACTGAGTGGTGAAATCCCCTACAAGCTCGCCTACAACGTGACTTCGATCCTAAGCAATGGACCGATCCCTAGGACCAAGGGTAGTAAATACGCACAGGCGAGGCCGAGGTTCCCGACACCGAAGAAGGTCACCTTTCGTACCCCTATGACAGAGTACATCAAGACGAGCACGTACACGATGGCGCACTCGGACATTAGCTCGTCGTGCTCGACGATCTCGACGCTAGAGCTGTCTACGCCAGAATCAGATGAGGTCCGCCAAGCCGAGGCGAAGGAGGCTCAGAACGACGGCGATGCCGAGGATCGCGGCGCAGCTTTAGAGAGAAACCATGCGTCCTTGCCGCGTGTGGGTGACAAGCGTGAGTCGTCTGACGGAGACGACAGCGACACTTGTCCTGCGACGCCTGTTGCCGGGCGAAGGAAGAAAAGCCGGCAGTGGCGGTGGACGCTTGGGCCCATAGGCTCGGACTCGCATCCCACGTCAGGCTCATCACAAGCGGTCGAAGACTTGTCTGAGGATGATGAATCTTCGCATGGGCAGGGTGGCGACAGCTAAGCGCCGCGAGCCTTCTTCTCTCATGACGGGATCTTGGGCTTGTGTGATCGTGGGTGTACGTGCAACGGTGCATGTCGATGCTCGTTTGGACATATGACTTGGTCTAGACCTTTGTTATTGGGGGCGCAAGTGTGTCATTACCTGCGTCGGCGCTGGGGTCTTGGTGTTTGTTCTTTGGTTTTGTTGTCTTTGGTCCAAGTTATGATACCCACATGGAGCGTATAGCGGCATGAATGGACTGTCGATGTAGGTACATGGAAAACATGCAAATTGCCTTGCATATGTCTTGCGATACAAGGTCTTGATTCATGATACGGTAGAAGTGTGCAATGGTACACGCTCGCAAATACATGTACAGTACGCTGGTCGCTTCAGGCACAGACCCCTGGCATTTCCCGTGTGACGCTCGCCACTTCATCCAGTGTCCCCATGATACTGTAGACGTTCGAGCGCGACGAAGCAAACACCGATCTTGATGCCTGACACAGTTCCCATCATGTTCAATCTAGTCGCTTTGATCGAATGGGTCAATTTTCAGGTGCCCGGATCGCGATGGCAGTTCTGGGAGATATGTGACTTGTGGATGTAGGTTCATCAAACCCTCGCCAAAGAGCAAACGGAAGTGGGCAAGAACACGCGCATTTCCAGACCATGACCATGACGAACTGACGTATCCCACAGCATCCCCCCAGTACTCAAACACTGCTGCCAAAACACCCTCACAGCGCAATGGACCAAAAGACTCCCCTTCATCCAGCGCCAAAGCCCGGCGGAACTCGCCGCCGCCGCCATCCTCGACATCCTCGCCTCCATCCCCGACATCACCACCGCCGACTGGACCATCATCGATTTCTGCTCTGGTGCTGGAGGACCCATTCCGGTCATCGAAGCCCTCGTCAACCGCTCCCACCAGCAAAAGCAACAACGACCCCTGCCATTCCGCCTCTCAGATCTTCACCCTAACATCGACGCTTGGCTCGAGCATGCCGCCCGCTCCGCGAACCTCTCTTTCATCCCGCAGTCCGTGGATGCGACCGATCCTCCCTTCAGCGTCATCAGCAGCAGCAGCAGCAGCAGCAGCGTGACGACTACTACAGGAGACCGCTCTGCTGCTCGTCCGGCGCCGCAGAGGAAGGTCTTCCGTCTCTTCTGCCTCTCCTTCCACCACTTCGACGACGCCATGGCGAGGAAAGTGCTGAAAAGCACGCTAGACACGAGCGACGCGTTCGCCATCGTCGAGCTGCAGGAGCGGCGGCTCGGTAGTCTGTTGTTGATGCTGTTGGAGTTCGGGCTTCTGTTCTTCGTGACGGTGTTCTGGTTCTGGGGAGATTGGTTGCACTTGGTGGCGACGTATGTCGTGCCGTTGTTGCCGGCGATTCACGCCTTTGATGGCTTCGTGAGCTGTCTTCGCACGAGGACGTTTGAGGAGACGATGGAGCTTGTGGAGGACGTGGATGGGCGAGGGGGTGGTGGTAAAGGGCATGCTCTGGTGGGGAATGGGCTGAGTGTGCGACGTGCAGGTTGGGTTTTCAGGTACGAGCGTTCGTTGCACACCTGGCCGATGGGGTATATGAGCATCATTTCGGGGAGGAAGATCGAGGCAGTGGTGGGTTGATGAAATTGCCAGTGGTTGAAACCTATGCAAGCCAGAACAAGTTCTATCTGAGAACGCCATCCGTATATTGCTTCTGCTTAACGCCATCAACACCGGGCCTTACACACAGCTTACCATGAGACCCTCTCCTTGCGCCTTCGCGCCTTGCTATACCTGAACTGAGCCCTGACGGCGCTTGGTCGTAATGCTAGCACGCCTTGCACGGCCTTCGTTCATGGCCGGGCCCAAGATACCTGTTCCCAAGGCCTCTCCAGATTGACTGGCGTCAGGTCCTTTCATGATAGCTACACGCGTGAAGTGGTAGGCGAGCAGACGCATTCGGTGCGTCCTTAGCGGGGCTTCCCAGCGACGAGGAAAAGGCCGTCGCCCAAATCCCGATCTATAAGCCGTCAATTTGGCGAACAACCCTCCGTCGTGAGTAATATTTCCGTCAAAACTTTCCCGTGTATGCGAATCTCATTCCGTTGCGTTCAATCGTAGAAGTGTCATGTCATATCATGTTCGTAAAGCACATTTCACTTCTTCGCCTTCGGACCAGGTTTCGGAGCGGCAGTCGTCGTCTTTGGTGCGGCTGCACCAGCCTTGCTGCTTGACCTCACTTCCAACTTCCTCGGTTTTTTCTTCGGCTTCTGGGCTCCTGCTCCCTCGCCCTGACTCGATCGCGACGGCTGGGAAGCGCTATGCTGCCTCTGTAACAGTTTCCCGGCCGACCCCTCCTTGGGCTGACTGAGCGCTGCTGTTTCGCCTTCACCTTCATCCTGCTGCACTTTCTCCAAGTCCTCTTCTACGACTTCCTTCGCAGCCTGCTGCTTCGCCATCTCCACCTCCTCTTTACTCTTCCCCGCCGCCTTGGCCTTCTCCTCTGCCTCCTTCGCCTTTTTCTCCACCGCCTTAGCCATCGTTTGATCCAACCTGACGAACGGTCCTTTGATCCCACCTACCGAGGCTCCTACCAACCCTCCAAGCGCTGTCGTCGGCAACGCCACAACACCACCGACTAAGGTTCCGACCACCCCACCTATACC
>Ga0058704_10000408_pt1 | contig 22601 bp, 20 predicted proteins | sample AgamicMgSfe_FD_71363 | JGI IMG/M metagenome (GOLD analysis project Ga0058704, IMG submission 71363) | Agave microbial communities from Guanajuato, Mexico - Mg.Sf.e | ecosystem: Host-associated > Plants > Phyllosphere > Phylloplane/Leaf | place: Guanajuato, Mexico | collected 2012-05-30
GGCGGGGAAGAGGAAGAAGGGGGATGGTGAGGCTCCTGCTGAGGCTGGTGCTGGTGCTGGTGGAGGGGAGGAGGACGATGAGGAGGTGATGGGCGCGGGCGAGAAGAGGGTGAAGATGGAGGTGGAGGATCAGGGTGATGGATTGTGAATGAGCGGGAAGATGGCGGTGGAGAGGGGCTGCTTCGCCGGTTTGAAACGGTGACAGTACAAATTCTGTGAATTGGCGATGGTGTCTTGCTCTATGAGCACCTCAATAACGTGGTGGAGTCCCCTCTACGATAACGATATTTGTCATTGTGTTTCTTCAGCGCTTGCCTCTACCAAGTCGAATGTGAGGAGCAGACCGCAGCCACAGCCACGAGCGACCTCGTCACCATAAGAAAGACGTGGTCACCTCCAAGTGGGTCCATCCCACCTTGACCGGGACCCATGGAAAATGGGCAGTGCTGTCGAGCATCTGCGCCGTGGAGCTTTTCACATGCATGTTACCGCATCGGTAGCCACGCTTGTGCAGACAATTCTGTCTTGTGTATGTTTGGGTGCCGGTTGGCGTGCTGCCGGCGGGGTGTCTGGCACTTGTATCGGACTTGCAAAGATGTGAGACTGCTCTGCAAGGCTGTCTGACGGTGGTGGGGGCGGCAGTGGAGTATAGCTTGCCTGTGTCCATGTAGGCAATGCGGTATCGCCGATCCCGTAACTCGCCTCCCATGATGTGAAATGTCCCATCTTGCCGCTTCTTGGTGGCTCTGGCAGCGGTGATGCCGAGAAGTGATGAGACTTGGTCTCTTGCATCTTGCGGTACCCATTGTTGGTTCGCTTGTTGAGTGACAGGGTATTCGTACTGTTGATGTACTCAATCAAGTCGCCACTCTTATTCCGCGGCTTCCAGTCGGCGATGGCCCGCGCGTAGGCACCTTCGAGCTCGGCGGCGTAGTGTTTGTTGGTGAACCACACGTGAGACAAGGCTTGCTCGGCTGTCAGGCGCTGACTTTCATCGAGTATCAGACACTCTCGGATGAATGACTTCGCCTTGCGCCCAACTTCACGCCAAGCGCCATCTCTATCCATGGCACCCAAGTCCCAGCACTGAAGACAGATCTGAGTGTTGGGACCTCGATCAGCAGCAGCATGCCGTGCGTGACGGTCTGGTGAGTAGAGTTCTTCCGCGAGTAGAATGGCAGTGATGCAGCCTACAGACCATATATCAATCCCTTTACCGTATCCCTTGTCGCCTTTTAGGTGACGTCGCGTCTGCTCAAACACTTCGCTGCAACAAGTCAGTACCAGCAGTGTAAGCAGGGGTTGCGGCAGCTTACGGCGCGGTATACCCATTAGTTCCCACGACAGTCTGCATGCGGCAAACGGCGGCAGAGTTGAAGCTGCTTTTGGGCTGTCCAATCGTTCGGGCCTGCCCAAAGTCCGAGAGTACCACTCGAGTGCCCTGCCTCCACGAGGTCATGAGAATATTCTCAGGCTTGATATCGCGGTGTACGACTTCGTTGTTATGCAGAAACTCCACAGCCTTGAGGATCTGCCGGACGATGACTGCGGACTCGGGTTCGGTCAGCTGGCCCATGTGCACAACGTAAGAATGCAGATCGCCTCCAGTGATGAGCTCCTGGAGTATGTAAATGTTGTAGGTGGCGCAGAACACCTTCTCGAGTCCGATGATGTTTGGATGGTCGAGGTTCTTGAGCACGTGATACTCGCGGGCAAGGTTCTTACGCTTCCGCAACAGATCTTCTGCTCGTGAGGCATTCGCATCGGATTCTGGGGCGCGTATCGGCACGATCTTGCAGGCGATCTGCTCTCGAGTTGACTGCTTGACCGCGACGAAGACGCATGCTTGGCCACCAGCGCCGAGCATACGGTTGGTCATTAGATATCGATCGGCAAAGTTGGCGGTCTCCGATTCTTGTGCAGGAGTCAAGGCCTCCTCTACATCGCTGTCATCATGGAAGAGAATGGAAATGGTACGCGTTAGGTGCAGAGCGTCGCCGTGGTTGAGCAAGACGTCGCCACTGTCACGTGTGATTAGGACGTCGTCAAACAGATGGTTGACATCTGGATGCGCGAGCCTGACTGGGTTGGACGAAAGTACGCGGACGTAGATCAGCGGCGCGACATGAGCCGCATCGTCGTCGTAGATGATGCAGCGAAAGCGAAGGTGGTGCGTCGAGATGGTCTGCTCAATGGTTCCCCAGGCGTCTTGGATATCCTTTCTACCGACCTCGAACTCGTCGTTGGGTCGGATCACGAATGTTCCTGATTGTTGTCGTCAGAGCGCGCCATGTGGTAGATAGGACTCACTCACTATCTTCCCCAGGATGCAGCGCGTGCCGGAAGTTGAGTTCCGCCACCGCGACATCACTGTGGTCTTCGGTTTCCGCCATCGGCACCTTGACGCCAGTATTGAGGTTGTACACACTTGCCCATTTACGAATGAAGTTCAGACAACGGACGAACGAAGTTTACGGGCGTTTGGAGGATGAGGTGAGGTCAACTTGACGCGCTTAGGTTGGTGACAATTGTCGTGGTTCAGGCTGCCCACTGTCTCGAGATATGCTTCACTTGGTGAACAGATGACCAAGCTAGAGTGGACGAACACACTTCGCTATGGTGCAGCACCGCTCGACAGTGGCATCAGAGTGGTGAGGAAAATGTCAGAGAAGGTGAGGCATGTGTGTGCCGTTGCGGCCGTCCATTGCGATTTTCCATGCCTCAACCGCGACTTTTGGAGCTGGACGGTTTGAGTGACGAGCGCCAAGTCAGCGGGGTGCCCGTGCATCGCACAGCTCAAATAACATCGCAGCCATTCTTCTAAACAATCTTCCTCCCCTCATCCACCAACCTCATCACCGGCACAAGGTATGCATTGTCCCTACCAATCCACCATGTTCAGAACCGCAATGGCTAATCGTGTACACAGTCAACCCCGCCGTCGCCAAGATGAGAGCGAAATGGAGAAAGAAGCGCGTTCGCAGGCTGAAGCGTAAGAGAAGAAAGACTAGAGCCCGCAGGTTCGTACTCACTCTGTACTCCATAAACCTTCCATTGTTCGAGACTGACCTTGCTCTTCACAGCAAATAAACGACTCGCTCCACCTTGATACAGCCGCCAACCCATGCTTGCAAGTCAACAACCCGTCATGCGACACCTCAAGCTCCGCGCTGAAGGAAGGCTCGGAACCTGACAGCGCTTTCACGACGGCAAGCACTCCATATTAGCGTGTGCGGAGGGTTTTGGGAAGGCCGATGCAACGATCAGAAAGGCATTGAGGGTGGCATCGACGTTTATCACAAACACTGTGTGAAGAGGCATCTCTAACACCGGCATGGCCGTTTACGGACTTGCCTTTGAGAGCTTCGAAAGAAAAGCACTTCAGTAGCTGCGTATCAGAAGATCAGTCCTACTGAGAACCCATACCGTCCCTTCTGTCATCTTCTAGACGTCACCCGCCGATGTCATAGTAAATGCAGTGACCCGTACGAAAGTTGAAGATGCACACCTCACGCCCGCTGTCCCCTTCAGCCCACTTCTTCCGCCATGAGCCGAGAATGTCTTGGATCTGTGCGAGATACTGTCTCTCGTTGAGTTGAACGTTCTGCACCACTTTCCGCCAGCTCTCGGCATCACCCAGCTTCGTCTCCCGAAGCGACTCAACGACATCGTCGCGGGTCTCGACGGCCAGAATGGGCGCGTCCTTCCACTCCTCCACCTTCTCGCTCCAGCGTTGCTGCGCGGCCTCAACAATATGGTACTTGTTAGACTTCTTGCTCCGGTGCTGCGCCATCAAGACCTGGACGTTCGCCTTCCGCTCGCCGTCGTGGTGACTAGCCTGCCGGACAAAAGCTGGCTGCCGGACTTTGGACGCTTCGCGCTCCCGCAGCTCTTGCTGTAAGTGGCTCACTAAGCTTGTAATGGGCACATCCACTTCCTCGCTGTCGTTCGCCGTGGGTGTAACCCGCACCGTGCTAGAAGCTTCGTGTCGAATAGCGACGACGAAGTCATATTCCTGAGCGACCTCACTGCTGCCGCGGCTGACGGAAACCAGCTCGGCGCTGATGTCGCTGCTCCAGAGCAAGGTCAGTAGCTTGATACCGGCGTCACGGACCGCGTCCGAGCCAGGGGCAACGATGAGAGCATGACATCGCTTGGCGTGAGGCTCGGGCTTGCGCTTGTGGTCTCGGAGGTAGGCCGACTTCGAATTCTTCACGAAGGCATTCGCCATGTGCGTGATGATCGGATCCAGACCGATGGAGACTCCGACCGCCCTTGTCGTGCACGGAGCACCATCTCGTGGGCAATGGGCGCGGATGAGGCTATCGTATCTGCCGCCAGCTGCGATGACGCCTTGGCTGGATTTGCGCTCCAACACACATTGGAAGAGCATCCCATCTTCGTAGAACTTGGCGTTCACACTGCCGAGTGGAGCTACGTAGAGCTTCCTCTGCATTGCGAGTTGCGAAAGGACGTGCAGGGTCCTCGTCAGTGATTGTAGCCCTTCCTCAAGTCTTTGCTTCAGTCGAGGACTGGCGTCTTGCAGTAATATCCGCAGCCGCCCGAACGCTTTGTCGGGAATATCACGGAAGTCAAATTGCTGCAGGTCGTCGAGAGTTGTGTCGGGAAGTCCGAGCTTGCGCAGGTCGCCACGTGCCTTGGACCAGGTCCATTGGTGGAAGCCGAGCCTGCTCATGGCTTCCTTGACTACTGGCTGCTGAACGCTCGGTATGCGACAGTGTTCCATTACTGTGTCCAACACCGAGGAATGGTTGAGGTGAAAGCTGATGGAGGTGGAAGATGCGAATAATGGCATCTCGCAGACGGCTTCGTCAATCACCTTCAATACTTCGGCATCATCCAGTGCAGGGTCAACGTCGCCTACAGTGCCACTGATGTCAAAGTCGACCTCCTCGCTGACTTTGGGCGGTCCGCCTGTGAGAGCGTCTCGGTACGCACTGCCGAAGTGAAACGCCTTCCTTACGCTGACCGGCTGCCGCGCAAGCTCTCTGGCATGTGGCAGGGTCAAATCGTACGGCAGTTGAAGCAGATTGCCAGAGGCATCGAGGACCTGGACTACATATGGGTTCATGTAAAAGCCAGACCTTGGGAAAAGATTCTGTCGGCGGGTTTCCTCGGCGCCATGACGTCTGAACACGTTCTCGAGAGTGCGTCGTGCAATCGCTTTGAAGCGAAGCCTGATTGCATCCTCCGAAGCACCAGTACTTTTGGCATCCCAGGCGAGAGCTTTGACCCGGGTCACGCTTGCGGCGTCCTGGGCGAACAAGGCAGACATCATCTTTTGGTGATAGGGTGAGCGTGGGTCCGATAGGCCTGTCAAGGCTTGTCTGATCGTCTCATCCTCGATCTTCAGAGGAAGCACGTCACTGCGTAACAGCTCGTTGCTGCTTGGCCGCTCACTGGGCTTATGCGATATCAGACAGCTGACGAGCTTTCCTTGAGCCTCCTTATCTCCGTTAGGCAGATATGCTGCAGGTAGCTTGTGATCCTTTGCTCGTATGTCTTGCAATGCGCTGATCCGCTCCATTGCAGTCCCGAATTCTTGACACATCTCATAGAAAATGATGCCTAGTGAATACATGTCGACTTTGTCATTGTAGGTGGTGTTACTCGAGGTTGAACGAAGTTCTGGCGCGACATAGAGCGCAGTGCCAACACTGCGTGTCATGTCTGCGCCACTGTGTCCACTTGCGAGGGCAGCTCTCTCGATAAAGTGGTGTTGGCTCGTGGTCGCCAAGCCAAAATCGCCAATCTTGGGATTGCCAGCCACGTCAATGAAGATGTTGTCCGGTTTCAGGTCACGATGAATGATGCCGTGGCTGTGGATATGGGCAAGGCCTTCCGTGATCTGTCGAACGAACCGCCAGGAGTCATCTTCGCTCATGCCTCGGCGAACAAGGTCTCGCAGCGTATGTCGCTCACAGTATTCCATGTGAATGTACAATACGGATGGCAGCCTCTGGGAGTCCGCGCGAGGTTTGCTCATTCGCAAACCACCGGTACCCCCAGTCGCACTGGCGGGTTTATGGTTGGGTACGGGAGCATCTATCCTTGAAACATCACCATCGTCGACTGGGTCGCCTTCCGAGTCATCATCGTCTCCGAACTGAATCTGAGAATAGCCATTGGAGCTTACGAAGTCCAGGCCGCCCGCACTTTGGAACCCAAACTCCATGCGAGGCCCATCAGAACTCGACTCGCCGGAGTCCTCGGTGTCCTCGGTTACTGTGCCCGTTGTAGATAACAGATCTTCAGAATCGACACCAGAAAAATCATTTTCCACCCAGGTGGAAAAGTAGCGGACAACATACGGATGATTCAACCGGTTGAGCAGCATCACCTCCGAGAGCACTTGCCCAAGCAGTTGCGGAGCTTGCTTGATCTTCTTCACAGCATAGATTCCGCCATCGAGCTTATTCCTCGCCTTGACCGCTTCACCGAACCCTCCTTTGCCAAGACGGCCCATTTCGGTGAAGTCAGTCGCGTACCGAGACATGGGCTCCAACAGATTTGAGGAGTTGTGCCTTGACCGCCGACGACTGGGACTCCCGAAACCGGACCTAGGCCTGGCACTGTCAAGTGCCGGAGTTGCTGAAGCATTGTCCATCACACTAGCGTCGGTCCTCAGAAATTCAACCGGCAATATATCGAATGCTGAGGGTCGCTTCCTGCTGTCCGTCGTGAATAATTTCCGTAGGAGATCATCAAAGGGGTCCGAAAAATTCAGCCGACCCAACATGACGGAGGGAGATGGATACTCGGTAATGGCACTGAGCCCGACGAACATCTGCACCACTACCACCCCAAGGTTCCATATGTCTACCCTTCGCCGGCTCGCCATCGACGAATCTTCGCCTTCCGGAGACTGCCACTTCGCTGGTAATGTATTGCTGCTGCTCACCAACATCCAGTTGCCGAGAGCGCCAAGCTTTGGCGTAAGAGCCGGTGTGCTATGAAGGTAAATGGTCTTGGTCGTGACATTTCCATGCGCGATTCCGTTGCGATGAAGACAGTCTAGAGCCTCCAGTAGTTCTATCGTGTACTGACGTGCTTTCTGCACGTGCAAGACTCCAATTTCGAGTGCATCGTGCAACGTACCGCGATCGGCAAATTCACTGCATAATACCACGGAAGAAGTCGTGCTGTCGAGCTTGTCGACTCGATAGGCAAGCAGTGTAAGGATGTTATCGTGCTTTACTTTCCGCATGGTATCCAGCAAAGCCTCGGTCTGCATGATCTCGTCGCGCTTTCTGCCCGTCCTGATTCTTTTGACAGCGACTAAAGGAGCTGAGACGGATGCGTCAAGATGTGGCTTACCAATGTGGATCTCCTCGTCTCGTGCATGGGAGAGCAGACTGACGATGGTCACCGCATCGAATTGTACGCTGTCGGTTCCAACTCGTAGCGTTGCAGGCTGGTCGAAAATCAACTCTTCCGTACCGTCGGTCGCCGGCTGCGCCACGGCAGGTTTTGCTGGCCGTCGCTTTTCGCGACGGTTGAGTTCCTCGTCCACCATCTGCTTCAAAACACGATCTTCTTCTGCTTGTGCTTCACACTGGCGTCTCGCCTCTGCATCCTGCGCTTCTTTCGCGAGAGCAGTCGCCACTTCCTCCGCATTTGCCCTCTCATCTTCCAAACTCGGGAGCGTACCCTGCTCTCGTGCCTGAGCCGCGTCCTCTAAGGCGTCCTCGATATCGGTGGCGATTACGTGGATCATTGCATCATTTACAAGTTGCTTCGGCCTGTTCTGGATGATCTTGCGAATGCGTGTCTGCGTTCGCTCATGATGACTCTCCACGCCCGTCACATCTAGCAGCGGTGCCGTCTTGGGATAGGTTGCGGTCAACCTGATCGATAAGACAACCGAATCTTCTCTACTGGAGGGGGCTCTAAGTCTCAGCTTGAAACTACGATCGGTGGACTTGCTCCACGCTCCCTTCGTCTCGACGTCCTCGTAATCCTCCATGTAGATAGCCTTGAGGACCTCCAGCTCGTCCGCTTGGACTTCTCCATAGTTGACAGCCGGCGAAGTACCCTGCTCGCGGGCAGGTACTTTGTGTGCATCCGTGGCGAGTGTATTCTTCTTGTTCCACGGCGATTTGGGCGCCATAGTCTGAATCCAGCTGAGGCTTACCGTCGTCGCATACTGACGACCAAAGACTACAGCCGAAGCCGCAGCCCGCTACGCAATGGTTGACATGGTTTTTCTTGACCTGGTGAGTATCCAATGTTCGCACAATAACGCCTCTTCATCATGCGAGTCATCGGTTGTAAATTGTATGGAAGGTCCACGTTGTTGTCTGAACCCCTGTACGGATCGGGCCGTTCCCAGCTGTGCTCCACTTACCTCGGTCACACGTAAATGTAAACAAAGCAACCGATATCGCATCGATAACCATAACATACATGCACATACTGTTACGCCATAGTCTTGCGGCCGCATAATAAGCGCGCCTTTCCACTCGCTGGTTAGCTTTACTGGACCTTTAGCATCAAGCAGCTAGTCAAAGCGGTGATCATGCTGCATTGGCTGGCCGGACAGAAGGCGCCCGAGGGCGCATCAGGTGAGCCACTCCACTGTCCCATCCGATACTCTGCCTCCTACCTACTGACATTGCGTAGATCCAGACGTGACTGGTCTTGTTGACGCACCAGAGACACCCGCACCTGTCTTTGCCGTTCGTGCATTCAAGCATGCCATCTTCGGGACGCCGCAAGCCGCGCAGCCGAAGCCGAGGCGACATTCCAACACGGAAGCTACGCGTCCTCGAAATCACGAGAGCAGGCCTTCAAGACCAGTCATGATACGACCGAAGAGCGCCAGCGACGCGCAAGGGTTTGGCAGGGAAGGGGAGGGTCCAGCACTCCCGGAACCCATGGCTTCGCCCACCAAAGGTATCCTTATGACGCCCGGAACCGCTGCCGCAAAGCGGAAAACTGTGACGTTTGGTGACAGTGTGTTGGACAACGATGATAAGCGCCCACCAAGGAGTGGTCTGCCGGACGACTGCCCCGGCAAATTTCCGAGTCCCTGGACGAAGTCAGGTACGAGCGATGTCAAGGGTGACCAAGCGATCGATGCCAAGAAGGGCAAAAGCAAGCTCACGGAAGCTTTGGAACAAGCGCGTGATGAGTCTGCGAAGAAAACTCGATCAGGGAAGGAAGTGAACGGTGGAGACGACAATGGTCTACTATACGATGTTGCGGAACCCAAGTCCGAATCCGGCAGGTATTGGAAGACGCAATACGATATCTACCGACAGAATACCCAGCGCGAAGTCAGGAAGCTCGTCACCAAACAAAAGTCCGCGAAGAGCTTTGCGAAAGAAAAAGACTTTCAGTGTACTGCGCTTGCGGACGAGCTCCGGCAGGAGAAGAGGAAGGTGGAGAGGCTCGAACGAAGGACTGCGGACCTTGAAGCGCAACTCAAGGAACTGCAGCGGAAACTCCAGATGAGTCATGGTAGCGCACAGAAGGTTGAGCAGGCAAACATTCGCAGCCATCCCGCGCCCTTGGCGGAAGCAGAACGGGCCAAAGCGGCTGGAGCGCGTCCGAACTATGTTACTACGGTGCCAGCACAGCAACCCACATATTCTGGAGTAACTACGTCGCCGCGCCGTAATTCTAAAGACCCATCCCAGCAGGTGCCTCCTGTGCCGCCCCAGCCTGTCAAGCAGGTCGCCCCCGAGGCTGGCCCTAGGCCTAGATCACGGCCGGAGAGCACGCGGACCAAGACAGCCGACGACATCTGGGCGCAATCGCTCAACTCTTCGACTTTGTCGCCAAACAAAGGGACAGAGAAGCCTTCCGCCTCACCTCGCGGTGGACGTATGGTCACAAGCGGAACAAACCTCACCCCACTGAAATCGCTTAGCATTAATACCTTACCTGTTGCGAAGCTTGTACGAAAAGACTCCGCGCAACCATCACCACCTGCTGAACGTAACAAACAGCCTCCTTTCCCTCCGCAGAACAGCGCACCGTCCCCCCGGGCCGAAGGGAAGACCGACGAAACAATCGCCTCGTCCCCAAGCTTGCCCCTGCCCTTCCCGGAGCCTGCGCCAACAGCGGTTCAGCTGGGGTCGCCCTCGTCTGCACGCAAGGCCGCTCATGAGGTAACGGAGGACATGTCCATGCCGCTACCGTTATCGAGTCCCTTCCAGCCGATACCCGCGCCGTCACCTCAACCGAAGCCGCCTAGAACCGAGCAGCAGGGCCCAACGTCAACGAACACAGTCAGCAGGAAAGAAAACGTGTCGCCAGGCCCCAAGCCCGGCGCAAAGCTCACCGAACTTGAGGTCAAGCCATCGGCGGCCTGGAACGCCATCAACGCACCCATCGCCAGCAAGCGCGTCACGAGTCTGGTGGACAAAGCGGGCAACGAAGTTGGTGTTGATCGCCTTGAGGCTGCGAGAGCGCGCATAGCTGCTCGAGCCAGAGCTGTCTCCTGAGAACGCGCATCACTACAGGCAGTACGTCGCCCTTCGTCTCTGCGTGATGGTTCGGCTTATCGGTCACCATTACGAAGGACACGTATCGCTCCATGTATGTTCACATCGTTAATACGAGGGTTTTCGCCAGGTCCAGCAGCAGCCAAGGTGACAGTGTCGCCGTGCTCGATGGCTACAAGATGATGTAGGCATTTTGGGCCAACGACGAGGTGCCGTTGTGTGCGATCTCGTCGCCAAGCGCTCGCTCTACGTCCGCCGTTGGCACCACGCCTCTGTACGCGGTGTCTTACAAGTCCCAAGAGGGCCGTTCCCGTGGCCGAGTGGATGCCGTCGCAAGTCAGCACCACTCTCGCCGTCTGCGTGCTTCCCGTTGTGTCGCCGGTAATTGGGCGTCGTGAGATCTGAAGGAAGTCCCCGACCCCGTAGACTGACGGTAAAAGCTGGCGAGTGGAATGACCTGAAGTTGGACATGGTACGATGCGAAGTCCAGCACTGTTCGGACCGCGGACTGTCTGATGTTTGACGGTGCTTCGTCCCAGCATCTCCGGCCGCACGGGCGTGAAACGGCCAAATCGTCCTTCTCCGCATGAGGTGTTTGTCGTTTACTGAGATGGGAGTTCCATAATGTACTTTCAAGAGTTCATGTCGTCGAATGTGCCCTGCACTTGTCCCTGATGAACAAGGAATGATCAATGTGTACATACAGGTACCGTACCTTATTTATTGTGTATGTACCTACCTAGGTAGGTACTATGTAGGTACTACATGTATATGTACTGTGTAGTGTGTAAGATCAGGTCGTTGACTCGTGCCCGTTCAAAGGGGGGGGGGGCGCAATTAGCGGAACTAGCGTAATCATCCCCGTCCACCCACCTGATTGACAGAGACCGACGGACGACAGTAGTAATTAATTACTTGTCACGCTATTCGCACAGTACATGCATTCAGGGACAACACGGCCAGCGGCCACAGCTGTCTGCGCGCGACATGCTCCTTTCTTTGTCCCATCACCATCCACCCGAGCCTGTGCACCATCTTCTCTATTAATCGAGCCCGACATTCCTTTCACTGCTCAATCTTAGCGCTGGCGTTGGTCCTGGTGTTTGTGCCCGCTCAGCACACGTGGAAAGCCGAGTTGAGGCGGGCGGGTGCTGGTTGAAGAGTGAGGTGGTATCGACAGTAACGGCGACGGAGAAGGCAGGCACGTCAACATGGCGCACGTCTATAATATCGGCACCAAGGCGTGGCAGCCCGACGCGACCGAGGGCTGGGTGGCATCGGAGGTGACGGAGAAGAAGGTGGACGGTGACAAGGTGCACCTGGTCTTCCAACTCGAGGATGGCGAGGTATGTCACCCCCGACGACGATGGCGACGACGACGACGACAAGGCGCCGCAGAAGGAAGTATGGAAGCGTGCTGACGACAGCAGACCAGGACGTTCGATACCACGCTCGCGGCGCTGGCAGCAGAGAGCAACAATATCAACGACTCGACGCTCCCGCCTTTAATGAACCCTGCCATACTCGAGGCCAGTGATGACCTGACGAATCTATCCCACCTCAACGAGCCCGCAGTCTTGCAGGCGATCAAGCTCCGATATGCGCAAAAGGAAATCTACACCTACTCAGGCATCGTCCTAATAGCCACCAACCCTTTCGCTCGCGTCGATTCCTTGTACGTCCCGGGTATGGTACAGGTGTACGCAGGCAAGCAAAGAGCATCCCAAGCACCACACCTGTTCGCCATTGCAGAGGAGGCATTCTCGGATATGCTTCGAGATGGCCACAACCAGACCATCGTCGTGTCTGGTGAGTCCGGTGCTGGAAAAACGGTCAGCGCGAAATACATCATGCGGTATTTCGCGACGCGAGAACCTCCCGATGAGCCGGGGTCGCGCAGCAGAGGTCGAGCGGACACTATGAGCGAGACGGAAGAACGTATCCTGGCTACTAACCCGATCATGGAAGCCTTCGGTAACGCCAAGACGACCCGCAACGATAACTCCAGTCGGTTCGGCAAGTACATCGAGATCATGTTCAACAAGAGCACAGACATCATCGGTGCTAGGATCCGGACGTACCTGCTCGAACGGACAAGACTGGTGTTCCAGCCGCTTAAGGAGCGGAACTACCACATCTTCTATCAGCTGGTCGCAGGCGCTACGGACGCGCGAAGGGAAGAGCTCGGACTCGTACCAGTGGAACACTATGATTATCTGAACCAAGGCGGCGCTCCGCAGATCGAGGGCGTGGACGATGCAAAGGAGTTCGCGGAGACACGATCGTCACTCGGCAGGCTTGGCGTGTCAGAGTCGGTGCAATCGTCGCTGTGGAAGATACTAGCTGCGTTACTACACATTGGCAACGTCAAGATCACGGCCACGAGGGCTGACTGCCAACTTTCCCCGTCCGAGCCCTCGTTGGCGAAGGCGTGCGAGCTGCTAGGCATAAACGCCGAGGAGTTCGCAAAATGGACGGTCAAGAAGCAGCTCATTACTCGCGGCGAGAAGATCGTGTCCAACCTCACGGCACAACAAGCGACGGTCGTCCGAGACTCCGTGGCGAAGTACATCTACTCCTCACTCTTTGACTGGCTGGTCGAAACAATGAATACCTTTCTTGCAACGCAAGAGGTCATAGAGCAAGCCAAGAGCTTCATCGGTGTACTGGACATCTACGGCTTCGAACACTTTGCGAAGAACAGCTTTGAGCAATTTTGCATCAACTACGCCAATGAGAAGCTGCAACAGGAGTTCAACCAGCACGTGTTCAAGCTCGAGCAAGAAGAGTATGTGCGGGAGGAGATCGACTGGCAATTCATTGACTTTTCCGATAACCAGCCTTGCATCGATCTCATCGAAGGCAAGTTGGGCGTGCTGGCACTCTTGGACGAGGAGTCGCGGTTGCCGATGGGTTCAGATGAGTCGTTCGTCAACAAACTGCACCACAACTTTTCTGGCGACAAGCACAAGTTCTACAAGAAGCCACGTTTTGGCAAGAGTGCCTTCACCGTCTGTCACTACGCGGTGGACGTGTCGTACGAGAGCGACGGCTTCATTGAGAAGAACAGGGATACGGTACCGGACGAGCATCTGGAGGTGCTGAAGCAAAGCTCGAACGCGTTCCTGACGGAAGTGCTCGAGGCCTCTGCTAATGTACGGGAAAGAGACACGGCCGCCGTCGCGCCCAAAGCCGCGACATCCGGCAGGAGAGCGGGTGCGGCGGCGGCAAGGAAGCCAACGCTCGGTGGCATCTTCAAGAGCAGTTTGATCGAGCTGATGAATACCATCAACTCGACCGACGTGCACTACATCAGATGTATAAAGCCCAACGAGGCCAAAGAGGCTTGGAAGTTCGAGGGCCCCATGGTTCTGGCCCAGCTGAGAGCTTGCGGTGTTTTGGAAACGGTCCGGATATCTTGCGCTGGTTACCCGACACGATGGACGTACGAGGAGTTTGCGCTTAGGTATTACATGCTCATCCCGTCGACTCAGTGGACGCACGAAATCCGTGACATGGCCAATGCCATCCTTCGCATGGCTCTCGGTGAAGCGAAAAACGACGGAACCGACAAGTACCAGCTCGGTTTGACAAAGATCTTCTTCCGCGCCGGCATGCTCGCCTTCCTCGAAAATCTGCGCACCAATCGCCTCAACGACGCGGCCATCATGATTCAGAAGAACCTGCGTGCCAAGTACTACCGCCGCCGTTACCTCGAAGCAATTGACGGCATCAAAGCCTTTCAGGCCCTCGCTCGAGCAATCATCGCCCGGAAAAGGGTGGGAGAGGCGCGCCGACAGAAAAGTGCTACGACCATTCAGCGCGTTTGGAAGGGCCAGAAAGAGCGCAAGAGGTATGTACAGTTCCGACACGATCTCGTCCGCTTTGAAGCGGCGGCAAAGGGATGGATTTGCCGGAAGATGATCCTTGATAAGCGTTTGAGCGATGCTGCGAGGACTATTCAAAGGAGTTGGCGGAGTCACCAACAGCTTAAGAGCTGGCGGGACTACCGCAGGAAGGTCGTATTGGTGCAGAGCATTTGGCGTGGCAGGAAGGCGCGGAAAGGGTACAAGAAGGTCAAGGAAGAGGCCAGAGATCTCAAGCAGATCTCGTACAAGCTGGAGAACAAGGTCGTCGAGCTCACACAATCGTTGGGCACGGTGCGAGGCGAGAATCGCGCGCTCAAAGGCCAGGTACAGAATTACGAATCTCAGCTCAAAAGCTGGCGGGAACGACACAACACGCTGGAGTCACGTGCGAATGACTTGCAGCGCGAAGCCAATCAGGCCGGCATCACTGCTGCCAAGCTTAACGCGCTTGAGAGCGATATGCAGCGTCTGCAAACTTCGTACGAGGAGAGCACATCGAATATGCGCCGGTTACAGGACGAAGAAAAGTCGTTGCGTGAAAACCTCCGCATCACGAACCAGGAGCTCGAGCTTACCAGGCAGAGCAAGACTGTCTCGGAGACGGAGAAGCTTTCGTTGCGCCAGCAGCTGGCAGATCTGCAAGATCAGCTGGAGCTGGCCAAACGTGCGGTGCCCGTCAACAGCGAACTCTCCAACGGCAATGGGGTGGGTACCCAATCCGGTCTGATCAACTTGGTATCCACGAAGAAGCCAAAGCGGAGAAGCGCTGGCCCGGAACAGCTGACCACCGAACGGTTCAGTGGTACGTTCAACCCGAGGCCGGTGTCGATGGCCTTTGGCGCTGCACCTGGCCACAGTCAGAACCTCTCCGGGTCTACGTTCAACCCTGGTCTGGAGAATGTCGAAGTGGAGCTGGAGAACCTACTTGCGGACGAGGAAGGCCTGAACGATGAGGTCACTATGGGCTTGATCAGGAATCTCAAGATTCCTGCACCCGGCACCACTCCTCCTCCGACCGACAAGGAGGTGTTGTTCCCAGCCTACCTCATCAATCTGGTCACTTCGGAGATGTGGAACAATGGCTTCGTCAAGGAGTCTGAGCGCTTTCTAGCGAACGTCATGCAATCCATCCAACAGGAAGTGATGCAGCATGACGGGGACGAAGCTGTCAACCCAGGTGCCTTCTGGCTGTCGAACGTTCACGAGATGCTCTCGTTTGTCTTCCTTGCCGAAGACTGGTACGAGGCGCAGAAGACGGACAACTTCGAGTACGACCGTCTCCTCGAAATCGTGAAGCACGACCTCGAGAGCCTGGAGTTCAACATCTACCACACGTGGATGAAGGTGCTGAAGAAGAAGCTTCACAAGATGATTGTACCCGCTATCATCGAGTCGCAGTCCCTACCCGGCTTCGTTACCAACGAAAGCAACCGGTTCCTGGGCAAGCTTCTCCAGTCCAGCAACGCGCCGGCTTTTAGCATGGACAATCTCCTCTCGCTCCTCAACAATGTCTTCAAGGCAATGAAGGCCTACCATCTCGAGGAATCGATCATCACGCAGACGGTAACGGAGCTCCTCCGTCTGGTCGGTGTCACCGCCTTCAACGACCTGCTCATGCGCAGAAATTTCCTCTCGTGGAAGCGTGGCTTGCAGATCAACTACAACATTACGAGGATTGAGGAGTGGTGTAAGAGCCACGACATGCCGGAGGGCACGCTGCAGCTGGAGCACCTGATGCAGGCGACCAAGCTGCTGCAATTGAAGAAGGCTACGCTGAACGATATAGAGATCATCCAGGACATCTGCTGGATGTAAGTGTACTTGTGCAAACTCTGCTTCGCTCGAAGTTCGACCATGCTGACCAGTGACGCTACAGGCTCTCTCCGAACCAAATCCAGAAGCTGCTGAACCAATACCTCGTGGCCGACTACGAACAGCCCATCAACGGCGAAATCATGAAGGCCGTGGCGTCGCGGGTGACGGATCCGAAATCCGACGTGCTCTTGCTGCAGGCCGTCGACATGGAAGACTCGGGCCCCTACGAGATCGCCGAGCCGAGGGTGATCACCGCCCTCGAAACCTACACGCCCAGCTGGCTGCAGACGCCCCGGCTGAAGAGGCTCGCGGAGATTGTCAGCGCACAGGCGGTGATGCAGCAACAGCTCGATGGGGTTGGCGGCGGCGGCGGCGCCGCCGCCATGGAGAAAGTCGAGGAAGAGGATGTGTGGCCTATGATTAGCATGAACGGTCATACTAATGGGGGCGAAGCGCACGAGATCATGAGCGAGGATGGCGAGCTCTCACCGACAGGTTGAATGGTTGGCTCGGCCGTGTGGATTTGCAGCCGCGTGTATTTTGAAGATTTCTATCTGCTTATTCGAAGGCGCCAAGATGAAAGATCGTGGGCTTTGTTTTCGTGCTGTAGCATCTTCTGGAGAGGCTGCCAGACGGCGTAATGCGATGGCTGACGGCGTTTGGGGCCTTTTAGTCCGGGAAATTGTTGGGTCAGCGTGTCTTCGGCATCTGGCGTTTTGGGAGGGAGAGATGTGCACGAGGGGTGGTGCTTGCCCTTTTGTTAGGATAGGTTTTGAATGTATTGTTGAGAGCGGGCGCGCGTTTCTCTCAGTGTGTTGGCCTGGATATCTTTGTCTTTCGAATATACTACACACGAGTGGGCACGTGACTTCATCTGCCGTCTTTGTGTTCCTGAACTGCGGCAGCCAAGCGGGGCGAGAAGGGCCCCGCGCTCTCGACTGGATGACTCGAGACGATTTCTAACACCAAAGCAACGATTCTGCTCTCGATCATACCCACATCACCTCACATTGACATCTCTTTTATGCGTTTCAGCGAAGCCTTCGAACAAGTCTCGAAGCAAGGCGGTCTGGTGTGCGAATCATGGAGTTCCCTATGATTCGCAGGGAGCGCGAGAAGACGGAAAAGAACGGCAGTGGGCCCGTTACAAACGGCACGATCGTGGACAGAATACCGCACACGCAGGAGCGCGACCTCCCCGGCGGAGCCAATTGGGTGGTACAGAAGTTCGGCGGGACGAGTGTGGGCAAGTTCGCCGTCCAGATCGCCGAGGATATCGTGCTGTATGTTGTCCCTCTCGTGTTTTTTCTCTTCTGACAAATGGCATTTTCGATCTTGCTTGTGATTGTTTGAAAGACGGTTGCTGAATACAACAGGGCAGGCCTGCAGGAACGGCGCATCGCCGTTGTGTGCTCGGCTCGAAGCACGGGCACCAAGGCCGAAGGCACGACGAACCGCCTGCTGCGCGCTGCCAGGGACGTCTCCGACGGCGATGCGACAAAGTACGTTGGGTTGGTTGAGGAGGTCCGGCTGGATCATGTCAAGGCGGCGGCGGCTTGCATCGCGGATGGGGGCATACTGGCCAACTACACCGAGGACGTCAATGCCACGTGCTTCACTTTGCTCAAGATCTTGGAGAGCGCGCATTTCTTGAAGGCGGTCACGAGCCAGACGATGGATATGGTCATGTCGGTCGGGGAGAAGCTGAGCTGTCTGTACATGACGGCGCTGCTGCAGGACCGCGGTGTCAACGCGGCGTACGTTGATATGAGCGAGGTCATCGATTTCCGCACTTCCAAGGGCTTGGGTGATGAGTTCTACAGTGATCTCGCGCTAGCTCTGGGCCGGAAAGTGCTGGCACATGGAGTGGACATTGTTCCTGTCATTACTGGCTATTTCGGCCAAGTCCCTGGCGGCCTCCTCGACCAAATCGGTCGCGGGTACACCGACTTGTGCGCTGCATTGGTTGCCGTGGGTCTGAAAGCTCGCGAGCTGCAGATTTGGAAAGAGGTTGACGGTATCTTCACCGCCGATCCGCGCAAAGTGCCGACCGCACGTTTACTCGACTCCGTCACGCCTAGTGAAGCCGCAGAGCTGACCTTCTACGGATCTGAGGTCATCCATCCATTCACCATGGACCAGGTCATCAAGGCGAGCATTCCCATTCGCATCAAAAACGTCATGAACCCCCGCAACGACGGCACGGTCATCTTCCCAGACCCAGCGGACGAGCTGAACATTAAGCGACCGGGTCTGTTCCGCAACCGTTCGGTCTCCAACCTCTCGCAGCACCAGCGGCCGAAGCGCCCAACTGCAGTCACCATCAAGCCGCAGATTACAGTGTTGAACGTGCACTCGAAGAAGCGCACCCGTGCGCACGGCTTCTTGATGTCCATCTTCAGCACGCTCGACAAGCACGGCCTGTCCGTCGACTTGATCTCCTCGTCCGAAGTGCACGTGAGTATGGCCCTGCATTCGGAAAGCGCCATGCTCTCTGGCCAAGGCGAAGAGGAGATGAAGATCGAGTCGGAGGCGCTGAAGGGCGCCGTCGATGACCTGAAAAAATGGGGCGACGTGGATCTGGTGGCGGGCATGGCCATCATTTCGCTCGTCGGTCGCCAACTTCGTAGCATGGTAGGGATCAGTGGGCGCTTCTTCAGCACGCTGGGAGAGCACGGGGTCAACATTGAGATGATCTCGCAGGGCGCGAGTGAGATCAATATCAGCTGCGTGATCGAAGAGCGGGATGCGAATCGCGCATTGAACGTGGTGCATACGAATCTTTTCACGTTCTTGGATTAGATTAGAGGGGCTCAGGGAGCTTAGCGTTGGCGCAGGACAGAATCACAAAAGCATTGGTGGATGTGGAGAGGTTATGGTATGCAGTGTGGTCTAGCAGTGCCAGCATCATCTACACCATTGGTGTCTGAGATTGACTGGGGACAGCTTATGATCGCTCGCTTTCTTGGTGAAGGTCTCGCCATTGCAAACCTTGTAGTGCAGAACCGCATTTGGGCCTTGTGCAGTGTGAATCGTAGTATGGGGGGATTGTGTTCAGTGTTTCACACGTACGAACGGAGTTGCCAAGACGAGATGAGAACATTGAAGCTGAAATGCATGTACGCTCAAGGTGGATCGGCATCATCTCTTGGATTTTTTGGATATCGACACAACGGCATCCGCCGTCCTTCTCAGAACATCCCTGAGCGCCCATGCAACAAAGTAATGATACACGTACGAGGTATAACACCAACGCCACCCAATGCATCTGTACACATCTAGCCAGTACCCCTCGATTGAAACGCCATGCTGAAGACTTGCTCAAAGAGTCCGCGGCTACTTCTTCTTCCCACCCTTCTTTCGGCTCTCTGTTCAATTGTCAGCATGTCACCCAAAAGCCTACAATGCGTTTCAATTTCAACTCACCAGCTGCACTCTTCTTCTTCTTCGGCGCGCCCTTGCCTCTGCTCTTCGCGATCTGGATATGCTCTAGCCGGTCCTCCTCTTGCTCGTCGTACATCATGTGTCCTGGATACAGTTGCTTGAGGTCGTTGAACGTCGCAATTCGTCGCGGGTAGTAGGCTGCTAGCGATGGGCCTCGGAGGCGTTGGCGCAGGACCTTGTTCCCTAATCGAGCTCCGGTTGGGTTGAAGACGGTCGAGAAGATGCGGCTTTGGACCTTGAAGACGTTAGAAAAGGGGACAGGACCGGAACGGAGCGATCTACCTTCATCAGGTCGACGATACGCTGTCGCGGAACCGCCATTGTGTCCTGCACGATATTACACAGTCGTCGTCGTTGGGAAGGTGTAGTTGACACGGACTGCCAAGATGCGCCGGAAAAACCTCGGTCTTCTTCACGTCTATCTTTGCACAGCAGTCTTCGCGTCGTTTTCCATACAGTATACTGCACCACATTCGCGCAAGCTCATCTCCTCGTTGCGCCTCGAGATCCTGGCAACGCTGAGGAGAGCTAACGCGAGATGACAGACCATCACGACGGCGATCGGCCGCAGAAGAAACGAAAGCACAGCAGCCTTAGCGACTACGCCCGTGGTCGAGGACCGTACCAGAGTGATGCGAGACAGCGACAACCGGAAGGCCATAAAGATTCGAGGTCGACACTCTCACACAGCGATGCACTTGCAAAGCTTCCGCCAGCAACCTCTGCACTGGGCGACATCCCTTCATACACCCACTTCACGGTCACCTCCACTGGCATGCCACCTCTGCCCGAGGTGAAGGACGGCACCCTAAGCATCGCTCCCTTCCGCCACAAATCCGCCGTCGCCTACAACCGCTCGACATCCTCGACGAAACCCACGGAAGTCACGTACGAAAAGCTCGAATTCCTGGGCGACGCTCAGCTGGAACTCATCGCCTCGCGCTTGATCTACCAACGCTTCTCGCACCTGCTGGCCGGCCAGCAGTCGCAACTCCGGGAGCTGCTGGTCAAGAACGAGACGCTCTCGGAGTACGCGCGGGCGTACGGCTTCGACAAGCGGGTGCAGGTTGGGGATTTCGACCGCATGCTCCAGGATTCCAAGGACCGGGGCAACAAGGGCTTCAACAAGGTCCTCGGGGACGTCTTCGAGGCGTACATCGCCGCCGTCGTGCTCTCCGACCTCGAGAGCGGGTTCGCCGTGGCCGAGAAGTGGATGACTGCTCTCTGGGCGCCCAAGTTGTACGAAGCCGCGCAGAACGATCGGTTCTATAACAAAGACCTGAGCCTTCACGCGGGGGGGGATGCCGATCTGCGCAACGTCTATAACCCGGCGGCCAAAGCGGAGCTGCAGAAGCGGATCGCCGGCCGCGACGTCAAGTTGGAATACGAAGCCTATCGTGACCCGGTCGAACTCAAGGGTGACCAGTTGGGACAGAACAAGCATTTCATCGCACTCTACCTGACTGGCTTTGGTTACGAGAGGAAGCTGCTCGGCAAGGGTGAGGGCAAGAACAAGGTCGAGGCCGGCAATGTCGCGGCCACGGAAGCTATGCACGGAGATTGTAAGCTTATGGTCGAAGAGTGTGAGAAGCAGCTCGATAAGATCAAGGCGAAGAAGAAGGCGGAGAGGGAGGCGAGGGAAGCAGCGGGGAAGGAATGAGGGCGAAAAGCTGAAGCGGACCGAGTATGTGATCTTAAGGCGTGTATCACGTCGGAAAAACTGATCGAGATGTCTCCAGCGTGCAGTCGTCGAAACGCACCAGATCAAGTGCACGATGCCAGCCCTAGAGTCAATAGTGGTCCAGCTCGACACCTTGAATCCAGGCAAGTCGACAATGAGGAGCCCTGACCGATAGACGGCGGTCGTACTGCCCGATATAGGAGGTACGCGAACAAGCCATGCACACATGTGTAAAAGTAGCACTTCCAGAACCCAAGCGTCGACGGTGTGCGATTGTGCGAAATGCAACCCGATTCGCACGACTCGGGTTTATGAATCTAGCCCGTTTCAAACCCGCTCAAATGATCGTAAAGTTCAGGGTTGCCGTACTGCCCCAAAGACGTGTATATCGAAGCCCTTCCACATGAGACCCGTTCCTCCCATACATTAAAACTTCCCAGACCACAAGACCAAGGAGCGAACCAACACTTCCAGATTAACTTCGTTTTAGTCATCTCCAACCTGTACTCATCACACAGTTCTCACGAAAAGTACCCCAGTGCATGATAAGATAACCTCAGCAGTCTGCTTCGAGCTATTATACAATGCCCCCCCCCCTCTTTGATTTCGTATCCGCCGATGATGAATGATGATGATCAAATAACGCTCCAATAATAAGAGAAAGAAGATCAAGAAGATGAGACTCCAAAATGCCCAGCTTCGCTGCACCTGGTGGACTCAAGAAAAGTTGAAGAGAGAAAGAGGGATGGGGAGGACAGACAGAGAGCAAAGGCGAACGGAAATGCACGCTTCTTCGCAACCAAAACAAAATCAGCCATATGAAGAAAAGAGTTCTTCCTCTGTGGGTTTCCTGATGCAAGTTTTCGGAGGGTTTCCCAACCCACAATCACTATTCCCCTTGCTCTTCTCTTCTCTTGCCCTTGCCCTCCTCTCCTCTCCTCCCCTTTGCTTGCCCTCCTCTCCCTCCCCCCACTCGTGCGCGCATCGCTGGTTCTGCGCCTTCACGGCCAAAAGGGGAAAGAAAAAGAAAGAAAAGAAAAGAAAAGAAACGCCCATTTCTCTGCCTTGCCTCGCCTTGCCTCTCACTTTCTTCCCCATTCCCAAACAGCTCTACACTGAGTGATTACACATCACCTCGCCTCTCCTCGTCCCCCATCTCGCATCTCGCCGTATCCTTCAACAAACAAAAACCTAAAGATGCACATCCTTCATCTCGTCCTCGTCCTCCTCCGCCCCACCCATCGCCTCCTCCCGCCCTCCGACCAAAGCCTCTGTCTCCACCGCGGCCATCTCGTCGCTGTTGAGCACGCTATTGCTGAG
>Ga0058704_10000410_pt1 | contig 22522 bp, 19 predicted proteins | sample AgamicMgSfe_FD_71363 | JGI IMG/M metagenome (GOLD analysis project Ga0058704, IMG submission 71363) | Agave microbial communities from Guanajuato, Mexico - Mg.Sf.e | ecosystem: Host-associated > Plants > Phyllosphere > Phylloplane/Leaf | place: Guanajuato, Mexico | collected 2012-05-30
GATGATAGCTCCCATCAGACCGATGCTGGGGGAGACATTGGCTCAATGGCCGACGACGCTTTTCGTCGACTTTGAACAATGCAAGCGGATTACTGACACCGAGAAAGTATTTCAGCTTCTTTAGAGCTTCCGGATCGATCTCGTTAGTGACATTTATGGCCTGCGGGAGATCATCCCAGATGCTGAGTTCTTCCTGACGGTACAACTTCGCCTCAGAATGCTGAGGCGTCGGCGCAAGCGGTACTCGTATAGTCACGGTCTCTGTCCGCAAGCCGAAGGGGTTGAAATCCGGCTCGAAGGGAAAGTGGATAACCACGCAGCCTCCATTCGAAACCCAGTCGCCCAGTGCAGATGGAGGAGCACCCTTCTTGTCAGCTGAGCCCTGCTCAAGTTGGCCAATAAGAGTACTCCCTCGAGTTCTGCTACGGACTCTCGGTTGAGTGGGTGAAGGGTTCTCATGCTTAGAAGCATGGCCATTAGCCCTGCCAGCCCTGGCAGTCCTCGCCGAGCCTGATCTTGCACGTGGATCGGGTAGCCAGAGCTGCGTACTCAAGAGAGCCAACCTAGGCAATTGGCGCTGGTCGATGAACCGCCACTGATGACTTGATCCGGCTTCCGACTCTTCGACGCTCTCTCCGTCCACACCCGCCTTGCTCGGCTTGGACACAAGCTGAGCGAAGGTGAAAAGGCGATCGTACTTCAGCCCCGTGCTCTCCACCTCGGAAGCCGCAAGCTCAACACCTCGACATGACTTGACCGGATACGAGAAGAGCGCCGCGACAGTCGGCTTGCTCTTGTTGGTGACATTCCATGGTCGGAATTGGTTGTCGAGGTTGCTGCGAGTATGCAAGCCGAGTCGTCGGCAACCAGGAACTTCATCGTCGAGCCTTCTTCTCGGTGCCAGATGCCTTTCCGCCGCCAAGCTGAAGACGAGGGGCCCAATTAGGACGAAGACGGTGAGTATGATGGCTGGACTGCTGATGTACTCCAGGTAGTGTTGCAAAAGCGCGCTCGCAGCCATGACCAGTCCCGTTTGCCCCAAGTGTCAGGTAGAAGTCACAGTCGTCCTCTCGATGGGGTGGAATATGGCAAAAGCAAGGCGAAAGGTAAGCGCAGCTGGGCAGTATCAGAACATGGGTACTCAAGCAGCTGAGGTGAATGACATCTTGTCATCGGCACTGCCGTATGCCACGGTGGTTATGAACCTACAAATAAGTAATAATATCATCCAATGGACTTAGAGCAATCGCGATATGTATGTACATGTGTGTGAAAGGATTTCTGTGAGCTGGGTGAGGTGGTAAAAGGGACGCTCGGTATCAAAGTGGATGGGGCTGCCTCGGGAATTCCCGCTCTGTGCCAACTCCACGCGTCGCCTTCAGCCCGTCCTATCAACAACATCGCACAGGCGAACAGTCACTCTTTGTGTACGGCAATCCTGGACACGCGGGTGGACATGTGTTCAGATCCAGTGCGACAGTGGTAAATGTAGGTCCAGCGGTAGAAGGCAGCAATGGCTGTGCAAGCGCCCGCCATCAACATCTCTTCCTCCCCGAGTACCACCCAGAACAATGTGCCACCGTCTTCTCGTAAGTATCGTCAATGTGCCATAATAATATCGCGGACGTCGGGCACTCAAACGCTGACCGAACGGTGCAGACAGACTTCCGGCCGTCTCAGCATCTCAAGCTCTGCTAAACCTGAAGTCCAACGGTCCAGACACGATTCCCACCGGCCTTCCCTCTCTTGACCATGTGTTAGCTAGCAATGGCACTCAAGGTACTGGAGGTTTTCGGCGTGGCAAGGTCACCGAAATCTGGGGCCCTAGCGGAGCGGGAAAGACCGCTGTTGCGTACGTAGAGTGGTATGGCAGGATTGCGAGCCACGCTGACAGCAGCTTACAGGCTTGAAGCTATGTCGAAAGCCATAGGGGCCGGCAAGGGTGTCTTGTGGGTGGGTTCGTCAAATCTTCATACACTGCGTACATCTTGCGAGTGAGAGAACAACATTGACATCTTCATCAGACGCTTGTGCGCCTCTAAGCGGGCAGAGGCTGCAATCCACCGTTGCCAGGCTGATATCTCAAGACGATGCAAGAATGACGGAAGAGCTCTTACGGCGCTTCCATCATATCACGACCTCCACTCTTTCACATCTCCTGGCGCTCTTCCTGCACCCTCGCGCAGACTTTCCGCCAGGTGGAACCTCCCTGGTCGTCATCAGAGGCTTGAACAAGCTAATCGACATTGATTTCCCGCGCGTCATCTTTGGCCGTAACAACAAGACCGAACAGCAGAAGTGGCAAGCCGGACGTCGTTACGCTATCCTGGGATCACTTGGCGCAGCCCTCCACAAGCTTGCCGTAGTCAATAACATGGCAATACTGGTTCTGACTGGTTGCGCTTCTCGCCAACGAGCTGGAAGCGGGCTCGGCGCTGCCATTGTCCCTGCAATCGGTGGTACAGAGTGGGACACAGGCATCTGTGACCGACTGGTAATCTTCCGAGACTTCGGTGGGCGCTTTGTTGGCGTGCAGAAGTGTCAGGGCCGAAGTCTGATCAGTCGTGAGGAGGCGGGAGAGATTGGATGCATTGTGGGATTTGACATTGCAGGGGATGGCTCATTGCAGGAAAGACGTCCTCCCGGGCATCGCAGCGATCGGGTTGAGCCGCTTTTGGTGACGCCCGTTCCGGATCCGGCACGGTCGAAGAAGAGGACGTATGAGGAGATTGCGGACTCGGATGACGACGATGCGGACGAGTACGGATGGGTTGAGATGGACGAGGACACACTGACCGCCGAAGGTCCTGGCGACGAGCAAACCCAGCCGGAAAATGGGTGAAGGCGATGGATTGCGCTTCCGTCCGTGCTCGAGAGCCTGCAATGTCAGCTCACAATTCTACGCAGCTTTGCTACCGTACGGAGAACAGAGGAGGATACGACCTTTGCGGTGCGCAACGGACTATGCCCCACGTCGTCACGGACTGTCCACCGGTTGCCTCCATTACCAGCCACTCCCGAGGCTGCGAGGGACAGTCCCGGTCTGTTCGATTCGGTTCTGGGGGCGGACCCATCCCCAATCGCTTAAATGAAGGGTAGCGGGCCTGCCAAGGTCGTCACCCCGATCCTCAAAGCCACTGCGACTCTTCTACTTGCTAGGGGCTAGACGTGGGTATGAAAGTAAGACGGCGTAAGCAGACAAGCGTGGCAGGTTGACTGTCAACGTCCCTGCCAGCGCGTGGTTTGCTGTCCGCTGGAGCACAATGTAAACTCCGAAGCAGTTGGAATCCTTGTATCACAGACTTACCTTCAAGCAATGAGTCTCATGTACGCCGACTCACGACTCCCTTGTCCCTACAAGCTCTGTGTCAAATGAACTCGGGCGGACTATGTTACGGTACAGATAGCGTCTAGATCGTGACGCCTACTCTGGGGTAGATCCACTCATCGACGGTTACGAACAACAGCCGCAGCTGGTTATCACAACCTTCCGTACTACCCGCTGCCGGTTGTCTTTACCAGTACCGCAAACACCCGGAATCTGTGCTCCTCGCAATATCGAGGCAAGTCAAGGACGCCGAAAGAGCCCGCTCGCCATCCGAAACAGCTTTTCTCAATCCTCCACATCAGAAACCCCACTAATCCGGCTTCTTCGAGTCCGCCCAGCTGGGTGGAACGTCCCTGCACACGCTCACATAATCGTTCCATCTCCGCGTATTCTCCACCACCCCCTCCCCAGTCCAGAACATGGTCCAATTCGTCTCCGGAATCCGCCAACTCCCCTCCGCACGCTCGAAATACCACTTGTTGACCGGATTGTCCTTCCTACTGCGCCAGCAGACGCCGGACGGGAAGCACGACCGCACCATGGCTTGGAAGAGGATGTCGGCGACGCCGGAGGATCCTTGCGAAGACTGCAACACCGCGAACTTGTCGAGGTATGGCACCAGGCGGGAGGGGTCGGAGGTCCCCGGTGGTTGCTCCCACGTCAGGATCGCACCGCCTTCGTATTCGCCTGCGACGATGAGGCCGGCGACACGGCCATTGATTCGGTTGAGGTAGTGTTGCACGTCCAGCTTTCGGCGGAAGGAGTCTTCGATGAGATGGAGTAGGCGCGGGAAGTCCACTTGTGGGTCACTTCTCAGCGCTAGCGATGTGAATCCATCGTGAGGCCGCTGCCAGCCCAGGGTACGGTCAACGGTAGGGATGATCGTGAGCGGCATGCCGCGCTTGACTAGCGTCGCTGTCACCGCGACGACTGGTGCATTGTGGTCTCTATCGCTTGGCGTTGAGGGCAAACGGGCGGTTGGTAGCGAGGACGAGACCACGGGTTTGTTGGTGAGGAGGTTGTGAATCAGCGTGTTCTTCTGACGGCGCGTGCCTGCGCCAATGGTTGGCTCGTCCGACGCTTCTGCTTGCGATGAGCTGGCAGCTTCCTGTGGCGAGATGATGAGCGCAGACGATGCTGATGGTAGTAGAGCTAAGCAACCTTGGAGCATGCGCAGATTGGCCTGGTGTCGCTCATATGTCAATCTCGAGCCGTTTGTGTTCGATAGTGCGTAGTCCTTCAGCTCGTTCTCAATGTCGTGATACTCTTGTTCCAGATTAATAAACACGTGGGCGGAATCTTTTCGAGCTTTGCTGGGTATCCCTCCAGCTTGATCCAGGACGATGATCCTGTCCAAGGAAATGCTGGTCGAAGTACTCTCACCGGAAAGCTCGTTTGTCAAAGCAATCATGACGTCTGCCACGTCAATAGACAAGAGTTGTCCGGAAGACGTATGAGCCAGAGACGGTACGATCGGTATCATACCACGACTGAGTGGATCGAGGATGAGCTTTGGCACAGCAAGATGCACTTTCCCGGCTTCATGACTGCGTCCGTCCGATTCCTCGCCGCTCGATATCTCCAGAGCTCCTGTGACAAATCTCGAGGCTTCCAGGCTGTGTTTGCGGATCGCCTGCGATAAACGCTCAGCTTGCACCGCCAGGTTGGTTCTATAGGTTTTGACGGAATCGATTTGAGTAGCATGCTGAAGATGACCTATGGTGTGCTGGTCCAGATCCAGCACCATGGCGATGCGCATATCAAGTTTGACGAGCTGCGAGAGTGTCGCGGCCAAGCCTTCCAAAGTGGTGTCATCAAGCCTCTCTGGTGCTCTCAGACACACCAAAGCTACGTGCGTCGCTCGCTGCGGCACTGCGCTTGACTGCTCGTTTCCTTCGTATCGTGTAAATTGTGGGGTGTCCGCTATGGCTCTGGATGGAGCATACAGGCCGCCAAGGTTCACGCCCAATCGCTCGAGGCGGTCTTGGTCGCGTTGGCGAGGAGCATTTCTCTCCGCCTGAACGAACGGTGTCGCCGATGCTTCTGTCACTTTGGGAGTCTTGAAGCGTGCCAAGTACTGCTTTGCATCCCTCCTGGTGGCGTTCGCGTTCAAGATGTTCATGAACAATTCCCTTTGCGTGACTGCATTGTCTTGCGACCTGGCTGGCTTGTTAACGCCAGACCCAGTGCCGCTTTTGGGCGAAAGCGAGTAAGAGTACAATCTGGCCGATGAGTGCAATGTTGCCTTAATTCCCGCGGACACGCTTGCCTTTCCAGACGCCCACGTAGAGGTAGTCATTTTCCATAATCCGGTACGAGCGGTGAAAATCTAGACGGTGACCATAGACTAGGCGAGTGAAGTATTCGGGACGTTGCGGCGTACTCCGCCGGGCGTAAGAGGACTCAATGTTCCGTTCGCGCTGAGGACACCATGTTCATGTAAGGATGTGAGAGAAAGTCGTTCGATGTTGATTTCGCGGTCTCTGACACATCGCCTACATAATAGATCGCTGTCTCCGGAGTCGGCCGTTTCGCGAAAGAGACGACCTCCCGGAGATGTTCCTTCTTCTGCTACCAGGCAAATTCGTTGGTAGTCAATCTATAGACAATTCGTTTCCAGGTCTCCATGAACGAAGGATTGTATTCGAGATGCTCATCGGCCCTGTACAATTGGAGTGCATCTCCTGTCACGTGCGTGGCGCGCTTTACGCGTGAGATTGTTTAGACTAGCGCGACGGCTGGTGCCGCTCTGTTTACGGACTTCCTAGAGCGTCAACATGCGACACTGCAGGACCTTGTTGAATCTAGCCCGGACGAATCCCGAGGACTGTGAACTTGATTTCCCCTTGACCATGCTATAGCGTTCACGTCGACAACATGCGCATCACCGAGCTGATCATCGACGGCTTCAAGTCGTATGCCGTCCGAACCGTCATCTCGGGATGGGACCAGACCTTCAATGCGATTACAGGTCTGAACGGATCCGGCAAGAGCAACATCCTTGATGCTATCTGCTTCTGCCTGGGTATCGGTCGCTTCGAGCTCCTTCGCGCAAGCGGCGGCGCAAGCGATCTCATCTACAAACGAGGTCAGGCGGGCATCACCAAAGCCTCCGTCACCCTCGTCTTCGACAACACCGACAAAGCCAAGTCCCCCATTGGCTTCGAGGACTATGCGAGCATCAGTGTCACACGCCAGATGGTGCTGGGCGGCACGAGCAAGTACCTGATCAACGGTCATCGCGCGCAGCAGCAGACGGTTCAAAACCTGTTTCAAAGCGTGCAGCTCAACATCAACAACCCCAACTTCCTGATCATGCAAGGTCGCATAACCAAGGTGCTCAACATGAAGAGTACTGAGATCTTGGGCATGGTTGAGGAGGCTGCTGGGACGCGTATGTTTGAGGACAGGCGAGAAAAGGCGCTACGGACCATGGCCAAGAAGCAAGCAAAGGTTGAGGAGATTGAAGGGCTGCTGAAAGAGGAGATCGAACCGAAGCTGGATAAGCTACGAAATGAGAAGCGCGCGTTTTTGGAGTTCCAGAGCACGCAGTCAGACCTTGAACGTCTAACGAAGCTCGTGGTTGCGTATGACTATGTCAAATCGCAGCAGAAGCTTCAGCAAAACGCACAAGATCTGAAAGCGAAGAAAGAGCGGGCGGCCGAGCTGGACGATAATGCCGACAAGCTGAAGCGTGAGATCGGTGTCCTGGAAGAGGACATGGAGAAGGTGCGCGCTGCCAGAGACAAGGAGCTGCGCAAAGGCGGCAAATTCGGCAGGCTGGAGGAGTCTGTCAAGACATATTCGCACGAACTTGTTCGACTGGCGACCGTTCTCGACCTCAAGAAGGCATCAATGATGGAGGAACAAGAGCGGTTGAAGAAGGCACAGAACAGCGTGAAGGACTTCGAGAGACAGCTAAAACAGAAGTCAGAAGCACATGCGGAGCTGCAGCGGCGCTACGAAGAGTCGAACAAAGAGGTTGAGGAACAGAAGGCGGACGTGGAGAAGAAGGAGGAGTTGCTTCAGACGCTGCAGACCGGTATATCCTCCAACGCGGGCTCTGATGGCGGCTACGCTGGTCAGCTTGCGGCTGCACGCGACAATGCAAGCAAAGCCGGTACCGAGATCGAGCAAGCCAAGCTCAAGATAGATCACCTCGAGGCGCGCATCAAGGAAGACGAGCCGCGCGCGAAGAAAGCCGAGAAGGAGAATGCTGGCTTGCTGAAGGATCTGGAAATGCTCCGATCTCAGGCCGGAAAGCTGGAGAGGGAGCTTGAGAAGCTTGGCTTTGAGCCTGGTCGTGAAGAGGAGCAACAGGCTGAGAAAACACATCTTGAGAAGCGCATCTGGGTGCTCCAGGGCGAAGCCGAGGGTCTGAGGAGAAAGGTCGCCGGCCTTGACTTCTCCTACTCCGATCCATCGCCCAATTTCGATAGACGGCGAGTCAAAGGTCTTGTTGCTCAACTCTTCAGCCTTCCACCAGAGCAGTCGGACTCCGGCACAGCGCTCGAGATCTGCGCAGGCGGTAGACTATACAACGTCGTTGTCGATTCCGTGGAGACTAGCAAGCAGCTCCTCGACCATGGTAAACTGAGGCGTCGAGTGACGATTGTGCCCTTGGACAAGATCGCAGCGTCAAGAGCACCACAGGACAGGATAGCAGCAGCACAGAGGCTTGCGCCTGGCAAGGTTCACCTTGCACTAACGCTTATCGGGTACGATGTCGAGGTGGAAAAGGCGATGGAGTATGTCTTTGGCAACACACTGGTTGCATCGGACACTTTGACGGCGAAGAAGGTAACGTTCGACCCGTCAGTGAGATTGAAGAGCGTCACGCTGGAGGGCGATGTGTATGACCCAAGTGGCACGCTCTCTGGTGGTTCCGCAGCACAGGGCAGTGGTGTGCTTCTGACTTTGCAGCAGCTCAATGCCATTACGGGCGAGCTGGAGCGGGAAGAGGACAAGCTCGCGAAACTAATGCGGGTGATGGCGGACGATGCTCAGAGACTCGGTTCCGTGAGTCGGATCAAGCACGAACTTGATCTGAAAGCGCATGAGGTTAAGCTTGCAGAGTCCCAGATTGCTTCCAACTCTTCCTCGAGCATCATTGCGAGCGTGGCGGAGATGAAAGAGACTATCGCCACCCTCAAGAGCAATATCCAGGAGGCGAAGAAGAGACAGGCGGAGTTTGAACAGGAAGTGAAGCGGGTAGAGAACGATATGGAAGATTTCTCGTCCAACAAGACCGGTAAGCTCGAGCAGCTGCAGAAAGAGGTTGAGAAAGCGAAGAAGACGTTGTCAAAGGCACAGGCGGCCATCAAGCCTTTGCAGCAAGATGTGCGGGACGCCTCTGTTGATGCCGAGCAGACCGGTTCTGATCTCGGAGCTGCTCAGGAAGAGTTGCATGACGCTGAAACGACTCTTTCCGGCCATCGAGAGGAGATGACGAGTCTAGAAGCCGAACAAAAGCAGGCCAAAGACCAGCACGACGAGGCGCAGGCCGCACTTAACGATGAGCGCGCCAAACTGAGCGGTTACGATGAGGAGATCGCTGATTTGGAGCGCGCATTCAAGCGCAAGAGCCAACAAATCGCCGACGAGAGACTCGAAGCGCAGAAGCTGGGTCACACGATCGACAATTTCTCCAAAGCGCAACAGCAAGCGCAGCAGACCCTTGCGGTGATGGAGAAGGAGCACGACTGGATCTACGAGGAGCAGTCGTCTTTTGGCAAGTCCGGCACACCTTACGATTTCAACGGTCAAAACATAAGTGAATGCAAGAGCAACCTTAAGACCGTAACCGAGCGTTTCCAAGGCATGAAGAAGAAGATCAATCCCGCCGTCATGGCTACGATCGATTCGGTCGAGAAGAAGGAAGCCAGCCTGAAGCAGATGATGAGGACAGTCATCCGGGACAGACGGAAGATCGAAGAGACCATCGGCAGTCTCGACGAGTACAAGAAGGAAGCGTTGTTCAAGACTTGGTCGAAAGTGAATCAGGACTTTGGGCTCATCTTCAACGATCTTCTGCCGGGGAACACTGCGAGGCTGGACCCGCCAGAAGGGAAAGAGATCAGCGATGGCTTGGAGGTGAAGGTCTGCTTGGGTAAGGTTTGGAAACAGAGTCTCACTGAGCTCTCCGGAGGGCAAAGGTACGCGTATCCTCCTAAAAGATCAAACACTGACAGATTGCTAACATGACTTGACCAGGTCACTGATCGCTCTCTCCCTGATCCTGTCATTGCTGCAGTATTCCCCCGCGCCCATGTACATCCTTGACGAAGTCGACGCCGCGTTGGATCTTTCGCACACGCAGAACATCGGTCGCCTCATCCGGACGAGGTTCAAAGGCAGCCAGTTCATTGTGGTGAGTCTGAAGGATGGGATGTTTGGGAATGCGAATCGGATTTTCAGGACGAGATTCATGGATGGTACCTCTGTCGTGCAAGCGCTCACTCCGGCGGATATGAAGTGATGGGTCATGCGGTCTGAGGGGTTTGGCGTTAGGGTGGGCGTGGTTCGGAGAGACCATCTAGTTTATACCCGGTACTTCGCGCATATCTCTTTGTTTAAACACCACGCTGAAGTCGTGCCTGGTCGCGATATTGTTATTAGTGTCCCTACACCGTAGCAAGTCGTCTTGTCACAACGAGCAGTGTGCGACGCCGACCAGGAGATAGGAGTTGGGCTGGATGCCTCAGGCGTGAAAGCAATAGTCGGGAGAAAAGTATTAGCGTGAATCTCGGGCCGACGTTTTCGCCTACCAGAATTGTGGGCTTGGCATCTGAAATCCGCCATGTGCAGGTCAGCGAACGTTGGCTGACGACCTTTCTCACTACACGACTCCAACAACTCACATCCCATACAACCGCCAAAATGGGTCGCGTCAGGACGAAGACGGTGAAGAAATCGGCCAAGGTCATCATCGAGCGTTACTACCCCAAGCTCACCCTCGACTTCGAGACGAACAAGCGCATTTGCGATGAGATTGCCGTGATTGCCAGCAAGCGCTTGAGGAACAAGGTATGCCTACTCACACCACAATGAGCTTGTCCGGGAGGGGCAACCCCATGTTCTTGCGACCACGCTGCGCCGACCTGAAAGCTGACGAGAGGATGATTGTCAGATCGCCGGCTACACCACCCACTTGATGAAGCGCATCCAGCAGGGCCCTGTCCGCGGTATCTCGTTCAAGTTGCAAGAAGAGGAGCGTGAGCGGAAGGATCAGTACGTGCCCGAGGTGTCGGCGCTCGACTTCACGCAGAACTCGGAGTCGGGTATGCTGGATGTCGACCAGGAGACCAAGGATCTGCTGAAGAGCATGGGCGTAAGTTACAACGGTTCCGGTACACGTATCGGTGACGCGACGATGCTAATTTGTGTGCTACAGTTCGACAGCATCTCGGTCAACGTCGTGGCTGTGCAGCAACAGCAGGTCGCCGACAGGCCGCGCCGCTTCGGCGACAGGCCGCCACGGTCTTGAAGCCGTTGCGAGCGTGCGGCGCGGATTGCATGTCTCGGCAGAGTAATACCTTTTCAGCGCATGGCCGGCGTTTGGTCTGGTGTTTACGATAGCTCACGTGGAATGCAATGCTTTGCCCTCAAAAGGTGTCGCTAAGTCTGATGCCTTTATGGTTGACGACGAGGCTTGATTGCCATTCTCCCTTCCTCCCTTTCCCCCTGTCATCATGCAGGCTTGAACGTATCGCCCGCCTGTTGACAAGCTAATTGTGTCTGAACACGCAAGTGCGAAGGCTGTGTGTGGCCCACTGGCATTACGATCGACGACTGTTAATCTGGGCTCACTACACTGACACCGCAGATTGTACAGAACTCCACACTGTTAGTGTCGCAGATCTTGACAGTAATGGCAAGACAATGCAAATGCAATATTCATTACTACGGGCGAAATCAAATGAACTCAATTACATGTACAACGAGAGCCCGGTCAACTTATGACATCGGTTTATGCCACTGGTTGCGTCCTGATGGCTGCAGTCTGCTCCTCAACATTGGTGAAGGGAGCAGCAAAAGCATATCTCTTGACACCTGCTTCATAGTCCTTACCAGGTACCCTCTCTGAGGCAAGCGTCAGTGAACATCCCACTACAGCAATCGTTCGATGGGCAAGCGACTCACCATGATCTGGCGGGAAATTCTCTCGTCGGTCGACATAGTACTTCGTCTTCAGGTCCAGTCCGTCCGACTTCATATGATAAGTGGCGTAAACGCTCGCTCGCGCGGCGGTTGTGTTATTCGACTCCGATCTGTGAGCGAGGTGGCTCCCGAAGATCAACAAGTCGCCACTGGCAAGCTCGACGGGAATCCATTCCTGCTGCGCTTCCCACTCCGGACTGATTCGGCCTCCTTCCGCCAACTCCACCTCCATCCTGTGCGAGCCGGGCACAACCTCCACGCACCCGTTCGCAATCGTCGCGGCGTCGACGGCGAGGTTAGCAGTGGTATGTTCGATCTCGCCGATGTGATCGTAGGCCGGAGCGTCGAGGTGTGCTTGGAAGCCATTGCCTCCCGCCAGCTTGTAGTTGATCTTGTCCTTGAAGAGCAGCATGTCGTCGCAGGTCACTTGCTTCAGGATGCCCGCCAGGTCCGGTCCGTTCAGCAGAGCCGAGAAGCCTTGATGGTAGTCGACGAAATTCTCCGTCCGCATGATCTGGCGCTCGCCCGTGGCCGTGATCTCGTCGTAAGGCATCCACTTCCCTTTCTCCCGCGGCAGGTCGCGGACTTCCGAGGTCCATTTCTGTAGCTCGGACGGGTCGACGAGGTTGTGCTCGTCGGCGCGCAGGACGATGTAGCCTTGCGAGTCGAAGTGGGCGACTTGCTCTGGAGTGAGTTGGAGAGGGGCCATGGTTGTGTTTGTGTTTTCCTTTGACCAGGGTGTTGTTTGCTTCTAGAACAATTGATTGCGATGAGCCTTCGAGGATGATCTGAAGTGTTAGCCATTGTTGCGTTTTAATACCACCTACCTTCACGAGAGCAAGCGAAACGGTCGCCTTTGCGAGTCGGTGCGAAGTCCGAGATGGATGAGAGGGACCCTGCATGGCCACGCCGGCCTGTACACCAATGACATTGACTTCATGATCACGCGTTGTGAGTGCGGGCAACTGGGCGAGCGACCGGTCATGGGCCGAAGTAGTACTGTACACCTGCCGACTTGCCGTCTGTTCAGCTAGTGAGCCTCTCTACATTTATCGTAACATCGGCTTTGCTGCCGTACAGCGCGTGTACGACGTAGAAGCGGAGCAATCATCAACAGGCAAGGTCTACAACAGCAAGCAGACCGCTCCCTTCCCGTCGTCCCTTTCGCGAAACAACTCGATTACCCCATCATGGCAGTCTCTACGTTAGCCTCCGTCGAAGCCAACGTCCGCACCATCGTCAAAGAACTCTTCGCCTTCATCACCGCCCAGGGCAACGGCGACTACCTCGGCGAACGAGTCTCTCAACTCCAGCACACCCTGCAAGCCGCGACCCTCGCGCAGCGCGCCGGCGCCGACGACCAAACCGTGCTGGGCGCGCTGTTCCACGACGTCGGGCGCTTCATCCCCGCGGCCGACAAGATGCCGGCCATGATCGCGCCGGACGGGACCTATGTCGGCCGGGCCAGCCACGAAGTCCTCGGCGAACGGTACCTGCGCCAGCTCGGGTTCGGCGAGAAGGTTTGCCAGCTCGTGGGCGCGCATGTCATGGCGAAGCGGTATTTGACTGCGGTGGATGAGGCGTATTATGATGGGTTGAGCGAGAGTAGTAAGAGGACGCTGAAGTTTCAGGTACGGGATCCGCGCTTTAGATGGCCGTTTCCGCTCGGTAGCTAACAGTCGCAAAGGGTGGTCCGTTCGACAAGGAACAGGTCGAAGCTGCAAGGCAAGATCCGTTGTTGGAAGCGAAGCTTGACGTAAGACGATGGGATGATCAGGCCAAGGACCCAAGCATGCAGACGCCTCCTCTGTCCGATTTCGAAAGCATGACGGTCAAATCACTGCTGGACTCCAGATCGAATATCGAGCTGCACGGGAGAAGCTACCGCTTGCCATCGATACCCTCTGTGGTCGTATGTGTCGACGGCTTCGACCCGGAGTATCTCGACCGCGCGGTTGAAGACGGCATCGTGCCGAACCTAGCCAGATTCCAGGAGCGAGGTTTTCACGCGCAAGCGAAGTGCGCCATGCCATCCCTCACGAATCCGAACAACGTCTCCATCGTGACTGGAGCGCCCGTGTCCGTCCACGGTATCCTGGGCAACTACTTCCTCGACCGTGCCACTGGTGAAGAGGAGATGATCACCGACGACACCCTTCTCCGAGGCTCGACGATCCTCGAACTCATGTCCAAACGGGGAGTCCGAGTCGCGGCCGTGACGGCTAAAGACAAACTGCGAGCGATCCTTGCACATGGGCTCGGCTCCGATGCGATGTGCTTCTCGGCGCAGAATGCTAGCAAGTGTACCAGGAGCGATCATGGTATCGACGACGTTGAAGCCTGGCTGGGTCAGCGTCAGCCCTCCCAGTACTCTGGAGAATTGTCCATGTTTGTGTTAGATGCCGGGATCAAATTGCTCGAAGAGGACAGAGCGGATCTATTCTATCTCACGCTGTCGGACTACATCCAACACAAATACGGACCGGGGTCGAAGGAATCCAATGAGTTCTTGATCCAGCTCGACCAGCGTCTCGGTAAGCTCGTCGAGCTTGGTGCGCAAGTCGTCGTCACAGGTGATCACGGCATGTCTGAAAAGTGCAACCCCGATGGTACGCCCAACGTACTATTCCTCGAAGACGCCATCGCGGAAAAGTGGGGACCGGGTACCGCCAGAGTGATCTGTCCCATCTCCGATCCCTTCGTCAAGCACCACGGAGCTCTCGGCGGATTCGTGAGAGTGTACCTGCTGCAGCACATCGACAAACAGGACGAGATCGTGCAATACTGCAGGACCCTTCCACAGGTGGAGATGGCGCTCGGCAGTCGGGAGGCGGCTCGGACGTTCGAGTTGGCGGTGGACAGAGAAGGCGATATCGTGGTCGTTGCGAAGAAGGATGCTGTCATCGGGAGTCGCAAGGCTGAACATGATCTCTCGAACCTTGGCGAGCACCGGCTGAGGTCTCATGGTGGCTTGTCGGAACAAAATGTTTTCTTGCTCATGTCGCGGCCGGCAGAAAGAGCTTCCGCAGACGTTGCGAGGATCTGGCGCAACTTTGATGCATTCGACTTGCTTCTCAATCGCTAGCGGCACAGTGCGAAAGCTGCTAGCACCGCCATGGTTACTCAGCCAGCGTACGCGATAGCGAGATAACGAACGCCGGTCTATGAACTGTAGCGAGCGCTTGCGAAATTGTTCGAGCTTGTTCAAGCTTAGGATTGCTGCTGAGCAGTGCTTTGTCTTCGCTGGTCACTCGATTAAGCGCGCATGGGCATAGAAGCATCCAGAAGGAACTGTAATCATCACATCTGCTGCATATCCTGGTATTGTAGATCCGGCAGAAAGCCGCTCATAGCATCCTGCGAGGAAAGGAAGTCGAACTCGCCCATGGAGAAATTGTCGAACGCAGCACCATTCCACTCCCTAGACATGTCGAACAGCGTGTCATCGAAACTCAGCTGGTTCAGCGTCACGTGTGCGTCGCAAGGGACCGGGCCTTGGTTTGCTCTCGGATCGCACCGTGCCAGCAGCGTCTCCGCCCCCCTGGCCACACTCGCCAGCAGATGTCGCGGGTGCATGGTCGACGTGACCTGTTTCAACACGGCCACGAGCTCGGCGACCAGGCCGCTGATCTCGCTGGTGTCGACGCGCACGGCGTTGGCGTACTTGGTCGAGACTTTCAGCACGAAGACCACCGCAAACGCGATCATGAGGTCGAAGTAGGTCGGCAAGCCGTTGAGGTAGCCTTGGATCTCGGTGTCGGACACCACCGCCCTGAGGATGGCGGTCGCGGAGAGTAGCGCCGCGTTGGCGATCTCATCGATGTCGAGGGCGACGTCCGCGGTCTTGAACCCTGGTCGGCCGATGCCGCGGAAGGCCATCGAGTACAGGTAGAGTTTCGCGAAATGGTAGTGCAGGCCCACTCCCTTCCTTGGGTAATTGCCGACGTACTTGTTCCTGCTGAAACGCTCGGTCCAGTCTGCGCGAATGCCGTCCAGCTTGATGCTTATGCGGCGCAACGGCTCGATCATGGATAATTCAAGAGGTCGCTCCACGTCAACGCCAAACGTTTGATAAATCTCGCTACCGACCGTCCAAAAGTGGACTTGACTGACCAGACGAGCATCATCTTCTCCCGCGTGCTCGGTCTCGAGGAACTGGGACGATGCGCGTATCGCATCATCTTCCCTCGTCATCGGAGGCCGGCCGTACGCGACGGAGAAGTGGTGATCGCAGACGTAGACGAGGTAGTACAGCCGTGTCCGGAGGTAGTGGGTCCTGTCCCCGGCCAGCGCCTTGAAGATGCTACGCTGTAGCTGTATCTCGGTCGCGATACGGACGGCCGCGCCGATGCACGTCCAGGAAATCCCGCTAAGCCAGAAAGCAGCTATGCATAGCCCCCGCACGTCATCGGCGTTGTTCTTCCGCGAGAAAGTCTGCGCAGCTGCAATCGAGACGTACTCCTGATAGCACTTCTCGAAATCCGCCGTGGCCAGGTGGAGTGCGCCGACGGCACAGATCGCAGCCAGCAACAGCGGGGAGGCGTTGCGGACTTGGCTGAGCGTTCTCCGATCGCCGATGATACGGTAGAGGAAGTGGTCCAATCGATCTTGATAGATGTCCAGAAACGTCTGCGCTTGCTGCTCTGTCACAACGCCGCGTTTGATCACGTCCTGGTCCGATCGCGACTCGAGGCCGGGAAGGATCACGGGTGACACCACGGAGCCAGGGATCGCGGCCGGACCGGAGTCGGGATCCATGACTATCTCGAAGTTGTGCGGAGTGTGCTGCTCCGCACGAAGTGAGTTCTGGCTGGAAGGTACCACGGCGGGTTGCTGCCCACAGATTAGGCATAATGCTAGCATTCAGTTGTATGTACACTCTCAAGTATCCTACTGTGCCATTCGTCAGCAACCGTCATGGAGATCGGCCAGAGACTCAGAGTACTTGCCCTCTGCTTGCCCGTCATCCTGTTCCACCTCCAAATCTAAGTCGTCCGGGAACGAAACATGACTGGCAACTTTACTGAGTGCGGACTCGAGTCTCTGCAACTTGCGATCCATCGATGCTTTCCAGTCAGCATCGCTCTCCAAGATGGTCTGTAGACTCTTGTTGACGGTGCAAGGTAAGCCACGCTTCTTGCATCGCGTGCAGGGCGGATGACCGTCTCGTCCCATGTAACACTTGATCTTCTGCTTACGGCAAGCCACACATGCCGTGATCTTGCGCGTGATGTCTGGTATCTTCTGGTCACCAAACCGTTCTCTCAACGCGGAGGACGGAGCGGATGGCGAGCCATTCGTTTCCATGTCGATGAACGGGAAGCCAGGCTGGAGGGAAGGACATCAGATTACCCTGAGTTGCTGGTTACTTCCTGCCTGAGATATCTTCTTGTATTAGGTACAGCGTGTATCGTGCACGTGATATGTAATCTCGAAGAGGTGAAGTGCCCAGCGATGCGGAGGAGGTCAAAGCGCGGCCGACATTCCACGTGGCGTGGTCCACTGCGGTGGTTCGCAACTCTTAACCACAACAAAAGCTCGAATGTCCCCCCTCCTTCTTTTCTGTACGCAAACGACTTCGCGACTGTTGATCTCGGACGCGACAGACTCTTCTGTGCTCGAACCCGGCTTTCTCTCCGACATATGTGACTGTCGCTCAACCCGCCGTTGTCACTGTACAAGGCGTTCGCTGAAAGGCCAAATGAGCGCACGTTTGCCTTCCCACGTGCTATTGATGGACGGGCCAGCATCTCGCGCCTCGAATGCCATCGTATAGTCCTCAGCGGCTTTGCTGATGGCGACCGTCGGCGACCGCACCGCATACTGGACGTATACGATCACGAATCGCTTATATAAACAGCAGGTAACGATGGGTAGCATTGCGAGCGACGAGCTTCGAAGCAAGCACTCAGCGCCCACCGAAACAGTCTTCTTTCTATCTTGAAAACTCGTGGTGATTACCGCCTGAGCATCAACCTCATTTTCTCCTACCCGCCTTCTTGGAGTTCCGTCATTCAGATACCATGGGCAGGTTCTGGCACACCGTCAAATTCCTGTTAGTCGCAGGCGCTGGTTTGTTCGGCGATGGCTATCTCAACATCACGATAGGTCTGGTCGTGCCAATGATCGGGTATCTGTACTACGAGGATGAGAAGAACAGCGTCCCGACGCTGCCAGCCGACGTGATCAAGGCCGGTTTGAGTATTGGTATGATTGTCGGACAGCTCACCTTTGGTCTGTTGGGCGATGCGTAAGCCGTCCATTCTGTTCACGAGATTCATTCGATCTGATAGACGACTCTAGGCTTGGAAGACACAAGGTCTACGGCAAAGAGTTGATTCTTACCATCCTGGGAACGCTCCTGCTCATCGTGATGCCAACACGTTTGGGCCATGAAGGCGTGGTCGCGTGGATGTGAGTACCGCAGGATATGGCTCAAGCCGCGAGAGACGGGTGAATGCTGATCGTGCTCTCTCCCATGACAGGACGGTCTCTCGGGTCATGACAGGCATGGGAACTGGTGGCGGTAAGCCGACCCTCGAGTTTTCCAAATTCACACCACCACAGAATCCATGATGAACGCCGTTGGGATGTGCTTCCCTGACCAGACGCAGACTATCCTATGACGTCTTCCCTCTCCGTCGAAAGCAACTTCATGGGCTCCAGGGCTCAGCTCGTGCTTACCGTCTTCTCCTTCATCGGTCTCGGGTCATTCTCAGCCGCCATCGTTCACGTGATCTTGCTTGCCGCGTTCAAGAGCGCCATCACAACCAACATCACCCACCTCCAATGGGTCTGGCGACTCTTGCTAGGCATCGGCCTTGTCCCCCTTATGGCGACGTTGTACGCCCGGCTGGTGATGCCCGAGACCAAGCCTTACGAGAAGTACGTCTCCAAGCAAACGGACTCGTGGGCGAGGGCAAGCGTGGCTTGAAGCAACAGTTCGCAGACTTCCGAATTTACTTTTGGAAGTGGAAGCATGCAAGAACTCTCTTTGGCGTCTGTGCTTCCTGGTTCCTCTTGTGAGTCCATCGAAGTGTACGGACACAGTCGCAGACTAACAACGCGCCAGCGACATCGCGTTTTATGGTATCAACCTGAATCAGTCCGTCGTTCTCGGCCTGATCGGCTTCGGGAAAGGCAAGACCGCTTACGACACCCTCTGGAACACTGCCGTCGGCAACATCATCGTGAGCTGTGCCGGATATCTACCCGGCTTCTACGCGGCGATCTTCCTCCCCAACCGCATCGGCCGCATACGCCAGCAGTTCCTAGGAAGCGCTATCGCCGCCGTGCTCTACGCGGTCTGGGCGGGTGTGACCGGCCACACCAGCACCGGTGGTCTGATCGCTCTGTTCACGCTCAGTCAGTTCACCCTCAACGCCGGGCCGAACGCGACGACCTTCCTGCTCCCCGTCGAGGTCTTCCCCACCAAAGTCCGAGCGACCGCGCACGGGATCGCGGCGGCATCGGGGAAAGCCGGTGCCGTCCTGACCGCGCTGGCGTTCGGCACGGTCACGGAGAGGCTCGGCCTGAGGGGCGTCCTGGGCCTTTTCTCCGGCATCATGGCCCTGTGCGCGGCGGTGACGTTGCTCATTCCCGAGACCAAGGGCCGGTCGATCGAGGAGATCGAAAACGGGGTTCTTTACGGCGAGGTCAGCGGCGGTTCCGACGTCAGCGTTTCGTCTGGTGAGGTTGTGGGGATTTCTGAGGTTGCTACAGGCAAGGCTCAGGGTCAGATGCAAGCTAATGTCTCAACCTGAAGATCGTGAAGGCTACAGCATTAAAGTTGAGGGCGCGAGGAATAGTGATTTATACCTTTTCATCGGCAGTACAAGGCGCACCTTACCCTCATGTCCCTCGTCAGGCAACTATGACTTCTTCCAACCCTCGAAAAGAGAAATGCTTTCTGCAGATCTATACTGATCCCGTGGGGGAAGCCACAGTACCCTTCTCCTGACTTCGTCTCACGTCCTACCTCGCTAGGTATGGTAAATATGCGATTGATTCGGTGGAAGCTGGACAACCCAAGAGATGCCGAAATGTACAGCAGCGGGTATTCGCAAGTAGTCACCCACGTCGCCCTACCGCTTCCATTGATGACCATATATGTCGTTCACATCTACCGCACTATACTTATCGAGGTTGTTGTGAGCATTTGCGTACTGCATGCGCCTTGCACCCTAAAATGTACTGATTGAGGAGGAGAAAGGCAGCCTTTCGTCGGCGGACCCCCGGCTTGGCGCTTTTTGTCTCCGCCTAGCTGCCTTCGCTATACACATGCACAATTACTAACGCAGTATTCCCTTTCGCTCGCCATCTGTGGCAAAGTGGCCTCGTCGAGGCAGAGATCAGCATGTCCAAAGCCGCCAACTCACCCACTGCGCGGCTGCTGCAGTCGTCGCGCCTCTTCTCCCTTCCACGGCCTCTCCCACAACCAGCGCTCGAGCTCATCAGTTCCACGGGTATCTATCGAGCTTCAGAGTCAGCAACGTTGCCCTTCCCAACGCATCAAGCCATCGCCACGCCCGCGTCTTCTCACTTCCGTGGTGACTGGGGCTTGAAGCGGCCACTACCCGCCAAAGCCACGCGAGGCACCTCGACGCCGCACATCCGCATCGCGGCGCAAGACACCCCGGAGCACATCACCGATTTCGGCAGCGCGGCAGACCACACCTTGAACGAAGCAAAATGGAGGGAGATGGGGGTCCCCATGCTCGTCAAGCTCGGACCGAGCGAGAATGGCGCGACGCCGTGGTCGGTGAGTGTGTTCGAGGACGGCATTGACAACACCGACGAAGGACAGAAGGGGATGTCGGATGACGGGCGGACGGGCAAGCAGAGGTGGAAACACAGTGGGCCGTGGCTCGCAGGCATGCAGGATGGCGAGTTCGAGGCGTACGTCCAGAGGCTTGGTGATCGACGAACGAAAAATGCCAAGGGAACGACTGCGCGAGGAGGGCGAGAGCGTTGGCGTGAGTTCCTGCGTCAATACATCGCCGACAAACGGCTCGCGGAAGAAAGACGCAAAGCGACGGAAGAAGGTGCAATCGAGACTCTGGCGGAGCGGGAGAAGCTTCGGCAATCCCTCATCCCCACCGACAAAGAGTTGCCGGCCATTGAGAAGGGTCTGCGCGACGCTCACCAGATCGACAATCTCTCTTCCGAGCTCACGGCCGTGATCTGTGCTTTCCTCGATCTACCCGCCGTGTATGCCTCGGCAATGGCTGGCTCCGACTTCCAGCAGAGGATCAAAGCTCCCATGCTGAAGACCCTCGTCAACCGCCTGGTATCCAACGAAGCACCGCCGTCCACACACCCATCGGCCGGCCTCTCCTACCTCCGCACCAGTGCCATTATGAACAACCACCCCGTGCACGGCCCGCAAGCCCACCGCTCACCAGTGCTCTCCCGCGTTATACGTCCGCGGAACTCGGTACGAGGGAACGAATCCAACGCTAAAGTCGGCGTTGGCGGATTCGTAGCCGAGGATCCCATTTCACTCTATCACAACCCGGCTCGCATGGGATCCCGCGTCACGCAAAGTGAGGTCGGCGGCTATGACCCGGACCTGATGGCGAACGCACTCGACCCGGATTTACCCGGCGGGAACAAGATGTGGGTGCAGCCGCTCTCGGCGTCCGTGGACAGTCAAGGTAGGGTGAGGCTGCAGCTCAATCGGGGGGACAAGGAGGCTGTCGCGGTGCAGATGGATGATGTAGAACACATTCACGAAGCGCGTGCGGCGGCGACGCGGGGCACGACTGCTAGCGCGGGTTTCTCGGCGCCGCCTCCACCGAGCGCGAACTTCGGGACGGCTTTGCCTGACTATAGTCGGTTGCCGCCCTGGCTATACTCGTCGCGGACGGGAGACGACCACGATGCTCCAAGGATCCCGGGCTCTAGTGTGCCTTATCCGGGTCAGCGCGGTCCTGCGGCGCCGAGCAGGTCGGGGGTCAGGGGTTTCGATGAGGAGTTGAATTCTGGATCGCAGCAGGGGGCCATGAGCAGGGAGACGCAGGCGAGTCGTATTGCGGACATGTTTCGAAATCAACGGGAGGGAAGGTGAGCTCGTATTCGACATACATTTCCCTTCGTGTAACCAGTAATTGTATCTTTTCGAAAGTGCACTCCGTTGGGTAATACTTGCTCGAGTGGATAGATGGACTTCCAGTGCCTTTGTCGATACTATCATCCATCGCAAAATTCGAGAATCGATATGCGCTTCGTATGGTACACATACTATGTAGTCAGAACGTGTACAACGTGGTGAAGGCGCGGAGATGAAGTGTTAAAGTGTTGTGGGAGCCTTGTGTGGCGGTGCGAGGCGTCCTCGGCACCAAGCGCAGCCGAGGACCTAAGTGCTCGCGCGCTCGACGGAGCCTGGACGCTGTTTGTCAACGTTTCCACCTTCAACTGCTTCACCTACGTACACACCATCCTGACCGATCACGCCATTGCGACCACAGAACCTCGAGACCTCAAGAGCAGATACAAGACGACGCTTTGGACCTTGGTATTGACTAGGCACGCGAGCACATCCGCTCAGTCTCCCGCTACGTGCGGTCGACACCGTCCATTACCCACTTTCTCACTCGCCGCTTCATCACCACCATGGCAGAAGGCACGCAAACCTCGATCAACATCCCTCAAATCATCGCCGTCGCGGTGGTCGGCTTCTTGGCCATCCGCTGGTTCCTCAATAAGCCCTCCTTACCGAACCCCGCCGCTGGCGGCGCACCAACTTCAAGGCGGGGACAACAACAAGTCGATCTGACCAAGATCGAGCAAGTCGCTTCCATGTTCCCACAGCTGGACCGTCGGAGCATAGCCTGGGATCTGAACAACAACGGCGGAAGCGTGGCGGCTACGACCGAGCGCGTACTATCCGGTCGAGGTCTAGCCACGCCGCCGCCGAGTTACCAGCCCAGCCTGCCTTCTCCAGCAGCGCAAGCGCCAGCGGTGGGCGTGAGGGGCGCCGCGACGAAGAAGGGCGGCAGTGCGGTGCAGCCGGATCTGATCACGCGGTATGGG